>Ga0214473_10007066_pt1 | contig 13354 bp, 19 predicted proteins | sample RVTome_7_FD_203509 | JGI IMG/M metagenome (GOLD analysis project Ga0214473, IMG submission 203509) | Soil microbial communities from uranium-contaminated site in the Upper Colorado River Basin, Wyoming, United States - RVT98D197 | ecosystem: Environmental > Terrestrial > Soil > Contaminated >...
TCGGTCTGCGGGTCGGCAAAGTGATCGAGAAGCGGAAAATGGGCAAGCACTTCATCCTCGATATGGGTGAGGACAGCTTCTCGTATTCACGGGATGAGGCCAGGATCGCGGCGGAAGCGGCTCTGGACGGTTTCTACGTGATCCGCACGAGCGTTCCGGTGGAGGAACTCGGGCCGGAGGAGACGGTGGCCGTCTACAAGGGCTTGTCACGGGTTGAGCGCGCGTTTCGGAGCATGAAGACGGTGGACCTGAAAGTGCGACCGATCCACCATCACTTGGCGGACCGGGTGCGCGCCCATGTGTTCCTGTGCATGCTGGCGTATTACGTGGAGTGGCACATGCGTCAGCGGTTGGCGCCGCTGTTGTTTGATGATGAGAGGCCGGAGGAGGGCGCTGCGACTCGGGCGAGCGTGGTAGCGGCGGCGCGTCGCTCGGAGTCGGCCGAGACCAAAGCTCGAACGAAGCGGACGGAGGATGGTCTGCCGGTCCACAGCTTCCGGGGATTGCTGTCGCACCTTGCAACACTCACCAAGAACACGTGCATCCAGGCTGCGTTGGGCGAAGAGCACCCGATTCGGATGCTCTCGCAGCCGACGGAAGTTCAGCGCAGAGCCTTCGAGTTGCTTGGCGTCTCGCCCATGGTGTAGCCAGAGCCTGCATCCTCGGAATCGCCCGCAAACCAAGGCGGGGCCTGGCCAAACGGCGCTTTCAAGGCCGGGAACTTCGGACTAGTGACGGCGGGCCTCTACGGGGGAAGACGATGAAGCTCGTAGAATGGAGTCCTTCATGGCGTCCCACGGGACCGAAGGAGGTCTACACGATAGGTGATCGCGAGCGTGTGATTGTAGAGGTCGGCTGGCCATCGAAGGCCGAGGAATACAAAGCGGAACATGGCCAGTATCCCTGGTGCGAGTTGATATCTGTAGGCCCCGATGGCGACGGAAGGGAGCACTACAGAATCAGCCACTTCAGGCCCCGCGAATGGCCATAGCGACAGAGCTCCCACACCTCACCCGCACACCCGCCTCGCACGCCAACTGCAGCGCCTCGCCCCGTTCGTCCCCTTCGAGCACCAGCCGCCTCAGCGGGCGGGCCGCTCCGGAGCGTGAACGGAATGTCCTGATGGGAAGGTTGACTTTTCGTGGAGGCGAGGAGGATAAGTTCACCCCAAGGGTGAACGGGGGATCGGGGTCGAGATAAGACATGCGGGTCACATTCAGGACGACCAAGCTCGAGAAGTGCTACAGAAAGCTGGCGAACGGCGAGCGGGAGTGGAACCCGCAGGTTGCTCGGCGCTATATCGAGAGGATCAACCTGCTGAAGGCCACCGCGAAACTCGGGGACCTGCCAACGGGCCTGCCGTACCGCTATCACGTACTGAAGTACGATAAGAAGGGACGCCACTGTCTGTATCTGACGAGAGAGTGGTGGCGGCTGGAATTCACAGTCGAAACAGAGGACCCCTTGACTGTCAGGATTGAGAAGGTGAGCAAGCACTATGACTGAGGACGCAATGCCCTGGCCGGATGTCGCCATTCCTCCGGGAGAGACTGTTGCCGAGATACTAGAAGCCAAGGGAATGACACAGGCGGAGCTGGCCCTCAGAACAGGACGGCCGCCACAAGCGATATGTGAGATCGTGAACGGGAAGAAGGCCATTGAGCCAGCGACGGCCACACAGTTCGAGAGTGTCCTGGGCATACCGGCATACGTGTGGCTCAACCTCGAGCGCGATTACCAGTACAACAAGGCCCGCCTAGAAGAAAAGAAACGCCAGGAAGAGGAGGCCTACCTCGTCACCAAGTTTCAGTATGCCGAGATTTCCAAACTCGGATGGGTGAAGAAGACCTCAGACAGACTGGAACGAGTGAAGGAGCTTCGGTCCTTCCTCGGTGTGGCATCACTGAAGCTTGTCCCAAAAGCGTCGGGCGCCTCTTACCGGATCTCAGCAGCAAAGGAGCCGAGCCCCCAGGCGTTGGCAGCGTGGATGCGGCAAGGCGAACTGCAGGCAGGCTCGATTCAAACGGCCCCATACAGCGCCACGAAACTCGACGCAGCCCTCTCTTCTCTGCGCGCGCTCACACGTCTCACCCCGCGCGAATTCGAGCCTCAGTTGCGGCAAACGTGTTCGGACTGTGGTGTGGCTTTGGTCTTCGTTCCCCAGCCTCCTAAGACGTACGCTCATGGCGCGGCTCGCTGGCTCGGTCCCGAGAGGGCATTGGTCCAGTTGAGCATTCGGGGTCGGAAAGAGGACATCTTCTGGTTCAGCTTCTTCCACGAGGTGGCACACCTGTTGCTTGGAATGGTGAAGAAGCGAGAACAGGTCATAGAACTCGATACGGGACGGCACGAGTGTCGGGCTGATCGTTTTGCGGCCGAGATTCTCCTCCCTCCAGAGCAGCTCCAGCGGCTCACGCGCCGAGGTCCCCTTTCGGAAGCTCGCGTGCGAGCATTCGCCGAGGAGATCGGAGTCTGCCCGGCCGTTGTGGTCGGGCGCCTACAACACGAGAAGCTGCTGCCTCGAACCCACCTTAATGGGCTCCGTAGAACGCTCAAGTGGGCTGACGAGTGACGTCTGCGAAGAGCGTGCCCGCAGCCATTCGCATCCCGATCCCAACCGCCCACTCCGCCACAAGTTGAAGCGCCTCGCCTCCTCCGTCGAAGCTACTCCTTGGTCCCCTCACAGGTCCGATCCTCCGCGAGCGCCCTGAGGATGCCCGCCCTGGTTTCGCCATGTTGGGGAGCCCCGGCATTCCCAGGTTCCTGGGCATAGAAAGCCCGGAGAGGCCACACCAGAGGAACTGAGGAACACGGACGTCAGGTGACTGAGCGCTCGAGAGATACCCTGAGGGCGTGGGACAATGAAAAGGGTCAAGTTCGGTGTCATAGGCCTCGGATGGTTCGGGGAGAAACACTGCGAAGCGCTGTCGGGGATTCCGGGTGTTGAGCTCTATTCGCTCTGCACGCGCACCGAGTCGCGCCTGCGTTCCCTGGCTAAGAAGTTCGGTGTGAAGCACACTCACACGGACTACAACGACATGCTCGCCAACCCGGAACTCGATGCCGTCAGCGTGGTGACGATGTGGGATCAGCACACGGCGCCGGCGCTGGCGGCCCTGCGGGCGGGCAAGCACACCTTCCTCGAGAAGCCGATGGCCTCGACCGTGCAGGACTGCGGGAAGATCGTGCGGGCCGCCCGGTCGGCGCGAGGCTTCTTCATGGTTGGGCACATCTGCCGGTTCAACCCGCGGTACGCCGCAGCGAAGGCCGAGATCGACAGCGGGAAGATCGGGAAGATCGTCTCGGTCTACGCGCGGCGCAACATCCCGGCGTCCGTGGGGGCGAGCGTGCTCGACAAGATCGGCCCCATCATAGGCGACGGCGTCCACGACACAGACTTGATCCTGTGGTATACGGGCGCCGCCGTCGTCAGCGCCTACGCCCAGACGGTCGATGTGCGCGGTCTCAAATACCCTGACATCGGCTGGACCATGTTCCGCCTCGACTCCGGCGCCGTGGCGGTGCTCGAGAACGCGTGGTTTCTCCCGGACAAGACAGCCTTCCAGATCGACGAACGGATGGAGATCATCGGGACCGAAGGGTCGATCCACATTCACGAGACTCATCCGAACCTGTCGGTGTGCAGTCGGGATGGCTGGTACTCCCCGGACACAACCTACTGGCCGGATCTGCACGGGGTCTGCGCCGGCGCTCTACGTGAGGAGCTTTCCTACTTCGCCAACTGCATTGCCGAGGGTAGGCCGCCCACGATCATCTCGCCAGAGGAGTCCATGGCGGCCGTTCGGGCCTGTCTCGCCGCTGAGAAGTCCGCCGCAACGGGGAAGGTCGTGAAGCTCTCGAGCTGAGGCGCCGAGCCGCGTCGGCCTACCAGGGCGGTAAAGCCAGCGTGCCGCCATCCAGGACGATCGTTGTAGCGTCGATGTAGTCGGCGTCGTCGCTGATGAGGAATGCGACTACCTTTGCGGCGTCCTCAGGCGTGCCGAGCCGGCGGGCGGGGATCTTCCGCGCTACCTCGGCGTACAGCTCCTCTACGGGCTTGTCCCAGCCCTCGCAACTTGCCGCCAGCATGGGCGTGTCAATGGTACCCGGGCAAAGCCCAACGACTCGCACCGCGCCTGCATGGTCTGTCGCGAGGCAGCGGATGAGCGCTTCGAGCGCGGCCTTGGAGGCGCAGTACAGAGCATGGGCCGGGAAGCCCACGAAGGCAGCGACCGAAGTCGTGATCACGATGACGCCCTTGCCCTGGCGCTCCATGATCGGGACCACATGCTTCGCCAGCCACAGGTTCCCCATGACGTTTACGCCCATGATGGCGTCCCAGTCGTCGAGCGTGAAATCGGTGACGAGGCCCTGCCGCCAGGCCCCGGCATTGCTGTGGAGCGCGTCGATCCGGCCGAATAGCTCCATCGTGCGCGCCACCAGCGCCTCGACGCTCCTTTCGTCGGACACATCTGTCTCGAGGAAGCGCACCTCCTGGCCCTGGTCGCGTAGCTCCCGCTCCAAAGCCGCGCCCTTATCGGCCTGGTTCGACGCGACGACGACCTTGGCGCCAGCTTTGGCGAAGTGACGCGAGCAACCCTCACCGATACCCGAAGTGCCGCCCGTGACGATGATGACCTTGCCCTCTATGGACATGTGAGACCCCCTATTCGTCGTCGCGATGCATGAACTCAAACACGGCGCCATCCCTGACGATGAAAGCGACGATCAGGCCCGGCATCGGCTCGAATGGTTCAAGGATGACCTGCTCGCCCTCGAGTTCCCGCTGCACATCGTCAGTCTCAAAGGCCATGTGCGGCAGGTTTCGCAGGGGGCCCGTCACCGGGGAGTCAGCCTCATACCGCAGGTACTCGACTCTGTAGGGATGGGCGTCAGGATCGGTGACGAACACTTTCGTGTCGGGCACGTATGTCTCGCCGTCCTGCGCGTCATCGGTCGGCAGCCCGATATGGTGGAACTTCCGCATGGTCTACCTCCAGGCCCTAGGATGCGTGCTCCCGCGCGAAGGCCAGTGCGCTGTCGGCCATAGCGAAGAAGTCATACTGCGGGACATAGCCGAGCACGGAACGCGCTTTCGAGATGTTGATGGAGAACGAGTGGTAGCCCGCACACACGATCTCGACTGTCGGAACCTGCGTCTTGGCGGAGAGATACTCGGCGGCCACACGGTACTCAAAAGGCGCAGGGGCGGCGATGTTGAACGACTCACCTAGCGCCACTTCGTTCCCGATGATCTTGCCGAATGCTTGCACCACGTCGTCGATATGGACGATGTGTCGACAGTAAGGGACGCCCTCGTCATTAGTGAGGATTGGCACGCGTTCCTCCCCTGCTTCGACCAATGCCAGCACATCGTCTGACACGCTCCCAAACCCATGGCCCGGTTCCGCGGGATCGACGTTCTTGAGGAGGGAGAAGTGCTGGAGAAGGTCGTCTCGCTCGAACACCCAGGAGCTGCGCAAGATGGAGAACGGTATGCCGTACTGGTAGGCATACTGCTGGACCATGACCTCCTCGAGGACCTTGGAGAACGCATAGTGTCCCGGATAGGCCATGAGCGCGTGACTCTCGTCGATAGGGATCGGCTGCGGGTAGAACCAGATGCCGAACGCCGCATCGCCCCCGAGGAGCAGGAGCTGCTTCGTTCCCTCGGCGCGGCACGCCTCGAGGATGTTGAGCGTCCCGCGAACGCTCACGTCGAAGAACGAGTCCGGGTCCTCCTTCGTTGTGGCCATCTGGATCACCACATCGGACCCGCTGACCACCTCCCGCACGATTGCGGCATCGGTGATGCTTCCCCGAACCGTCTGCACGCCATCGCCTGGAATGGGCCTTCTGTGTGCCAGGGCCCGCACATCGAGGCCCTTCTCCAGTAGACACGGGATGATGTGCCGGCCGAGCTTCCCAGAGCCTCCGAAGACCGCCGCGACTCGAAGGTCCATGTGCGGCTCCTCCCTTGGACCAGCCATGCCCTTCGCCGTCGAGCTGGCGAGCCCTCTGGGGCGAGGGCGCTCGCACAGCCAGCCTCCCCCGCGGGTCATGGGCGCAGAGCCTGGTGGAGCAGCTCGAAGAGGAACGGTCGAAGAGCTGGTGGCAGAGGTGGTTCGGGTGGTAGCGCGGGGTGGAGTTCTGGGGTCTTGCGGGCCCTCACTGAGAGCGAACAGGGACATATGTATAGGCGTCAGCGACGGGGGAGCTAAGATCGCCAACGATCGTACTGCCGGCTATTGACTCGAACGTCTTGACATCCACGCGAACTCTCCCCGGACGGAAGTTCTGAGTGAGCGCCAGTTTCATGTATCTACTCCCTGCGGGAGGCTCGAATACGATAGTCCGCTCTCCGCATTCAAAACCCCTATCAAGCGAGAAAGAGCCACTCGCAGCCGTAGTGGCAGAGGCCAGCACAGTTGCGCCTCGTGGTGGCCCCGGCGCGACATAGACATAGCCGTCGCCGATGCCTTCTCCTGTGTCCATGTCTATGAGCGACCCCGTGACGTATGTTAGGGTCGGATCCATACCGATGCCACATCCAATCCAGACACACGCGCCAAGAAGCGTTACTAGAAGAACGACAACGGCAGTCCGTTCCATCGAAGCCTTCCCCAAGACGAGACCTGCTGACACTATTCTGGCACGTACTTACGCGCGCCTGCATTAGCGTTCGCCACTAGGTTCCCTCGCCCCGCTCCACACCTAACCCGCACGCCCATGCCGAACGCCAGCTCCGCCGCGAGCTGCAGCGCCTCGCCTCGTTCGTCGCACCGGAACAGCGACCGCCTGAGCGCATCCACGAGCCACGCCGAAGGCGTCGTGATCGTCAGCGTTCTGCCGTCAAGGTCGAAGTGCCCGGTCCGTCTCAGGTGTTCTCTCGTAGCGTCACAAGTCCCGATCTCACTCAAAGCCCCAAGAAAGCGCGCTTTGGTGTCCGTGTCCGGGGTAGGGGAGGGGACCTCCAGCGGTTGGCCTGATGGGGAGTCCCCAGGATCGCTGCTCCCCGATACGCAGTCCGCGGTTGACGTTGCCGTTGGCGGTTGATTGTCGGAACAACGCCGCCCTTCTGTACCGTCGGAGGAGGGGTGTCCCGTAGGGACCCCCTCCGACGCTTCCTTCGGTGCGCAAGTTCTGCACGTCTCCTGCGCAGGTTCCTCGGGCTCTGGCGTCTCTTCCACAGGCGCCGGTTCCCGTCGAAGAATGGGCTTCAGCAGGGGATACCTGCCCGTCTGCCGCCTCTCGACAAGCCCGTGCAATTCCAGCCAGCGCACGCAGTTCTGCACGGTCCTACGCGAGAACCCGGTCCGTTCGGCGAGCGTGTTGACGTAGGCGTAGCACACGCGACGCCCCCACCTCGAATACTGCAGGATCATGGCGTCAACAAGCACGACCGCGCGGACCGATGGTCGCCAGGCCGGCTTCTCCTGCTCTTCGTCGTAAATGCGTGTGACGCGCTTCTCGCGACCTGTGAGGATGATTCTTCGGCTCGGCGAGTGTTGGACCCGAGGCCCGGTCGGTCGTGCTGTTTCTGAAGTTTTTTTGGCTGCCAGGGACATAACTTCCCCCACCCAGGAGGAAGCCCGCTTTTTTCGGCGAATATGCCCCATACAAGACAATCCGCCGAGCGAGTCCGCCCGGTTAGATGAGTTGGAGCCGCCTCTCCCCGTCAAGGTTAGGGCGGCTCTTAGCTTTTCTGGCCCGTATCTACGTACGAAGCCCGCGAAGGTCCTGCAATCCGGCCACCGAACTTCCCGGCCGAGGGCGTCGGGAAAAAACCTGGAGGATTCCGGGTTCGGCAGCCCGACGCCCTCACTACGTGCTCCGTGGTTGACGCAACCCGGAAGACGCTGCCGGTTCCGGGTCCCTAATCCGGGCGGGGGAATGGGTAGGGGTCGGCCACGGAATCGTGTCTACGGGGCTCCTGGCGCGAATGCGCTATTCGTCCAGCTCGTCGCCGATGTCATCGACATCACGGGACCGCTCACTGGGAGGGTCAACGGGCCAGAGCGTATCTTCGCGCGGTAGCCTAAGCACGGGTCTCCACTCACTGCGTAGCACATCGAGGGGCAACGCCTCGAATGCCTCGCAGTCAGTCTCGACACAGAACCCGTCGGCTCGCTCGTCGCATTCGAGCTGACCGCGCACTGGGTCGCCGCCGATGGGGTGTTGGCAGTGGATGCAGGGCAAGCGCTGTATCGCGGAGGGCACGTTCTTAGTAACCCGCACCTCAAAGTCCTCGGGAACAGCGAAATCCGTAGGCGTAGGGGGGCTGCGGCGAAGGGCTGCCGCGGCTGGCACAGTGGAAGTCCCTGGGAGCGTTATTGAACCAGGAACCGCCGCGAGCCATCCGGGCCTGCGCCCCCCCAATCAACGGCGGCGTCAAGTCGCCTGACGCGTAGCGCTTGTACGCATCCGTGTCATACCAGTCAGAGCACCACTCCCATGCGTTCCCACTCATGTTGTACAGGCCCCACGGACTCCGCCCCTCAGGATACGCGTCCACAGCGCATAGGCCATCCGCAGGAGTGAGTCCCATGTGGTTCTGACACTTGCTCACATCCCACACGTTCCCCCATGGGTAATCGCGCCCGTCCGTCCCTCGAGCCCCCTTCTCCCACTCGAGTTCCGTCGGAAGCCAAAGGCCCGCCCACTCGCAGTAGGCCTGCGCATCGTCCCAGCTCACCGGAGCAACAGGGTGGTTCTCCTTGCCACCGGGGATCTCTCCACCCGGCCAAGCCCCTGGTGGTTGGTATCCCGTCGCGGCCACAAACCGGCTGTACTGCGCGTTCGTCACCTCGGTCTCGCCGAGGCAATAGGCCGGCAGTGAAGCCGTGAACTGCGGTTTCGCGTAGAGGAAGGTATCATCCGCTCCGAAGACGGCCTCGCCCGCGGGGATGAGAATGAGCCTCATCGTGTCGTCTCTGGGGTTGAGGATGTACTCCACAGATGGCTCCATCTGGGCCGCTTCAGAGGGCTGGCCTTCGTCAACACTAGCGGGGGCTTCCGGCCTCGCTGTTGGTGTGGTCGTGCCTGTGTCTGTCCTGGATCTAGGGCAGCCCAAGAGCACGAACAGCACGAACAGGGGCAAGGCAACGAGCATGAGCGTTCTCATGGAGAGCCCCTCTCTTCTCTGAGCTAATGCCGAGGGCATGTGTCGCCGTTCCGCACGCGCTGCCTGCTCAGCCCAGCTCGTCGCCCAGGTCCTGCACGTCACGGGCCGCTGAGGATGTCAGCTCAACCCGATATATCTCCGGGGGCATCGAGGTCCACGCCTTCCTCGCCTGCTATATCGCGAATACTGCGAGTGCGCCCGGCTCGGTACTCTTGTATGGCATGTTCCGCCAAACCATCGAAGGGATCCGCAGCTCTAGCAAGCTGCAGGACACCGTCTACTTCCCTGATGAAGAAAGTATCCCCCTCGGCGGCTCCCACTGCTTGGCGGAGCGACTTGGGGATAACCACGCGTCCCTTCTTGTCCATAGTCACGCTGGCCATCTGCTTTTCCTCCCATGTGCTCTCCATTGGCGTCTGCGCTCCGTAGTGGGACCATCCCACCCCCTCTCGAACAGTATCCCTCAGGTCACGTTTGTCGGTCAACAGAAGCCGTGTGCTCGGGAGACAAAGAGAGGCCGCACTTGGACGCGAGATGCGACCCCGGAGTGGCATAACAATAGCAGAGGCCTCCCTATGTGCGTCTACAGCGCACGGAGGCCCCCGCTGCCGGCGGACTGAGCTTTTTTCAGCCGGCGATTTGGGCACTTTACCACCGGCGTTGACAGGCTTGGGGCCCGACGGTGAGGACAGACCACCTTCGAGCGGCACCCTACAGGGTGTCCCTCACCCCTCCCGTGATCGCTCACTGCCACATAGGCGACCACTCCGGCGCCCACTGAGCCGACGCGCCGCCCGGCATGTTCCGCACACCGTCCTGCTCTGGACCGAGGCGCTCGAGGAGGAACGGTCGAAGGGCTTCTGGGCGCGACTGTTCGGGCGGTAGGTCGTCTGGGAGCAGCGGAACAAGGGAGCAGAAAGTGGATGCCACATTGGTACAGCTTGCCGGGGCGGTTATCTCAGGAGTAGCGGCCGTGGTGACCGCAGTCATGGCTTTCATGACGTGGCGCATGGCGAAGGAGACAAAGCGTGTGGCGGATGGGACGGCCACGATGGCGGAGAGAACGGCCAAGGCCACAGAAGCTACCAAGTCCATGGCGACCGAGACGAAGCGTGTGGCGGAGGAAACGGCCAGGTATGCCGACTCAACAGAGAAGATCCTGAAGGAGAACGTCAAGCTAGTCCGGGCGACTTCTCAGGGAGTGCTTCTTCAGGCTGTGCCCCGAGTTGTCGTCGCTGTGAACAATGGGTGTCAGTACATCCCTAGGGGCGATGGCGATGTGGCCCAGGTGAGCTTCTGGCTCCGCAACGTCAGCTCGAATGAGGTAGTGGGGCTGCAGGTTTCGCTCTACGCTATCTGCGAGAACGATGAGTCTCGCGCCAACTGGGTCGCCATCGGGCGAGTGCCTTGCGGACTCATGCCAGTCGAAGAGCAGAACGGTCACATTGAGAAGTTCGAGTTCTGCGAGCCGGACCGTGAAAACAGGAAGCTACGCTGTTTCGTGATGGATGTGAAGTACCGCGATGTTCTGCAGGATTATCAGCATCATCGCCGCTTCGAGTTGAGCTTGACGGATACTCCCTCCCTGAGCAGGGGGCGTGTGCTCACGCCGTGGCTAACCATGGCTAAGTCAGAGCTGAAGCGAGAAGCGCCGCCTGCGCCCTGACCCGCATCCCCACGCCGAACGCCAGGTCACACGCCAACTGCAGCGCCTCGCCCCGCTCGTCGCGCCGGAACAGCGACCGCCTGAGCGCATCGACGAGCCAGGCCGATGTCGTTGAGATGGTCAGCTTCCTGCCGTCAAGAACGAAGTAGCCTGTCCGTTTCAGTTGCTCCCTGGTCGCCTCACAGGTCCCGACCTCGCTCAAAGCCCCAAGAAAGCGTGCTTTGGTGTCCGTGTCCGGGGTAGGGGAGGGGACCTCCGGCGGCCGGCCTGGTGGGGAGTCCCCGGCATCGCTGCGTTCTGGTATGCAGTTTGCCGTTGCCGTTGGCTGTTGACCGTGAAAACAGCGCCCCTTTTCTGTACTGTCGGAGGAGGGGTGTCCCGTAGGGACCCCCTCCGACGGTTCTTTCGGTGCGCAAGTTCTGCGCATCTCCTGCGCAGGTTCCTCGGGTTCTGGGACCCCTGGCGCGGCCTCTTGTTCGGCTTCCGGCTCGCGGCGGAGCAGCGGCTTCAACAGGGGATACCGGCCGGTCTGTCGCCTCTCGACGAGGCTGTGTAACTCGAGCCACCGGAGGCAGTTCTGCACCGTCCTACGCCCGAACCCGGTCTGCCGGGCCAGGGTGTCCACGTACGCGTAGCAGACGGTCCGGCCGAACCGCGAATACTGCAGGATCATAGCATCCACGATCACGACGGCACGCACAGACGGTCGCCAGGCTGGCTTCTCCTGCTCTTCGTCGTGGATGCGTCTGACGCGCTTCTCGCGACCTGTGAGGATGATTCTTCGGCTCGGCGAGTGTTGGGCTCGAGGCCCGGTGGGACGTGCTGTTTCTGAGGTTTCTTTGGCTGCCAGGGACATAACTTCCCCCACCCAGGAGGAAGCCCGCATTTTCCGCCGAATAGGTGGGATACAAAAGCCTATTCAGCGGACGCAAGTCCGCCCGGTTAGTTGATGGAGCCGCCATCCCCGCCAAGGAATAGGGCGGCTCTTCGCTTTCCGGCCCCTATTTACGTACGAAGTTCCCGAAGGTCCTGCACGATGCCCCGCCGAAGCGACACGCCGTAGGGCGTCGGGGTACCCCCCACCGGGCCTCGGCCCGTTGTCCCGGCGCCCTTCTTCTTGTGTGCCCCCAGGTTGACGCAATCCGGCAACGGCTGCCGGTCCAGGGCATGGTTTTCGGTAGGGGAGGGGACTCGAAGACGCCCCTGGGGCATTTCCCGGTCATCCGCCGCGGTCCGATGTCCGTTTCCCTAGTGCGGCTATCGCTTTGTCGTAGTCCTCCGCCACCATCTCGGCATATATCTCGGTCGTCTGCGTCGAGGAATGCCCCAGGTGCCGAGCCGTCACGAGAAGGTTCCCACCAGTCGCCTGGTGCAAACGAGTGCCACAGGAGTGGCGGAGCGAATGCAGACCGCGCGACGCCACGCCCGCCCTTCGGCACAGGGCCGCGAGAATAGCATGGAGTCGCCGGCGCGTCACACCAAACACGGCCCCCGTACCGTTGTCGAGTTCCTGAAGCGCTTCGACTGTCACCGACGTTAGGCCGATGGTGCGTTTCTTCCGTCCCTTGCCGGATCGAACAGTAAGCCGGCCGGCGGGCATGTCCACATCCGACCAGTCCAGTCCGGCGAGTTCAGCCGCTCGGAGCCCACCGTCAGAGCCAAGGAGCACAAGCGCACGCTCGCGCGGCCCTGCCTCAGCGAGTAGCGCGGCCAGTTCCTCGTCCGTGTACCGATCGCGTTTCTCATGCTGTGGCGTGGGATCCTCGACGGAGACCGCCCGGAACGGGTCGGCGTCCATCATGCCGGCCCACTCGAGCGCTGCGGCGAGTTTCCGTGCCGCCGCGAGGCGCGCGTTCACTGTCGCAGGCGAGAACTCCGCTTCGAGGCGCCCCCGGTACCGAAGCGCATCCTGCCGGGTGAGCTGATGAGGCTTCCGGGCGTTTTCTTCGCACCAATCGAGCAGACGCCCCATGCCGACCCGGTAGCTGTCGAGGGTGTTCTCACTAGTCCGCAGCCCCTTGCGGCTGAATGTGAGATGGTACGAGCGGAGTAACGCGAACAGCTCCGCCCGATCGCCGTCACGGAGCGCGAGCGCGGCCCGCCGTTTGCGCTCTTCATCGGCCAGAGCGGCCCAGGTTTCGGCGTGTTCGAGGGCGGTGACCGGTGGCCGTTGCGCGAGCTCGCTCGTCATGTCCCACCCCTCCCCGTTCGGCTATACCCATAATACTTGTTATGGGCAATCGGGGTCGAGTGGGGCGACGCTGAAGGCGCTTACAACTGGCCAGGAGAAGGCCCTGGTAACGGCACTGAAGAGTTGCGAGGGGTAAGCGAGAATGTCGTTTGATTTCATGATGATGGCGGTCCCGTTTGCTGCCGGTGTGCCCTGGGGCATATCCGTCGCGTTGTGCGTTCTGCAGAGGCCTCGCGCCTGGCACTGGGCCGTAGCTGGGACAGCGTTGGTCCTGTTTTGGGCCGTGTGGATTCTCGTCGAGTCATGGCTAAAGATGCGAAGTAGGGATCCGTGGGACATGATTGGCCCCCACTATGGCGTGGGTCTCACGGGG
>Ga0214473_10007067_pt1 | contig 13354 bp, 14 predicted proteins | sample RVTome_7_FD_203509 | JGI IMG/M metagenome (GOLD analysis project Ga0214473, IMG submission 203509) | Soil microbial communities from uranium-contaminated site in the Upper Colorado River Basin, Wyoming, United States - RVT98D197 | ecosystem: Environmental > Terrestrial > Soil > Contaminated >...
TTTCCTTGAAGAAGGATAAGGAAAATAAGTGTAATCAAAGGTAGGATGGCTGCAAGTTTTTCGGGGAGACTGCCCGGAGGCTGCCATTGCGAAGATGTTTCAAGTTGCGATTTAGGAACCATTAAAGAATTTTCTAAACTATACATTATCTTACGAATGTAAGTAAGGGGAGAGGTAACTATTCCATAAGCAGGAAATGAAAAGAAATTATATAATTATTGGAGGAATAATAAGAAGTATGGAAAAGAAGTTCAACGCAAAACTCACTTACCTTAAAGAAATTGCTCAGAACACCTACGAAGCGGGGTTCAATTTTGAAAAGGAAGTTTTTGAATTTAAGGCGGGTCAGTACGCTTGGATTAATTTCCCCAAGCTACTCTTTAAAGATCCCAGAGGTTCAAGGAGAGCGTTTTCTATTTCGTCTTCACCAAATGTCAAAGAGAGAATAGAAATAATTTTTCGCGGAAGCGGTAGCGGTTTCAAAAAGACCTTAATTGACAAAAGAAGCATTGGAAGAAGTGTTGAAATAATAGGCCCCTTCGGCTTTATGGGTATTTCTGATTCAGTTGAGCCAAATTTGGTGTTTGTGGCCGGTGGGGTGGCAGTGGCTCCTTTCGTGAGTATGGTAAGGTATGCCAGTGAGAATAAATTAAAAAACAAAATTACTTTAATTCTTTCTAACCCTGGTTCGAAAACTTCATTCTATACAAAATTATTTGAGGGTCTTGAGAATAAAAATACGAATTTTAAGTTTGTTAGTGATATAGGCAGGTTGGAGGCTCCAATTATTATAAAAAGCGTTGATGACATCAAAAATAATTTTTACTTTGTGACTGGTCCCAGGGATTTTGTTATAGATATCTCATCCAAACTTTTGGCTATCGGTGTTCCAAAAGGTAACTTTGTTTTCGATGAGTATCACGGATTTCTTTTTGGTAAAGCCAAAAAGTTGATTAATAAAGAATTTGGAGACTACGAGCTTACCCTTAAGGAGTTTCGTACCGCGGTCACTGATGTGGCAGATCACATTGTGATTACTGATGTTGACGGCCATATTAGATATGCAAACCCGGCTGCTGAGAAAATAACCGGATACACTTTGGAGGAGATGAAAGGTAGTACTCCCAGACTTTGGGGAGGGCTGATGGACAAGGCATTTTATGAGCATATGTGGAAGACTATTAAGACTGACAAGAAAACGTTTGGGGGCGAACTAACAAACAGAAGAAAAAATGGCGAAATTTACTATGCCCTAGCAAGGATCTCACCGGTTTTGGACAACGGCGAATTGGTAGGATTTGTGGGAACAGAGGAGGATATTACAAAGATTAAGGAACTGGACAAAATGAAGGATGAGTTTTTGTCTATAGCTTCGCACGAGCTTAGAACACCCCTTGCAGCGATTGACGGTATTATAGCTATGATGCGCGATGGGGATTATGGAAAAATTAATCCCGAAATGAAAAAAGGCCTGGATGACGTAAATACCGCAAGCGAAAGGATGATTAAACTCGTGAACGATTTGCTGAGTTTATCAAGAATTCAAGCCGGTCGTTTAAAATACAATATCAGCAAATTTAATATTTCAACACCCATAAAGGAGATAACTGACCTTTTTGCTGTAATTTTTAAGGAAAAGAAACTAATTTTGAAAACAGAGTTGGTAGATGTTGAGGTCCAAGCGGATTCGGATAAGATAAAGCAGATATTAAATAATCTCCTGGACAATGCCATTAAGTTTACAGACAAAGGAGAAGTAAAAATAAAGATAAAAGAACTAAAAACTACAGTGAGCGTTTTTGTTGAAGACACCGGTATCGGCATAGCCGGTGTTGATAAATCAAAATTATTTGGGAAATTCCAACAAATTGGAAACGAAGCGGGTAGGCCTCTGGGTACTGGATTGGGCTTGCATCTATCAAAACAGATGGCAATAAGAATGGGTGGAGATTTATGGTTAGAAGATTCCACCGTAAGTAAAGGTAGTATTTTTGCTCTTTCAGTCCCAAAAAGTTCTTCTAAAATTGCCTCAATCGCAAGCGATGAAATTAATAAAGTAGCAACCCTGCATCCAGATCAAAAATCTGATAAAATAACAAAAGGTAATTGAAATGAAAAATATTTTGATAGTTGAAGACGATGAACTGTTGAGGAAAATGTATGCTAAGAAGTTATCTGACTTAGGGTATGGAGTAAGTCAGGCTGTTAACGGCAAAGAGGGACTCGATATAGCACTAAAAGAAAAACCTGCGTTAATCCTTCTTGATATTCGTATGCCAGTAATGACTGGTACCGAAATGATGAAAGAGTTAAGAAAAAATGAATGGGGGAAAAGTGTCCCTATAATTATTCTAACTAATCTTGAAGCTAACGATCAAATAACCTGGGACGTTGCTAAAACAGAACCCGCTTATTATTTAATGAAAGCCGGAAATAGGCCAGAAGTTGTGATGGAAAAAATAAAGGAAATTTTAGAAGGTGAAAAAGATGGCAAAGATATTAATAGTTGACGACGACCCTTTAATAGTAAGGATGTATGAAAAAAAGCTGGTTAATGATGGTTATGAAGTCAGAACCGCGTCGGATGGAATAGAAGCTCTTAAAAATTTTGAGAGCTTCGTGTCCGAAGGTTTTAGCCCCGATATAATTTTACTTGATATTATGATGCCTAATATGAACGGTCTTCAGGTTTTAGAAAAGCTGAAAGCAAATGAAAAAACCGATAAGATTCCGGTTATCATGCTCACAAACATTGGAGGATTCGAAGAAGACGCAGAAAAAGCGCTTGAGATGGGGGCTGTGGCCTACCTGACGAAAGCGGGGATTAGGCCGGCAAAGGTAGTCAGCAAAATCAAAGAAATATTGGCAGGCTACGTCAGAGAGGTCCCCAAGGCGGTTCCCACAAATTAATATTAGGCGCTCAAGTGCCTATTGATATATCTTGAAATAAAGTAGGTGGGAATTATCGAAATTAGCATCATAACTATACTTCCAATGAATGTTAGTTCTATAGATTTTGTAGCGGTAGCCAGAAGCTCTGTTTGGAGATTTCCGACAAATAGCATGCCAATAGTATTTCCGTCCTCAGATTTAAGGGGTGCATAAGCACCATAAAAAGGTTGGTTGAGAACATTCACCGCTCCGACGAAAAGCTCCCCCTTGTTTATAACAGTGTCAAGTACTTTCTTGTCAGATTCCTTTGTTCCAATATATCTCGATTTGCCGTCCGGGGTTACAAATGTAGTGGCTGCCCTAATGTCTCCTCCAAAAACGGCTACATTTAGTTCTGTAACCGCTTTTATGCCATCCACAAAAGCGCTATCGATATCAAAACCCGTAACGACGCTGCCTATGACAGACCCCCCGGAATCTACAATTGGGGACGCAGCACTAATCTTAACCGTTGGGGCGAAAATACCTTGTTCAGTGCTTACACCTGCCAGTGGGGTTCCTAAAAGTGCGCTTGCAACATCAACATTTCCGGCAAGACTTTCTCCAACCCTTTCGTTATCCTCAGCCCTAACAATCACTTTGCCAGCTTTATCAGTTATATCAAGAAAACTTGACTCCTGGGACTTCATAAACTCAAGAGACTTGTCATACAAAAGAGCCGCTTGGTTATTTTCAAGAGAATCAACTATGGCCGAGTTTTGAGAAACGGTTTTGGCATTAGATAAAGATCTTAATTTAATTTCTTCGACTGCAAACTGAAGCACTTTCACATCGGTTTTAAGATGAGCAAGGGCTGTGCTTTCTAAATTCCGGAAAAGAAGAAATGTAAAAGTAAAAGTCGTGGCTGTAAATATTATTAGCGTTGAGGTGACAAAAAGCAAAAAAAGCTGCACCCTAGCCCTGAACCTTATGTATCCCCAGGTCCAAAAAAGAAGAGTAATAATTCCACAAGCTTTCAAAACGAGCGATAGATTGTCTACGGGTCCATACTGTTTTAAAAGTTCCGAAGTGTAAACAACGTTGGTTGATGAGGCGAATAAAGCAATTTTAACAAACTCGGATAAGGATAAGAGAAGGAATGCTACGAACGCAGGTTTAAGTTGTTTCTCATATCCCTTAGTGGTTTTGCCAAGATACACGAGGGCGACAAGGAGCAACAAAACGGCAGAAATAGGTACGCTAGCCTGTGAGAGAAGAACAAGGGATATTCCGACTCTTTCTTTACTGGGAGGGGAGAGAAGGGGTTCTGAATAAAGGCTGACAAGTATTATCAAAAGCCCCAGCAGTTTGACTACTTGGGAAGTTATACTCAGGACTCCCGACATTAGAGTTGCTGCCGAGAAAAGAAACGCAAGAGAAAGGAGAAACATCCCAATTCCCCGGTAAAAAAAGGACTTTTTATTTTTATCAAGACTCCAGGAGTCAATAGAGAGCCAGCCAGTTGCGAAGAATGTCAAAAATCCTACAATATTAACCGCGAAATTTATATTTGCGAAAAGAATTTGAGCTATCACTTTGCCCCTTATTTCATGCTACTTTAATTTGGATAACTCCTCAAGGATTTGGGATTCCGAGAGAAGCCCGCTTAAAACTGTCTGTATTTTCCCATCGCTACCTATGAAGAAATGCTGGGGAAGGGTGGTGACAGGATAAAATTTGGTCAAATCTCCGTTTTTGTCGGAAAAAGAATTAAAACTGTAGTTTCCGCGTTTCATAAATGAGACAACTGAGCTTTGGGAATCTTGTAAGAAGACGGCATAGATTATTTGGTCACCAGAAATTTTCTTTGATGTAGAATCTAATATCGGTATTTGCTCGAGCGCTCCACTTGCCCATTGGGAAACAAACGAAAGAACATATTTTTTACCAGAGGAACCGACATTAACTGTCTTGCCCGATATGTCTGGAAGGGAGATAGGTGGAGCAGACTTTCCGACAACAGGGTTTGGAGAAGATAGCCCCTGGCTATTTGCGCCGGGAGTTACATTAATCGAATCGAATCCTAAGTAGGGTAGATAAATCCTTATTTTACCGACAATAGGAAGTGTAAAACTCAAAAAGGCCTTTTGTTTAAGAGGAAGCTTGAAATTTAGGACCGTATTTTGAGATAAATCCATAATCTGACTGTTGGCCGTCCTATACCCGCTAGCGCTGATTTCTATGTAATATCTTCCGGGAGGAACCAAAAAACTATACCTGCCTTTGTTATCTGTTTTTTGTGGATTGTCCTGCCCAAAAGAATACCCATCCCAGACTACCCAGTTGTTTGAGATTTTGTCAAAGAAAAATATTTTGACAGTGGCGTCCTTAACCGGCTGGTCTGAAGTTTTATCGGCAACAGTTCCCAGGGCTTCGACGGAAATATTATTAAGCTCTCTTTGGGTTTTATTCCCCGCACCATCTGAAGCAATGACCTGAAGCCTATTTTGGGCATTATCATTATAATGTAGATAAGCTGTCCAGAAGTTCGTTCCAGGGACATTTATTAAAGGAAATTTGTCGGATCCTGAAACCACTTCACCTTCGGTAACTCCGCCTCTGGTGCTTATGGTAAGAGCAATTTCAGCGCCGGCAACGGTTTGAATAAGCCCGTCTTTATCCGGGATTATTAACTGTGGGCCAAGCGAGAACATATTTCCACCTATAGCTGGCGGTATTGTATCAACGACAAGAGTTTCTGTCTCCGAGATGCCCAGGTTTCCAAAGGAGTCAAAAGCGCGGGTGATAAAGTTGTAATTTCCGTCTTCAAGGCCTTGGTAATTTATTTGGAATACACCCTTGGAATAATTTGCGGGGAGCCAAGTTTCACCTCCGTCACTACTTACTTCTACTCTTGCTACACCGCTAAAAGTGCTTGAAGCAGTACCCGAAACTGCAGGATTTATGTTTGAAGTTGGGTTTTGAGAAAAACTATTGATCACAACCGTGGGTGGAGTAACGTTAAATGAAACAGAAGCATAGTCTGATGATTGGGTGTAAACCAGAGCCTGAGATTTTGCCCGGGCGAGTACTGTGTACGGACCAACCGGAAAAGAAACATTTGGAGTAAAGGAGTAATTTTCGCTTCCTGTATTAAAACTGCCATCTGCCGGGGTGGTGGCCTTCCATGTGTTACCCGAATCGAGGCTAAATTCGACAGCGCCAATACTCCCGTTTGAGATAGAAGCTGTGCCGGTAAACGTAAGACCATTTCTTTGAATGTTTATCGAAGGATAGTATGCAACAGATGAAGTAGAAGAATCACTATTCCCGTTGCCGGGTGTGGGTGTTGGAGTAGAGGTAGAACCTGGACCGGGGGTGGGTGTTGGGGTACTGGTTGAGCCGGGTGGGGGTGTCGGCGTAGGAGTTGTAACTGTAAGCGTGGGGGTCGGAGAAGGAGATGTGGAAGGCGTTGGAGTGGGAATGGAAGTAGGAGTAGGGGTGGGGGTGGGTGCCAGGGAAGGGGTGGGAGTAGGCGTAGGAGATACTACATTTATGGAATTGGATAAAGTTAAAGTTGCGCTTGGGTTTTGACTGCATGTGTCGTTTTGATGAGCAATAAAACTAACACTATATGTTCCGGGTGAACCCGGGGCCGTGATTGAAAAACTCTCGTTGAATGTTCCTGAGCTCAAATGGTTTGCGTGATTAACGCAGTTTGACCCAGTTATATTCCAGCTGGTTGAATTCCAATCGTTTGAGGCTCCTCCTCCTGACGTGGTTACATTAATCGCTGCTGTAATAGAGGCCCCGGGAGCGACGGTAACGGAACTGGCTCCATTTAGAGTTGCCGAATTTATAGTTCTTGCAGCTGACGCCCTTTTAACTGACATGAAGGAAAATAACAAAAAAAGAGTTATTGAAAAAAAGAGTTTACAAAAGAATTTTAAAGGGCAGGATGTTTTCATTTTAAGGAAATAGGTAGATATTTTATTATAAATAAAGTTTAGGTATAAAGCATAAAGTAATCAACATAAAAATAACGCGCGGAAGGTAAAGGTGTTAAAATTCAATCATGTCCCTTTCGGTAGGAATCGTGGGTCTTCCAAATGCTGGCAAATCCACTCTTTTTAATGCCTTGGCATCACGGCGCTTGACCGAAACTGCTCCTCGGCCCTTTACAACAATTGAGCCCCATGAAGCGATAGTTCCAATCCCTGATGCCGATTTGGAAAAACTTTCCCAGCTGGTTAAGCCTGAAGTAACCGCTCCGGCAACTATAACTTTCATCGACATAGCCGGTCTTGTTAAGGGTGCCCACGAAGGGGAGGGGTTGGGAAATCAATTTCTGGCCAATATTAGGGAGGTTGATGCGATTGTTCACGTCGTTAGGGCATTTAAAGACCCTTACGTTACCCACTCCCACCCGACACACGAGCCGGGAACATTGGAGCAGGTTATGGAGGATATAGAAATAGTTAACCTTGAACTTGAACTTGCGGGGATTGTCGGGAAACATTCGATTTACGTTCTTAATTTTTCAGAAAGAGAATTGAAGGAGCCCTCCACTCAACAGTATCTGGCTTCTGTTGAAAATAAATTTGGGGATATGGCGATTTCTGTTTCTGCAAAACTGGAGGAAGAAGCAATAGACCTTTCCCAGGAAGAAAGAAAGGCGCTTCTTAAGGAAATGGGGATTGAGGAAAGCGGCCTTGAGAAATTAATAAGAACTTCATATAAACTTCTTGAGCTTATTTCCTTTTACACAATCAAGGGAGGAAAAGAGGTTCACGCATGGAGTATAAAGAACGGCTCAACCGCGCTTGAGGCGGCGGCTGTGGTCCATACGGATTTTGCAAAGGGTTTTATTAAAGCAGAAGTATGTTCGGTGGAAGAGCTTCTATCTGCTGGCGGTTGGAAAGAGGCCGGAGAAAAGGGAAAACTGAGATTAGAGGGAAGAGACTATAAAGTTCGGGATAAAGATGTGATTGAGTTCAAAGTCGGTACCTAAAAAGCATCTGGAGGGAAGTTCCTTCTTTCACTCTCAACATGAGCTAATGCTTTTTGAATAACATCTGCAGCCGTCTCGAGAACCTTAGCCTTATGGGCATTTGCAATTTTAGTGCTAATTTCCTCAGATGTTCCTACACTACCGCTTGCCACTGCCGATTCAGTTCTTAAGTCTCTGGCTACAACGAAACCCAGTTCAATTATATGCCCAAGCTTGCCTTTAAATTGTGGCATACGTTCCTTGTCGCTCATTGAAGAAGTGTATCATATCTTGTCAAACTAGCTATATTTATTTTCAGCTTTGAACTTTGAATTTTCAAATGCTATACTTTCTACTCGCTATGCAAAAATATGAATTGACGGTAGTTTTGGACGGAAAAACCACACCAGCAAAGAAAAAGAGCGTGAGGGCTTCCGTTGAAAAGTTTATTACTTCCTTAAAAGGGAAGGTGGGGACAGTCGAGGAGTGGGGAGAAAAACACCTGTCATATAAGATAGGAAAGTCAGAAAGTGGAAATTTCCTTTTTTTTCCTTTAGAATTAGACGCTGAAAACGCTAAAGCTTTGGGGACGAAGCTTAACCAGGAGGAAGAGGTTATAAGGCACCTCCTTTTAAGGAAAGAATAAATGGCAAGAAGTTTAAATAAGGTTGAACTAATCGGAAATTTGACCCGAGACCCTGAACTACGCTATACCCCGCAAGGAACCGCGGTTTGTACATTTGGATTGGCAACAAATAGGTCGTGGACTACCGAGGCAGGCGAGAAAAGGGAAGAGGCGGAATTTCATAGAATTGTAACCTGGAATAAACTGGCGGAGATTTGTTCGCAGCTTCTGACAAAAGGGAGGAAGGTTTATATTGAGGGTCGTCTCCAAACTCGAAGTTGGACCGGTCAGGATGGAGCGCAACGAACAGCAACCGAGATTGTTGCCTCGGATATGATAATCCTTGACCCCAGGAAAGGGGTGGGCGAACTGGAGGTTCCCGAGGGCGAATTAAGCCAAGTAGCGGCGGATGAGACGCCTGAAGGAATACAAGCGCCACCGGCCGAGGTTAAAAGCGAAAAAAAGCAAGAAAAACCCCAGAAAGCTAAGGTTGTTTCCAAAAAGTCCGCAAAGGAAAAAGACGAAAAAGCCGAAGCGCCCCAAAGTGACGATTCTGAAGAAATTCCCTTCTAAATATATTAATGCCGGCAAAGAAATCCTTTAAAAGACGAAGACCTCCCGTTGCCATTGTGGTAAGCGGTCCGTGCCCTTTTTGTAAAGGTATGGTTGAACCCGATTATAAGGACGTAGACAGAATTTCTAACTTTGTTTCAGACAGGGGTAAAATCCTAGGAGGGTCAAGAACCGGGGTTTGCGCCAAACATCAAAGAAGGTTGACTATAGCAATAAAGCGTGCCCGGCACCTCGGACTTCTTCCGTACACGGCCGACCTTTAGTAGTATACAATTGTTTTCAAATGAATAATCTTCCTATGCCCAAAATTCCCTTCGTAAGCTTAAGAAAGGGAGTCTTTTCTATTTTGGTAGGATTGGGAATTTTTTCTTTGGGCTATTTAGTGGGGGTAGGGGGATATAAGGGAGATATAAAGAATTTTCCCAGGGTGACGATTAGTCGTGAAGTTCCCCAGGATAAGGGGGAGCTTGATTTCTCGCTTTTCTGGAAAGTTTGGGATGCACTCGGTGCCTCATATTACGATAAGGAAAAGATTATTCCCGCGAATATGGTTTACGGGGCAATTGAGGGTATGGTATCTGCGGTAGGGGATCCTTATACGGTATTTTTGCCTCCAGACAAAAATAAGGTTGTTCAGGAGGACCTGCAGGGATCTTTTGAAGGAGTGGGAATTCAAATAGGGTTTAAGGGAAACCAGCTTGCGGTTATTGCTCCTCTTCCGGGTTCACCCGCCGAAAAAGTTGGAGTTAAGGCGGGCGACTATATAGTTGGAATCAAGGACGAAGAAAAGGGGATAGAAAGGGGAACCGTAGGAATTAGTTTGGCAGACGCCGTACAGGTCATAAGGGGGCCGGCAGGGTCTAAGGTTATTCTCAGCCTTTTGAGGGAAGGAAGTAGCGAGGTTATTGTTGTTGAGATAACCCGAGAAGCAATTGACATTCCCTCGGTTAAACTTTCTTTTGAAGGTGACGGCAAAATTGCCCACATAAAACTTCTTAAGTTCGGCGGAGAGACTCAAGCAGAATGGGAGGATGCGGTTACCGAGGTAGTAAAAAGGCCCGAAGTTAAGGGAATAGTTCTTGATCTTAGAAATAATCCCGGAGGTTATTTACAAGGGGCGGTCGACATTGCTGGTGAATTTTTGAAAACAGGGAAGGTGGTAGTTATTGAGGAGAGGGCGGGGACCAAAAACGATTACATGGTTGAAGGAGTAGGAAGATTTCTTAATACCCCTCTTGTTGTATTGGCAAATGGAGGATCCGCCTCGGCCTCCGAAATATTGGCGGGAGCCTTAAGAGACAACAATAGGGCAAAAATTGTGGGTGAAACGACCTTTGGCAAAGGAACGATACAGGAACCACAACAGGTAAACGGCGGAGCCGGGCTTCATATTACAATTGCCCGCTGGCTGACTCCCGACGGCACCTGGGTAAATGAGGGCGGTCTTAAACCGGATATTGAAGTAAAAGACAATCCGGATACTCCGGAAGACGAACAGCTTCAGGAAGCAGTAAAACAACTCGGATTTTAAGAAGTAGTTTCTAAGCAATTTATCAGCAAATTGACTGTATTTTTTGTTAGTGCTACATTGAGTATTCGGCAGATATGAAAATAAAGTTAAATGTTAAGAAAGTTCTGATAGGAGGCGCTATCGGGATTGTTATTTTGGGGGCGGTGGCCGGGGGGGCAATTGCGGACAGAATCTTTGGTATTAAGCCACTGGATCTGATTATTCCACGACCCGACGGGTTCAGAGTTGGGATAAACCAGAAAATTCTCAATGAGGAGTCGGTTGTCATCGATGCCGCCGAGAAGGCATCTGGGTCGGTTGTTACAATTTCGGCCGAAACTCCCCAACAAAGGATACTACAATTTTCTCCTTTTGGAGGATTTTCTCAAAGAGTACAAGGAGGCGAACCCCAAGATATCGGAACCGGATTTATTGTTGCCCGGAATGGGCTTATTGTTACCAATAAACACGTGGTATCTGAGGTGGGGGTAAAGTATAAGGTGATAACCAAAGACAATAAAGAATACGACGCTAGAGAAATACATCAAGACCCTTCTAACGATATTGCGATAATAAAAATTGATGCCTCAAACCTGTCGCCGGTTGAGCTGGGAGATTCCTCAAATTTAAAAGTAGGCCAGTTTGCTATAGCAATAGGAACCGCCCTTGGAGAATTTAGACATACGGTAACAACGGGGGTTATATCAGGACTCGGAAGGGGAATTACTGCGGGGAGTGCTTTTGAGGGTTATGTTGAAAAGTTAGATGACGTTATCCAAACCGACGCCGCCATAAATCCGGGCAACTCCGGCGGACCCCTTCTTAATTCGGCAGGGCAGGTTATCGGAATCAATGTGGCCGTTGCGTCTCAGGCGCAAAATATCGGTTTTGCAATTCCTATAAATATTGTTAAGGATGCCTTGGATCAATTTGCAAAAACCGGCAAATTCGCCACAAAGCCTTATTTGGGAGTTGAATATCAAATGGTAGGCAAGCAAGCGGCAGTTTTAAATAATGTTCCCCAAGGAGCTTATGTAGTAAGGGTTGTTGCAGGCTCCCCGGCCGAAACAGCCGGTATTCAGCCGGACGATATTATTACGAAGTTTGACGGTGAAGAGATAAAAGACGAAAATGGCGGCTTGGCAGATATGATTTCCAAAAAGAATGCCGGACAGAATATTAGCTTGGAAGTGTGGCGTAACGGTGAAACTCATACTATTTCCGTTACCCTTTCAGAGTTTTCGCAGTGATTTAGGAAGCAGTAGCCGTTAAGGCCAATATCTTTGAGAGTTCCCCGTCTAATACTTCTTCCAGGTTTCCCCATGACTTTCCGACGCGGTGATCGGTAACGCGGTTTTGGGGAAAATTATAAGTTCTGATTTTCTCTGCCCGCATACCACGGCCTATGGCAGAACGATAGCCGGCTATCGTTTTTTCTTTTTCAAGTTCCTTTAATTCCCATAACTTTGAGCGAAGAAGATCCATTGCGATTTTTCTGTTCTGCTCTTGAAACCGCTCTCTTTGTGCGGAAACCACAATTCCTGTAGGGGAATGCGTAAGCCTTACCGCAGTTGAGACCTTCTGAACATTTTGTCCGCCTTGCGAAGAGGAGTGGAAAAATTGAATCTCCAACTCAGCGGGGTTTATGGTAATTTCGGACTCGCGAATTTCGGGAAGGACCGCAACGGTTGCGGTTGAGGTATGGATTCTTCCTCGTCTTTCTGTTGTCGGGATTCGCTGAACCCGATGTACGCCGGACTCATTTTTTAGAGCGTCGAATGCTCCATACCCGGATATTTTTACGGTACCTTCATCAACCCCTATTGCCTTCCAACCACGCCTGGCCGCATATCTTAAGTACATTCTGATAAGATCCGAAGCCCATATTTTGGCCTCGTCTCCTCCGGTTGCTCCCCGGGTTTCAAGGTAGAGCGTTTGGGGGTCCATTTAGGCTTTCGATTTTGAACGAAGTTCCTCCAGAGATTCTGGTCTTTCTGCTTCCTCACGGATCCTTTTTTCTCGCTTAATTCTTCTTCTCTCCACCTTGGAAAGAACTTTTTGAGTAGCACCGGCCTGCCTTGCCTTAAAAGCTTCGACGCGCCCGGCAGTGTCCACGTATTTCATCTGACCCGTGTAAAAAGGATGACAGTTATAACAGACCTCGACTTTGATTTCGGGCACGGTTGCTCCTACCACAAAGGAATTGCCGCAGGCACAGGTTACTTTAGCCTCCGGATACCATGTCGGATGTATTTGAACTTTCACAGCCTTGAAATTATATCAGAAAAACTTAAACTAGCATAGGTATTATGGAACAAAGAGACGGACATCCAAACGGGCCCGAATTTACTTCAATTGAAGGAGAAGTTTTGTTATACATAAAAGAGTGGAGAGAAGAGTTCAGAAATCCCCCATCCAGCAGGACCATCGCCAATCATTTAGGATTATCTCGCAACCAAGTTAACAAAGTTCGCTTAAGTATTCAAAAGAAGCTCAGCCTAAAACCTGGGTCTGTTTAGCTTTATATTCCGCAATAATGACTCCAGCGGCAATAATTACCCCGCCCAAAATAAATGTTGGCGTAATTTTTTCGCCTAGCCAGAGAACCGCCAAGGGGGTTACAAATAGGGGATAGAGATAAGAGAAAACGGCAGCTTCCCCGACTTCTATGGTTTTTTGACCGACGTTTGACAAGGTATAGGCTAAACTTCCCGAAAGGAAGGCCATATAGAAGACTCCGAGTTGATAGGGCAGAGAAAGATTTTGGACGGTCGAAACTAACCCC
>Ga0214473_10007068_pt1 | contig 13353 bp, 8 predicted proteins | sample RVTome_7_FD_203509 | JGI IMG/M metagenome (GOLD analysis project Ga0214473, IMG submission 203509) | Soil microbial communities from uranium-contaminated site in the Upper Colorado River Basin, Wyoming, United States - RVT98D197 | ecosystem: Environmental > Terrestrial > Soil > Contaminated >...
ACCAGCTCTCGGAGCGCCCCAACCGGTCGACTCGGCCGATCCGATTGCCCTGGTCGTCGTAGCTCGCGGTGGATTCGACCCCGAACCCGTCGCGTTCGGCGACCTGCTCGCGCTTGGGAGCATCGAATTCGTACTCTCGCACGATCCCGTGGCCGCTCACATGGCGGGTCACGTTGCCGTAGGCGTCGTAGAAGTGGGCCTCCACCGAGCCGTCGGGATGCGTCACGTCGGTGCGCTTGCGGAAGAAGTTATAGGAGAACGTGGTCTTCTGGCCGAGCGCATCCGTGTGCTGGTAGACAGTGTCGTTCGGGTAGTAGGCGAAGTGCATCCACGCATGTCCTTGCGCCTCGCTTCCGCACAGCGGACCGACATCCCCCGGCGTCCGCCCTGCTTGCGGACGGGTCCAGCACTCGAGGTTGTGGTCGAGGGCCGGGTTCACGGGATCGGAGTAGTAGGTGTACTTCCAGGGCCGACCGCTTCCCGGGGCCTCCGCCTCCTTCGCGGTCTGGACGGGATCCCAGTACTCGACCAGATCTCCCTTCGCGTCGATCTTGTAGCGCCAGGTTCGCCCGCTGCTGCCTCCGAACCAGGCGGCGTCCGTGATCTCGACCAGGCCGTTCGGGTCGTCGTAGACGAAGTCGAGCACCCGACCAGCCGCGTCCGTGACGCTGTCGAGGCGGCCTCCCGCGTCGTAGGTGCAGGTAATCCCGTTCCCGTTCCGGTCGCGGAGGAACGCGAGCCGAGCCCTGCCGCCGCTCACCGGATGAAAGCCGTAGACCATCCCCTCCTTCGTCGTCAGGGTGTAGGACCCGTCGCCGTTTCTCTGGAGCGTATCGTGGACCCACGGCTGAGCCGCGAGCGTAAGCGGTTGCGCGGCGCGATCCGGGTCGTCCCACGGCACCTCGCCCCCGGTCTCCGTAACCCACACGACGCGGTCGTCTTCGCTTCCCTCCTCCCCGTCGTCGAGGCGCAGATGCTGATCGAAGGTGTGCGTCCAGCCGTGTCCCAGGGGACCCGCGTAGTCGAGTCGCGAGTTGTAGGACCGCACCAGGCGCAGGTTCATCCCACCGGGGCCGGCGATCTCGAGGTCGGTATCGATGCTGTAGTAGTTGCCGTTCAGGACGCTGACCGGGTCGCCGCCGTAGTCCGACTGGAACGCGAGCGTGTTGTAGCGCCACGAAGGCGTATGATAGGTGTAGCTCTGGGCGATTCCCGTCGGGAGGGAACTGGTGAAGCCGGGGCTGAACGACCCTCCCCAGAAGCTCGGATCGAGCGAGAGCGGCGTGTTGCGCCAGGGCAAGGCATAGCCGCCTCCGGCTGCACCCTGCCCGGTCGGAACGATTCCGAAGGTGACCCCCACTTGTGGCGTGCTTCTCGAGCGATAGTAGACGTATCCCTCCCAGCCGTGGTCGTAGGCGAACGCCGAGTTATCGAGAATCCGGAGCTCGACCGTTGAACCCGGGTACCATTCGCCGCATTGCGCGTTCCAGCCTCCCGCGGAGTGGACGATCGTAGGGAAGCTCTTCCACATCTCGCAGTAGGTTCGGAAATCGATCTCGGTGCACCCGTCGTTGCAGCTCACCGTTGCGTCGTCAGCGTTCTCGGCGGTCACCACGAGCAGGTCATGGCCGCCGACCTCGCGGCCGAGCTGGAAGCCCTTGACCGTCGAGACGGCTTCGAAGCCCGCGAGCTCCTCCCACACGGCGTGCTCGGCGGCGGACGCCTCGTGCCCGGCCAGAACGAACACGTGTGTAAGCTCCGGGAGAACGACACCGGTCGCGCGGTGCGCGAAGCCGAATCTTCCCCCGCCGATGTCCACGAGGAGCCTCGCGGGCTGGATCGCAAACGGCACGTCGAAGAGATACTCGACCTGGGTTCCCGCGGAGACGAGCCCGACCGAACGAGGATAGGATCGTCGATTCTGGTGGAGGGCGGCGATTCGGTCCACCCCGGCCTGAAGCTTCTCCCAGTACCACGCGTTCGCGAGATGGAGGAGCCCGCCGGAAAGCGCCTCCTGCGCCAGAAAGTGGACCGCGAGAAACTTCTCGTTCGTGTCCTTCGTCTGATCGTGGTCGGTATCGACGTAGGCGCCGCCCGAGCCGAGGACCACGGGGTATTGCGCAACGGCGTCGAGGAGAGCCTGTGCAGCCCGTTCGGTGCGGGCGGCGCTCGCGCCATGCGCGTCGAAGCTCGCGAGGTAGATCCCACCCACATCCACCGTATGATCGGAAGTCACGGGCGAATTGAGAGTGGCAAGCGGACGCCCCGTCATCTCGTCGGCGATCAGGACCTCGACGGTGCTGCAGAGGGCGATCGGGCTGGCGGAGGGTGGCAGCGCCACGCCGTCCACCGAGACCGTCGGTTGCGTCATGATGGGGGACGTCGTCCCATTGCAGGGGATGTAGCCGGTCTCGGGCACGGCGTCGGGGTCCATCGGCGGGAAGGTCAGAAGCACCCGCTTTCCTTCCCACGCCGCGGACCAGTCGCCCTCGACGAGGAGCTTCGAAGCTCCGGTCGCGTTCTTGCAGTCGGTGGTTCCTTCCGCGCAGACATGGATGGAACGCCAGTACCGATAGGCTGCGGCGCCGTTCTCGAGAGTCGACCACTGGCTACCGCCGGGAGCGTTCTGATGCAGCTCCAGCAGGGTGGCACCCCGTCGGACTGGATACTGGGCCGTCACGTCGCCGCTCAGCTCGTAGGGCAGCCCATTGGGAAGGATGCCCGGGGCTTCCTTGCGAATGCGGCCGCGCAGCAGCACGTCGTCGATTTGTTTCGGGTTGGCGCCCCCCTGCGCGGCGAAGTAACTGCGCAGCTGGTCCTCGAACCGCTCGCTCGGAAGCTTCGAGTGGACCTTGCTGTACAGTCCCGCCGCTCCCGTGTAGTCGAAGGTCAGGGCCGGATCGACACCGATGGGTAGCCCTGGATCCTGCGGCCAATCGCTGAGCTTGAAGCTCGGGTCGAGCGGAATCCAGGCCTTGCCGCCCGCGGCTCCCGTTGCCGCGGTGCCCCGATAGAAGGCCATCGGAACTTCCGCCTCGACCCAGACGTGAAGGACGTGAAGCGCGTTCGCGAAGATCGAAACCGTTCCTTGTCCATCGTTGAAGCCAGAGGCAGGAAATCCTCTGAGATACTGAGCTGCCGCGCTGGCGGAATCCGTCCCGGTCCAGGCCGGTACCAGGCTGTCGGGTACCGCAATTTGGCCCCGAGCGAATCGAGCGGGGATCTCGGAGACGCGCAGGAGCGACACGAGAAGCGCCGCGAGGTCGTAGTCGTTCCCGCCGCCCGAGAGGAGCGTCGCCTCGGGGCCCTTCTTCAGGCCGAAGTAGCTCTGGAACTCGAGTTCGTTGCGCACGAACTCGTAGATGCGAACGGGGTCGTTTCCGAGCTCCGCGGCCTTCGCGATGATCGCGTCCGAGAAGACCACGTCCGGCGGGTCCTCCAAAAGGCTCGCGCGGCCGGGCGCCGCCGGAACGAGAGCCAGCGCCAGCCCGAGCAGCAGGAGACACCGGGCGGAAAACCGGCCGACGACTCCACGCGACCGCTCCAGGAGGTTCGCCTCAGGAGGAGGTGTCATTGGGGCCCGCTGATCGTCGGCTGGTGCTGGGCCCGACGTGGGTCGTGTCCCTTCGGCCCAGCGCCCGCAAGCTCCCCGAGCAGAGCGAGGGCACGCTCCGAGCGCTCCGCGGCACCCGGAAGCGCGAAAATCTCGTCGATCGCGCCCAGCAGGCGGTCGCAGCGGTCCTCGAGCCGCGAGACCAGGTCGCCCAGCGCCGGACGCTGCGCGATGGCGGGCCGCAGTCCCCGGCAGCGCCGCCGAAGTTCCGCGGCGCGATGCGTGAGGGACGGCGCCGGGTCTTCCGGCATCCGCCGAGCGTGTGGGGCAGCGAGCTCTCCCAAGAGCGAGCGGATCGCTCGCAGCTCCTGGGCCAGCAGCTCGAAAGGATCGCTGCTACCCGACGGCATGCTGCGCCGCGCCGCGTCGATCCGCTGCGCAGCAGCTTGGATCTCCGCGGTGGGCAATGCACGCGCCGCGGACTCTCGCTTCGGCGCCTCCTCGGCCCATGCGGCGGTCGCGCCGGTGATCGCAATCGCGATCACGGTCCGGCGAAGCCCCGGAATCATTGAACCTCCTACACCGACCGGGCGCAGGCTCCGCGCATCGACGCAGATTCGGTTCTTCGGCCGAGGAACCGCATCGACATGTTCGAGCGCGTGCAGGCCATGTTGATCGAGGAGCAGATCGGAGCGCAATCAAAATCTTCGTCGATCACGTGCCCTCGAGCGAGGATCCGCCCAATGGAATTGCGCCGCGTTCTCGACGACGCCATGGTAGGCTTCGGTGGCTCGATCTCTGTCAGATCCCTGGGAAGGAGGGGGAGAAGTGCGAGCGATCCGCTCAGCCGGAGCGTTCATCGCGGGGATCGTCCTCGCGAACGCAACACTCGTAGGGTGCGGGACGTACTCGATCCCCCGGGTCGCAGCCCAGGGCACGACGATCACGATCCCGGTGCCGGATTGGTTCGGATCGGGCGTCGGGCGAGTGCTGAACGAGTACATCCGACAGCAGCCCTATGGTCCGATCGACCCCATCACGGTCTCGATACAACCCAACCCGACGTCGAGCCTCGAGGATTTCCAACGAGGCGAGCTCCTCTTTGCGCTCCGCCTGACGCAGTCCCCGGCGTCGGGACTGCTCACGTATCTTCCTGTGCGGTACATCACCCGCGTACAGGTCGACGAGGCGAGTCGTGCCTCGACACCTGCTCCGGGCGAAACGAGCAGCTTCGAGGGCACGGATCCGACCATGGGCCAGATCGTAGCGCTCGTCGACATCCCGTATGGCGTGAGCCCCGGCAACTACTACATCTTCATCGAGCGCTGGAAGCGAAACCATCCTCTCGACCAGGACAAGTTCTTCAGGGACGCCCCGACGATCAACTCGCCGGAAGTCGACTGGCTCGCGTGGACGGGGACGGTTCCCTTCTACGGCACGCCGAGCCCCGAGCACGGCATGCCGATTCGCATCGTCGCCTCGAGCTTCGGGAGCAGCCTCTTCAACGACAGCGTTCTCGGCGGCTACGACAAGTTCTTTGGGAACTACAGCTGGAACGACTTCACGTCAGAGCTCGAGAGCCTCCTTCCCCGTCCGAAGCTCACCGTATGGGTCAAGCACCCGACGACCTCGGTGATTCCGGCCGCGTGGGAAGCTGAGATCGACTATCCCGTGGGAAAGATCGAGATCCTGGGGGCGGAGCTCGGTGCCCTTCATCGGAGCGGAGGCTTCGTCGGTGTGGGACCTCCCACCGGCTCGCCCGAGAGCTGCTCTTCGATGGGATCGACCAAGGTCTCGGTCGTCGATCCGGATCGACAGTCGGCATGGGTGAACATCGTCTATCGGCTCCGTGACTTCGAGGGTTGTGGACGTGCCGGAGCAGGTGACTTTGCGATTCCCGATTCTTCGTACAAGGCGTACGACGGCGGCGGCAATCCGCTCGCAAGTGCCGATCGCTTCATCTGGGTCGATGAGTCCTACTCGTTCCGGTGACCGAGGAGGAATGCGATGCGAGTCCTGGCGAAAGGCTCCGCGATCGTTGCTCTCGGATCTGCTCTCCTCTGTCTTCTTGCAGCGCTTGTCGTGAGTGCACAAGAGTCAGAGGTCGCCGCCAGCGCGCTCGAGACCCGCGCTCGAGCGGAAGCGGCTGCCGTCGATCTCGCGGACGCCTTGCGCTCGGTCGCGGGTTCCCTCAGGCCCGCCGCTTCGCTCGATGGGGATGTCGCCCTGACCAAGGAGGACAACGACCGTCTGATCGAGTCGGCGGCCAAGGAGCAGCTCGCGCAGATGGCCGACGAGCTGGATGCCCTCTCGGCTGCCCTCACGTCGGGAAGCGGCTCGGAGGCGACGAGGTCCTGGCTCCAACGCCTACAGGGACGCGCGGCCACGTTGACCGAGCTGGGCAGAAGAACCAGCCGTCCGGTGATCCCGACGGAGGAGATGCAGGCGTTAATCGAGCTATGGAGAGACGTGAAGGCCCTCTCCTTCCTCGAAGCCGTCCCATCCGCCGAGCTGGCGGTGGAGCGGGACACACCCTAGGCGCTTGCAGAAGGTGTTGGCGGCGAGGCCCTTCTAAACCGAAGTTCCTACCGCTGCTTTCGGGTAAGTAGGCGAAGGCAGAGGGGATTCGGCTCGATTCGGAGCCAGAATGTAGCCAAGAAATGAGAGTTGACGAGAAGGAGAGAATGGCTATCGTGAGACTCGATGGGCAGGGTCCGAAGATCTGGAGCAATGCACGTAGCCAAGATCGAGCGGCGCCACGGCGACCGGGTCTACCGCTCCTACCTGCTGCGGCGCACGTATCGCGAAGGCGAGCGGGTCAAGCACGAAACCCTCGGCAATCTCTCGCATCTCCCGGAGCCCACCCTCGAGTTGATCCGGCGCGCGTTGCGCGGCGAGGCGCTCCTGGCATCCGACGACGCCTTCGACCTCGTGCGCACCCGCCCCCACGGCCATGTCGCCGCCGTGCTCGGCACGATCCGCCAGCTCGGCCTCGAGCGCAGGATCCACTCGCGGCCCAGCCCGCAGCGCGACGCCATCGTGGCGATGATCACCGCGCGCGTGCTGGCTCCGGCCTCGAAGCTCGCCACCGCGCGCGGCCTCGGCGAGGAGACGGCCGCCTCGACCCTCGGCGAGACGCTCGGCCTTTCCGCGGTCAGCGCCGACGACCTCTATGCGGCGCTGGATTGGCTGCTCGAGCGGCAGCCGGCCATCGAGAAGCGGCTTGCCAAACGCCACCTCTCGGACGGCACGCTCGTGCTCTACGACGTCTCCTCCACCTACTTCGAGGGGCGTCACTGTCCGCTCGCCCGCCTGGGTCACTCCCGCGATGGAAAGAAGGGGACGCTGCAGATCGTCTTCGGCGTCTTGTGCAACGCCGAGGGCTGCCCGCTGGCGGTGGAGGTGTATCCGGGCAACACCGGCGACCCGACCACGCTCTCGGACCAGATCCAAAAGCTGCGCCAGCGCTTCGGGCTTTCGCGCGTGGTGTTCGTGGGCGACCGGGGGCTGTTGACCTCCGCGCGTCTGCGCGAGGAGCTCGCCCCCGTGCCCGGTCTCGACTGGATCACGGCGCTGCGGGCCGATCAGCTCCAGGGCCTCGCGGTCGAGGGGGGGCCGCTGCAGCGTTCGCTCTTCGACCAGACCGATCTCGCCGAGATCCACCACCCGGACTTCCCGGGCGAGCGGCTGATCGCCTGCTTCAACCCGCTGCTGGCCCAGGAGCGCGCCCGCAAGCGCGAGGATCTGCTGCGCGCCACGCAGAAGGACCTCGACGCGCTGGTCGAGGCGACCGGGCGCGAGCGGCGACCGCTGCGGGGCCAAGAGCAGATCGCGCTGCGGGTCGGAAAGGTCCTGGGGCGCTTCAAGGTCGCCAAGCACTTTCGCCTGGAGATCACCGCGACGAGCTTCCGCTACGCGCGCAACGAGACCTCGATCGCGCGCGAAACCGCCCTCGACGGCATCTACGTGATCCGCACCTCGGTGCCGACCGAAGCGCTTTCGGCCTGCGACACGGTGCGCGCCTACAAGGACCTGGCCCGGGTCGAACGGGCCTTCCGCAGCCTCAAGACGCTCGACCTGCACGTGCGGCCCATCTACCACCGCCTGGCCGATCGTGTCCGGGCCCACGTCTTCCTGTGCTTGCTCGCCTACTACGTCGAGTGGCACCTGCGAAAGGCGCTCGCCCCGCTGCTCTTCGACGAGGACGATCCGGCGGCCGCAGCGGCGCTGCGCCGCTCCATCGTGAAGCCGGCTCGGCGCTCCGAGCGCGCGCTGGCCAAGGCCGCCTCGCAACGCACGCCCGAGGGCGGGCCTGTGCACAGCTTCCGCACGCTGATCGCCGATCTCGCCACCTTGGCCAAGACCACCGTCCAGCCGCACGCCGCCGGAGTTCCCGCCTTCGACCGACTCACGACCCCGACGCCGCTGCAGCAACAGGTCTTCGATCGCCTGGGAGTCCGACTCACGCTGTAGCCAGAACCCGCACGACGCACGAGAGCGTTCCCCCTGAAAAATCGAGAGATTACGCGTCGCACGGGAGAGAACTTCGGTCTAAAGACCTCCGCGCGGCGGCGTCAGAAGACGCGGACCCCGACCCGGAACTGGACGCCGTCGTCCTGGAGGTTGCCCGACGTGTCCACGTTCACGAGCGCGTGCCCCCAATAGACGGAGGCGTCGACGGGGCCGAGCCGCCAGAGCAGGCCGATCCCGACGCTCGCGAGGTTCTCGGGATCCAGCGTCGGATTGCGGCGGTTCGTGGCGTGGCCGAAGTCGACGAAGGGGGCGAGCTGGAAGAGACCGAGGCGCCCCTCCCAGGGCAGCACGGGGACGCGCAGCTCGAACGACGTCACGACGCCTTGGTCCCGTACCAGCTGGTTCTCGCGATAGCCGCGCACGGACAGGTGCCCACCGAGCGGGAAGCGCTCGAGGCTCGGAAGCGCGTCGCTCGCGAGCTGCGCGTCGATGCGGAAGATCGCCTGCACGCCCCAGGGCTCGAAGCGCCGCGCCCACTGGAGCTGCGCGAGCCAGGCCACGAACTCGCCGTCCGGCTGCCGCAGCCCGCCGAGCCCGAGCGCCGACGCCGGGATGTCGCGATGCGAGGCACCCAGAATCGGGAGCCCGACGCTCAACATCGAGCGGGCCGCGATCACCTGGTCGAGGTCGCGGCGCACGAGCTCCTGCGTCACGCGAAGTGCCGAGACGGTGGTCTTCCCGTCGTCCTCGTTCGCACCGGAGCCGGGAAAGGCGAAGGGGTCGCAGCCCCCGAGGATGTCCTCGAAGGCGCAGATCCGCGTCCTCGCGCGCCGCCAGTCGCCCGCGAGGCCGAGCCGCAGCTGGGTCTGGAGCGTCCGGTAGATGGGATGCTCGACCCCGATCCGGACCGACTCGTAGCGGGTCTCGATGTCGAGGTCCGAGAAGGGCTCTTCGACGATCTTGGAGTCGCTGTACTCGCCGCCGATGCGGACCAGCGTGCCGCGGGCGGACACCGGGAAGTCGTAGCCGCCGTCGAAGCGCCAGATCCCGTCGGCCACCCGGAAGCGCGCTCCGAGCGCGTCCCCGAAGCCGAGGACGTTCTCGTCGCGCGCGTGCACCTCGCCCTGGTAGCCGCCGAAGGCCGGGTTCGCCCAGTTGTCGGCGCCGAGCTCGAGCAGCCAGCGGCGCGCCTCCTCGACGCGCAGCTCGAGCACGGCCTCGCCGGGCGCCTCGCCGGGGCGCAGTCGCGCGTGCACGCGCTCGATGCGCGGGTCCTGCTGAAGGATCTGGAGCGACTCCTCGAGCTTCGCCACGTCGAGCGGAGCGCTGGCCCCGAGCTCCACGCGGCGGCGCAGCACGCTCGCCCGGTAGTAGCGCGTCCCGGTGACCTCGACGCCCGAGAGCCGGCCCTCGACCACGCGGAGCACGACGACGCCGTCCGCGAGGTCCTGGTCGGGCACGACCGCGCCCGAGTTCAGGTAGCCGTGCTCCACGTAGAGGCGGGTGATCGCGTCGCGCAGCGCGACGAGGTCCTCCGAAGTGATCTCGCGTCCGATCCAGGGCGCGACGAGCGGGCGGAAGTCCTCTTCGCCGAAGACCGTGCTGCCCTCGATCTCGAAGGCGCGCACGACGACGCGCGGACCCCCCGCGATCGCGCCCTCGGGCTCGGGGAGCTCGGGCAGCTCGAGCTCCGGGCGCGCCTCGGGTGGCTCCTCGTAGGATGGCAGCGCCGGGCGCTCCTGTGCGGGGCGGTCGAAGGGCTGGGCCAGCGCCGGCCCGGCCGCGGTGGCGGCCGCGGCCGCCAGGACCCACGCGCTCCATTGGTGCATCAGGTCGCCGCCGCCTCGTCGCTCTCCCGCGCGCCCAGCACCTCGAAGGCGCGGATCGGGATGGCCTTGCCCTTCAGCATGAACTCGCCCCGGTCGGCGAGCTCGAACCCGTCGCCGAGCAGCTCGCGGGTGCGGAAGGACACGAGCACGCGAACCCGCTTGCGCTCGAAGTCGTGCTGGCCGTCGTCGAGGCTCTCGAGCCGCGCCGCAGTGTTCGCGATGTCGCCGAGGACGGTGTACTTGAGGCGGTCGCTGCTCCCGAGGCTTCCCGCGACCGCGAAGCCCGAGTCGATCCCGACGCGCAGGCGACCCGTCGGCATCCCGCGCTCGGACCAGCCGACGTTGAGGCCCACGAGGCTCTGCTCCATCGCGATCGCACAGCGCACGGCGGCCCGCGCATCGGCGTTGCGTCCTTCGTCGCTCTCGCGCGGGAGCGGCACGCCGAAGGCGGCCTTCATGCCGTCGCCGAAGTAGTCGTCGACGAAGCCCCCGTGCAGCTCGACCTGCTTCGCGAGCTCCTCCATCAGCTCGTTCACCCACTGCATCAGCGCCAGGGCTTCGAGGCCCTCGGCGACGGAGGTGAAGCTCTTCACGTCGACGAAGAGGACGGTCACGGGAAGGCGCAGCGGCTTCGGGCGCCGGCCCTCGAGGAACTGGTCGCGCTTGGCCCAAAGGTCCGTCGCCAGCGCCCTCGACACGTGGCGCGCGAAGAGCTGCATCAGCACGCGCCGATCGGCGCTCTCGCGGCGCGAGACCCACGCGGTGATGGCGCCGGCAGACAGGAGCCACCCGGCGGCGGGCGGAACCACGGGAATCCACAGCCCCGCGACGAGCGACAGAAGTCCCGCGCCGAGCACGACTGCGAGGCCCGCGCCGAGCGCTGCCGAGAAGCTCCACACCGGGTAGCGGCGCAGGCCGAGGAGCGCACCTGCGACCGTCCAGAGGAGTGTCCAGGCCGATCCGGCGCCACGTCCGAGCCACGCGAGCGGCGCGCTCTCGCCGAGGCCGTAGTGCACGAGCCGGCTCGCGACGTGTGCGTGCACGAAGACGCCGGGCCAGAGGCCGAAGGGAACGCGGCGCAGGTCGGTGATCGAGTCGGCCGTGGCTCCGACGAGCACGAGCTTGTCGCGGAACTCGTCGGGGGCGACCCGACCGCCGAGCACCTCGTCCATGGAGACCTGCCGGAAGGGCTCGTGCCCCTCGAAGTCGATCAGGATCTGGTAGCCCGCGTCGTCCGCTCCGACGTAGGGGCCGTCGTCGGCGGACAGACGGGGAAGCGGCGTCGGCCCGAGCCGGATCCGCTCGGCGTTCTCGGGGTCGCCTCCGAGCGCGATACCTTCCGTGGCGAGCCACAGCTCTGCGACCCGCAGCGCCAGGCTCCGGTACTCGCCCTGCTCGTCGTCCTGGAAGAGGGCCGTTCGGCGTACGCTGTCATCGGAGTCGACGATCACGTCCGAGAAGCCGACCTGCTCCGATCCACCGAGCGCGGCGGGCGGCGGGATGCCAGGCCGCCCCTCGTCCTCGAGCAGCTGGACCATCACGATGCGCGGCTCGCGTCGCCACAGGGCCTCGAGCCGCTCCGAGCCCGGAGGGATCAGCACGTCGCGGTAGAAGTCGACGCCGACCGCCCGCGGCCCCTGCGCGAGGACCCGCTCCAGCACCTCCGCGAGCGTGTCGTCCGGTAGCGGGTAGGTGCGCTGCGACATGATGTCGTGCTCGGTGTAGGCGACGACCACGACGCGCGCGCCGGCATCGGCGGGAGCCGGCCGAAGTGCGAGCAGGCGGTCGTAGGCCGCGAGCTCCACCCGTTCGAGCAGGCCCTGAGAGCGTGCAGCGAGGACGGAAGCCGCGACGAGCGCGGCGACGGCGAGAGCGACGATCCGCTCCGATTCGAGGGCCCGGCGCAGTCGATCCAACGGTGGGAAGCTCCGCCGGGGAGCATAGCCGCGAACCTAAAAACCTCGATGCTTCGATTGGTTACACGCACGTGTCGCACCCGCGTGGCGCGGCCGTCCCCGGGCTCGGACCCCTGCGCGCGGGTGTGGCGCGGCGATGCGCAACACTGAATCCAGGGTGGGGTCCGGCGTCCAACCAGACGACGGGGCGGTTCCCGTCCATCCGGAGGCAAGACCCATGTCGATCCCGTGGAAGCAGGCGCTCGCGCTCGGACTCGCCGCGTCGCTGGTCGCGTCGCCAGCCCTCGCCGGCGGCCGCCACAAGGGACGCGGGCGTCACGGACATCGCGGTGGTTACGCGTACAGCCCCCCGCAGTACGACGATCATCATCACCATCGCCACGGCGGCGACGCGGACGACGTCGCGCTCGCGCTCGGCCTCACGGCCGTGGGCCTCACCGCCTTCGCGCTGTGGGCTGCCGCGCAGCCGCCGACCCCAGTGACCTACGGGGGCCCCGTGGCCGGGCCTCCGCCCGAGCCGATCGACTGGAACGAGCTCGACCCGGGCGTCACCGTGGTGAGCGAGGGATATCTCGACAGCGGCGAGTTCTGCCGCGAGTTCCAGAAGGAGATCGAGGTCGGCGGGCGCATCGAGCGAGGCTGGGGCATCGCCTGCCTGATGGAGGACGGCAGCTGGCGCATCGGCCGCTGACGCGCGCATACTCCACTCCTCGCGTGCCCCTCGACCAGAACGACCTCGTGCTGTGCACCGGCACCGCGCAGCACGTTCCGCTGCTCGAGCGGCTCGCCCCGGCCCGCGCCGCCGGGTACAAAGGCGTGTCGATCCAGCCGCACGAGGTCTCCCGGCTGCGCGCCGCGGGAACCAGCGACCCGGAGCTGGTGAGCCGGGTCGCCGATGCGGGCCTCGCCATCGCCGAGCTCGATGCCATCACGACCTGGCTCCCGGGCCACGCGCCGCCGCCCTCGTTCCCGAAGGAGCTCGGGCGCATGCTGCAGGGCTGCACGCCGGAGCGGCTCATTCCGATCGCCGCGTCGATCGGCGCGCGCTCGCTCACGGTGGTCGAGTTCTACGGCGCGAAGGTCGGCCTCGACGACGCGGCGGAGTCCTTCGCGAGCATCTGCGACCTTGCCGCCCCGCACGGCTTGCTCGTGCACCTCGAGTTCCTGCCGTGGACCGGCATCCCGGACCTGCGCAGCGGCTTCGAGATCGTCCGCCGCGCCGGACGCTGGAACGGCGGCCTGCTGGTCGACAGCTGGCACCTCTTCCGCAGCGGCTCGACGCTCGCGGAGCTCGCGCGGATCCCGGGCGAGTGCGTGCTCGGCGTGCAGATCGACGACGCTCCCGAGCGCGCCGAGGCCGACCTCGCCGACGAGACGCAGCACCGCCGCCTGCTGCCGGGCCAGGGCAGCTTCGATCTCGTGGGCCTGATCCGCACCCTCGACCGGATCGGGAGTCGCGCGCCGCTCGGCGTCGAGATCTTCTCCGACGCGCTCGCGACGCAGCCGATCGAGGCGGTCGCCCGCACGACGGCCGAGGCGACGCGCCGGGTCGTTGAGGCCGCCCGGGGCTGATCGCGCGGCT
>Ga0214473_10007069_pt1 | contig 13353 bp, 12 predicted proteins | sample RVTome_7_FD_203509 | JGI IMG/M metagenome (GOLD analysis project Ga0214473, IMG submission 203509) | Soil microbial communities from uranium-contaminated site in the Upper Colorado River Basin, Wyoming, United States - RVT98D197 | ecosystem: Environmental > Terrestrial > Soil > Contaminated >...
TGCCAAGCGACAGCGATATCTATGTTTCGCTTTCTCAAATTAGGCGTTTCAACTTGAGAAGAGGAGATGAAGTTGCCGGACAAGTACGACCTCCGAAAGACAATGAGAAATATTATGCTTTGCTTAAGATCGAAGCTGTCAACGGCCAGGACCCGGAAATCGCCAGGACCCGGAAATACTTTGAGAATCTAACGCCCATCTATCCGACCGAAAGACTGAGGCTGGAGACACAACCGACTGAGATAACGCAAAGAATAGTTGATTTAATCGCGCCGGTCGGCAAGGGACAGAGGGGGCTTATTGTTTCGCCGCCAAAGGCCGGCAAGACGACAATCTTGAAGCAACTGGCAAATAGTATCACCACCAATAATCCTGAGGTTCATCTCATAGTCCTGCTCGTCGACGAGCGGCCTGAGGAAGTAACGGATATGGAAAGATCAGTCGATGGCGAAGTGATCAGCTCAACTTTTGATCAGCCCTCTGAGAACCATCTCCAGGTGACCGAACTGGTTTTGGAAAGAGCAAAACGCCTCGTTGAATATAAGCGGGATGTGGTTATTCTCTTAGACAGTATTACAAGAATGGCCCGGGCCTATAATTTGACTGTTCCTCCGAGCGGGCGGATTCTCTCAGGCGGAGTCGATTCAACAGCTCTGTATCCGCCAAAGAGATTTTTCGGAGCGGCCAGAAACATTGAGGAAGGCGGAAGCTTTACCATTTTAGCCACGGCTCTTGTCGATACAGGAAGCCGCATGGATGAGGTTATCTTTGAAGAGTTTAAGGGAACGGGCAACATGGAGCTTCATTTGGATAGAAAATTGGCTGACAAGCGGATCTTTCCCGCGATTGACATTGAACGCTCGGGAACCCGCAAAGAAGAATTGCTTCTTGATTCGTCTGAGGCGCAGTTGATTTGGAGATTAAGAAATATTTTGCATACATTGGATCCGTCCGCTGCGATTGATCTATTGATAAATAAGATAAAAGAGACAAGAACAAATAGAGATTTCTTGACGCAAATCGCCAAGGCCCACGTCCAGGGATAGACTGTGAAGCATACCACAAGTAGTTTTTTGCTTACCCTCTTTTGTCATCCCATCTATTAATTGACCTGGTTGTAAAGAGTTCTTTCCTATGCTACCATTAGCTAGTCTCTACTTGAGATGTTCTTCCACTCAGGTAGTTTCAAATGGGCATGAGTGGCAAGACTAGTATTTGTTGGTTTTGCCTATTCGTAATTGCAAAATGCAAATTTCAAATTGCAAAGTGCAAAATTATTAAGCCAATTGGAAAGCATTTTGCACTTTGCATTTTTCATTAATGATTTATCCATACGGGAGGTGAATGGTTTGAAAAAGGATATTCATCCTGAATATGTCGAGGCGAAGGTGGTCTGCTCTTGCGGCGAGACTTTTGTGACTCGTTCTACCAGACCTTTGCTGAAGATAGAGCTATGCTCAAAATGTCACCCGTTCTACTCGGGAAAGCAGAGATTGGTTGATAGCGGAGGAAGAGTGGAGCGCTTTCAAAGAAGGCATGGTCTTAAGGTTACCGAAAGCAAAAATGTTGAAGAGCCGGAAGAATCTTAAGGCGGCCGGCTATTCTCGCATGGGCGTCGATTAAATAGTCAATCAGGAGATTTATGAAGAAAATACATATAGGCGGGCAAGCGGTTCTTGAGGGCGTAATGATGCGGGGCAAAACGAGATGGGTCGTGGCCGTGCGCAAAAAGGATAACCGGATTATAGTTCAAGATAAGTCCATAAGCCCACTGGCCCAAAGATTCCCATTCTTGAATTTCTTGATTATTCGAGGTATTTTGGCCCTGGTTGAAGCCTTGAGTCTTGGAATTCAGGCAATCATGTTCTCAGCCCAGGAAGCTGCGGAAGATGATGACGTTACAATCAGCTCAAAGGAAATGACTATTTCGGTCATTCTGGCCCTAATTCTCGGGATTGGCATTTTTGTCGTTTTGCCGGCGTTTGCCGCGAGGCTTGTCGACAAGCACCTGGGCACAATTGCAATGAGTTTTTTTGAGGGACTGGTGAGGATCGGTCTTTTTGTTGCCTATATCGTTGTGATATCAAGACTTCAGGATATTTCCCGTTTCTTTGAATATCATGGAGCTGAACACAAGGTAATTCATGCTTTTGAAGCAGGTGAAGAGTTAACTCCGGAGATTGCCGCGAAGTATAGTCCGCTTCACGTTCGTTGCGGTACCGCTTTCATCATAATGGTTTTCATAATACTGGTTTTTGTTTTTGCAATCATCGGGAAACCGCCTCTTTTATGGCGCATCGCGTGGCGCATAGTCCTTATCCCATTAGTTGCCGGAGTTTCGTACGAGATAATCAAGATAGCCGGCATGCATCAGGATAACCTGCTGATCAAAATAATCATGAAGCCGGGTCTTTTATTGCAGAAACTTACGACTCGCGAACCGTCTAAAGATCAACTTGAAGTTGCCATTGCTTCTCTAAAGGAGCTCTTGGCGCTTGAGAAAATCGAAAAGAAAGACGAAGTCGAAACAGCTATGCCTTGATATCAACCTCAGCTTGAGGTAGATATTATTATGAGCGAAAGCCGGTTGCTTTGCGGGTGAATCCGCCTCTGATGCTCACATTACAAGTCCGATTAGCGGCGAGCGATCAGCGAAAAGTGATCAACGCTTTCGTCGGTAGTCGCTAATCGAATATAGCTGGTCGTCTTTTATTCACTGGGTGATGGACATGTTTGACAAACTAGATGAGATCGAAGAAAAATATGAAGAGTTAAACAGAAAACTCGGGGACCCCGAACTCATTGCCGACCAAAAAAGATATCTTCAGTTGGCGAAAACGCACTCTGAGCTCTCTAAGTTGGTGGAGAAAATTCGAGGTTACAAAAAAACCTTAGCAGATCTGGGTGAAGCCAAAGAAATGCTTAAAGAAGAAAAAGATTCTGAGATGGAGCACTTTCTCAGCCACGAACTGCATCGCTTGGAAAGAGAGAAAGTGAGGTTTGAGGAAGAGTTAAAAGAGATGTTGGTTGCCAAGGATCCAAATGATGAAAAGGATATCATAATGGAGATAAGGGCAGGCACGGGTGGAGAAGAGGCCGGCCTGTTTGCGGCGGATCTTTTTCGGATGTATTCAAAATTTGCCGAAGATCAGGGCTGGAATATTCAGCTTTTAAGTTCGTCGCCTTCCGATATGGGCGGCTTCAAGGAGATAATCTTTGAAGTAAAGGGCGAGGGTGCGTACAGCAAGTTGAAGTATGAATCAGGAGCGCATAGAGTGCAGCGGGTTCCTGTTACCGAGTCTAGCGGGCGCATTCACACTTCGGCGGCGACCGTGGCCGTGCTTCCTGAAGCTGAAGAGGTGGAAGTCCGGATGAATCCAAGTGACTTAAGAATTGACATCTTTCGCTCCAGTGGGCCCGGTGGTCAATCGGTTAATACGACGGATTCGGCTGTGAGGATAACTCATGTTCCGACAGGCCTGGTCGTCTCTTGCCAGGAGGAAAGGTCGCAACTTCAAAATAAGGAGCGGGCGCTCAAGATCCTGAGAGCTCGTCTTTACGATCATCTTCAAAGTGAACAACAGCAAGAATTGGCGGAAACCCGGAGGCTGCAAGTCGGCACCGGTGATAGAAGCGAGAGAATTAGGACTTATAATTTCCCCCAGGGGCGAGTAACGGACCACAGAATCGGCCTGACTCTTCATAACTTGAGTTCAATTCTGGAAGGGAATATTCACGAAATCATTAATAGGCTTGCAGCTGCTGATCGGGCCCAAAAGCTGGAGCAAGTCGTGTAGGAAACAGGTGCCGGGTACGCGATACCGGATGCGGGCCGAAGTCTGTCTGAGTCCGGTGCCGGACGAGATACTGGCTGCTTGTTTAAGGGATTGATCGGATTGCTGGAAACCGTAGAGAATCTGACCATTAGAGAGGCTTTGAGGCTTGTTTCTTCAAAACTTTCACGGGCGGGCTTCGACAGCCCCCGGTCAAATGCCGAAGTACTGCTTGCTTTTGCTCTAAATTGTTCGCGCTTCGAAATCTATGCCGACAGTGAAAGAGCCCTTGATTCGAACGAGGCCGGTTCTCTTGCATTCTATCTGGAAAAGCGACTTGGCAACGTTCCTTTGCAGTATATCACCGGGAGACAGAATTTCAGATATTTGAATCTGAAAGTGGAGCCTGGTGTTTTTATTCCCCGGCCTGAAACCGAGCTCCTCGCGGGGTGCGTAATAGACTTCATCAGAGCCAAAAAGTCTCCGCTGGTAGTTGATTTGGGGACCGGCAGTGGGGCCATCGCTTTAAGCATCGCTTATGAAGTACCTCAAGCAAGTGTTATTGCGGTGGATGTTTGCTCGAAGGCGTTGGCGGTTGCTTCGGATAATGCTCGTGAGTCTGGTCTGGAAAACAGGGTTAGTCTCTTGAGAAGCGACCTATTTGAGAATCTTGATGACTGGCTAAAAGGCAACGTGGATGCGATTGTCGCAAATCCTCCATATATTTTGCCGACTGAGATCAGAACCCTGCCGCGGGAGGTAAGATGCTTTGAACCGATCAAAGCGCTTGACGGAGGAGAAGGCGGACTCTCAATCATCACGAGAATAATTTCCGGAGCCGGCAAATTTATCGGAGTCGGAGGCTTGCTTGCGATTGAAGTAGGGCACCAACAGGCAAGAGATGTGGCTGATATCATCAAAGCATCCTGTAAATTTAGCAACATAAATATTATGGAAGACTATGCGTCTATTGAACGCATAGTGACCGGTACTTTTCAGGCGTAGCAAGCCCCCCAACCTCTTTTTTTGAACTTTTTATCTGTCATACTGCAAGTTTACTTTTGTATTCTCCATGCTCAGCTGGGGGTTTCGTGGCCGAAATCATAAGAATAGATCCTGACAACATAGATTTCTCGTTGATTAAAGAAGCGGCGATTGTCGTCAAGAACGGCGGATTAGTCGCTTTTCCTACTGAGACGGTCTATGGCCTTGGAGCAAGCGTCTTTGATGAGGAAGCGGTACGAAGGGTCTACGAAGTAAAAGAAAGATCACCGGATAAGCCTTTGGCCGTGTGTGTCTCAAGCCTTGACCAATTCAGGCAGATCGCCTCATCCATTCCGGAGCAAGCGGAGGCAATCATCCGGAATTTCTTGCCCGGGCCGCTCACGGTCATCCTTGTAAAGAGAAGGACCGTTTCTTCCGCCGTGACGGCTTCTAAAACCAATGTCGGAATTAGGTATCCCGACCACAAAATCGCTCTCGCTTTGATAGATGCGGCCGGAGTACCCCTTGCCGCTACGAGCGCAAATGTTTCCGGCCACCCGAGCCCGTGTTCCGCCGGGGAAATTCAGGCCGAACTCTCCGATAGAATAGACCTGATAATCGACGGTGGCGCGTGCGAGTTTAAGGCGGCTTCAACTGTGATAGATCTTTCGTCAAGTCCTGCTAGGATCCTTCGAGAAGGAGCAATATCCCAGGAAGAGCTGGATAGTTTTCTTGTAACACGGGGATTTCCGCCCCTTGAGAGAACGGCCGGGAGTTCATGATCAGAACGCGCTGCGTTGGTCAATAGCTTGATTATTTACCAGGGGTTATCTATTCCCTAATAGGACCGCTACTTGGACTAAGGACGAAAAAACGCTATTATGTTACAAACAGGCTTCAATCCGCCTTCGCACAAGTCTTCCGTGCAGTAGGAGAATGCACTGAAGATGGATAGCTCTCCGTAGCTTTTCGAAGAAGGGTCAGCTTCGGCGGATGGCGCACTCTGCTGCTGAAGCCAAGGAGCGAGCGACCCGCTGTAGGCTTTAGGTGCCACGGGGCTTTGGCTATGGAGCTCCATAAAAGCGCAAATTTGTTTGCAAAAAGATGATTCTTAAAAGGAGAGAGATGTTCGAGGAAGTTGCAAGAGTTGATCCTGAGATTGCTCAGGCTCTTAAGAATGAGTTGAACCGGCAAAGAAATAATCTGGAACTGATCGCCTCTGAAAACTTTGCCTTGCCGGTTGTGCTTTCATCTCTTGGTTCGGTTCTCACCAACAAATACGCGGAGGGATATCCCGGCAAGAGATATTATGGCGGCTGTGAATTTATGGATGTGGTTGAGGATCTGGCGCGTGAAAGGGCAAAGCTCCTTTTTGGTGCTGATCATGCAAATGTCCAGCCGCACGCAGGCTCCCAGGCCAACATGGGAGTTTACGTCGCGGCTCTTGATTACGGCGATACAGTGATGGGACTTCAGTTGGCACATGGTGGTCACTTAACGATGGGCAGCCCGGCCAACTTTTCAGGCAAGCTGTTCAAGATAGTTCCTTACGGTGTTGATAAAGAAACAGAGCGGCTAAACTATGCTGAGCTACTTTCTCTTGCCAAACAACACCGGCCAAAACTCATTATTGCCGGAGCCAGCGCCTACCCTCGCCTGATTGATTTTGCCGCATTTAGGGAAATCGCCGATGAGGTCGGCGCCTACTTGATGGTCGATATCGCGCACATTGCAGGACTTGTCGCAGCAGGTGTCCATCCAAGCCCTGTTCCGTTTGCCGAGTTTGTGACGACAACAACGCACAAGACCCTTCGGGGTCCGCGCGGGGGTGTTATCATGTGCAAGGAAGACTGGGCTGAAGCCGTAGATAAGGCTATTTTTCCGGGCATCCAGGGAGGCCCTTTGATGGATATTATTGCGGCCAAGGCAATTTGCTTCAAACTAGCGCTGCAAGAGGAGTTCAAAGAGTACCAGAAACAAATTGTAAAAAATGCCAGGATGCTGGCTGAGACAATGACCGGTCACGGTTTCCGGCTGGTAGCCGGTGGCACCGATACCCACCTCTTTCTGCTGGATTTAACGAGTAAGGGGATCACCGGCCGGGATGCGGAACAAGCTTTGGACGCATCCGGGATAACGGTAAACAAGAATACGATTCCTTTTGAAACTCGCCGTCCCAATATTACAAGTGGTGTTAGAATAGGGACTCCGGCTGTAACAACCCGCGGTATGAAAGAAAGTGAAATGGCAAGAATCGGAGATTTGATTTCGCGAGTTCTTGAAAATGTGGGCAACAAGGAGATTTATCAAGAGGTCAGAATGGAAGTTCGAGCATTATGTGAAGAATTCCCACTCTATCCTGAGTTTGACGCAAGCTGATGGAGCGAAATCGAAAAAAGACCAAGTTTGAGAATAGGCCTCTTGCCCGGAGTGTTTCCGATCGAAAAGAACCTGCCGACTTACGACCTCCCTGGGATTTGTATTTCCTTAACATTACAGAGCAAGTTGCGGAAAGGTCGACTTGTCTGAGGCGAAAAACCGGCGCTGTCCTTGTCAAGGATAAGAGAATTCTTGCCACCGGTTATAATGGCGCCCCGAGTGGCCTAAAGCACTGTTTTGAAGTCGGATGTTTAAGAGAGGACCGCGAAATTGCCTCAGGGGAACACCACGAGCTTTGCAGGGGTCTGCACGCCGAACAGAATGCCATCATTCAGGCAGCCTTACACGGAATTAAGATCAACGGCGCAACCCTGTATTCAACCCATCAACCATGTGTATTATGCGCAAAAATGCTTATAAATGCCGGTGTTAAAGAGATTTTTTATCGGGACATATACCCTGATAAGCTAGCAGAGGATATTCTTAAAGAAGCAAAAGTGAAAGCGGTTCATTTGAGCCGATGATTGTAATATTCGGGTCAAACCGATGATTGTTGACTTGTTGGGAAGTGCGGGAATTGAGAATATTTCTGGTAGGTTTTGCGATTGCCCTGGGAGTTTCTTTCTTCATAACGCTCGCGGTTGAAAAATTGGCCATAAAAGTCGGTGCGGTTGATGTACCGAACAGAAGAAAAATTCACGTCAAACCAATTCCCCGGTTCGGCGGCTTAGCAATTTACATAGGTTTTTCTCTATCGCTCCTAATTTCTCTCCTTGCTACAAACGTTGATCTATCGAGGCTGGGAAGCGAACTTTGGGGAATTCTGATAGGCGGGACTTTTGTTCTTATGGTCGGGGCGGTTGACGATATTTCCGAGTTATCGCCAAGGGTAAAACTGGTTGGGCAGACTATCGGGGCAATAATCCTGTTTGCCTTCGGGTCGCGAATTGAGTTTATCGGCAATCCGTTCGGCGGACTTATTTACCTGGGTGACCTGGGCATTTTTTTGACGTTATTTTGGGTCGTGGGCCTGACGAACACAGTCAATCTGATCGACGGCCTGGACGGTCTGGCGGCGGGTGTTTGCTGCATTGCGTTGATCATTCTAACTGCAATTGCGTTTGAGACCGGCAGGCAGGAGATTGCCTTCATATGTTTGATTCTAACCGGAAGTCTGTTGGGATTCTTGAAACATAATTTTAATCCGGCGCGAATTTTCATGGGGGATTCGGGCAGCATGTTTGTCGGTTTTATGTTGGCCGCTGTCACGGTCCAAGGTGTCATGAAAAGTGCGATCGCCATTGCTTTGCTGGTGCCCATAGTAATATTGGGCATACCGATTCTTGATACCGCATTTGCAATTTTCAGAAGGTTTCAAAAAAATCAACCTGTCACACAACCCGACAAAGATCACATTCATCACCGTCTCTTGCATCGAGGTTTTTCTCAGCGCCAGACTGTGTTGATAATATATGTTTGGACGGCTATGCTTGGGGGAGCTGCTTTGGTTTTAAGATTTGCCTCCAACAGGATGAAGTTGATAGTCTTCGTCGGCTTGGCTGGTCTAAGTTTCTTTTTTGACAGGTTCATCGGTTTGTTTGAACGATCGTTGAGAAGTCTAAAAAGCAAATAAGAGGGGAATGGAATGGATAAATTCTTAATTAGAGGGGGCAAAAGGCTTCGAGGCGAGATATCTGTCGGCGGTGCCAAGAACTCGGCTTTAAAGCTTATGGCTGCCTCGATATTGGGAACTGAAAAAATCACGCTCCACGGAATACCCAGAATAAGCGATGTTCATACCATGATTGAAGTCCTGAACAGTCTTGGCGTGAAGGTGGATTGGAAGAAAAACAACGTTATTGAAATCGATCCCTCAGGCAACGTCAAGTGTGAGGCTTCATATGACTTCGTAAGCCAAATGAGAGCTTCCATTATTGTTTTGGGGCCTCTTCTTGCAAGGCTTGGAGAGGCACGGGTAGCAATGCCGGGCGGCTGCAATATAGGTTCGAGGAAGATTGACCTTCATCTAAGGGGCTTGGAAGCATTGGGCGGCCAAATTGAGATGGGACATGGTTATATTGAGGCAAAGGCCGACATTTTAGCAGGGACCACTGTTATGCTTGATTTTCCGAGTGTCGGGGCGACGGAAAATCTGATGATGGCGGCGGTGACCGCGCGCGGTACCACGATTATTGAAAACGCAGCGCGCGAGCCGGAAATTGTCGATTTGGCGGTTTTTCTAAATGCAATGGGAGCAAAAGTAAGAAAAGCCGGGACTGCCACGATAGAGATTGAAGGAGTTACCCGGCTAAAGGGCGCAGATCATTGCGTTATACCCGACCGGGTAGAAGCTGGAACATTCCTTATTGCCGCAGCAATTACCCAAGGAGACGTGTTCATTGAAAATGCCAAATCCGAGCACTTGCAGCTGGTGCTGAGCAAGCTGAAAGAAGCCGGGATAAAGATAAAGGAGGAAGAGAAAGGAATCAGAGCAATCTCCTCTTCATATTTGAGGGCGGTTGATATCGCGACGATGCCCTATCCGGGTTTTCCCACCGATCTACAAGCTCAGATGATGGCTTTGCTCTCATTGGCTCAGGGCAAAAGTGTTGTGACCGAGAACATATTTGAGAGCCGCTTTATGTTCGTGGAAGAAATCAACAGAATGGGGAGCCGTATTCATACTCAAGGTCAGTATGCAATCATTGAAGGAGTGCAGAAATTTACGGGAGCAGTGGTTCGCTGTCCCGATTTGAGGGCGGGAGCGGCGCTGGTCTTAGCCGGGCTGGCGGCCGAGAACGAGACCGAGGTCGGGGAAATCTTTCATGTTGATCGAGGTTACGAGAATCTTGAGAAGAAGCTGCAAGACCTGGGTGCTGATATAAGAAGGGTGTCCGAGAGGGTGCCTGAGCTTGAGGTGCCGCAGCGTGTTGAATTTACAATGCACGATATGCTGGAATCGATAGAAGGCGGGGTGCAAAACACAATACAAGACCCTTGATCTATTCTTAAGATTGAGTGGATTGAATTAAAGTTGACAAAGGGATTGTGTGTGTGTTGAAATAATACTACTTTCAGGCGCGACGAGCTTAATAGGGAATCCCGTGAGGGTATGCAAGTTTGACTGACACCCAAGTCGGGAGCGGTCCCGCCGCTGTTATCCTGACTCTGACTTCTAAGTTGGAGTAAGTACTTTTACGTTTGAAATGCCACTGTCCCGATCGGGATGGGAAGGCGGTAAAAGTCGGGAGAGCCAGAAGACCTGCCTGGAAGCAAAAGTGATTAATTTGGAGTAATCACCCCTTTCCGAGGAGAAAGGCCGGGATCAAGTAAGTTAGGGTACAGTCCTCAGGGCCTTTTGGTTCTGAGGTTTTTTGGTTTTTGGGGAAAATTTAGAACGCTTTGTAAGAAATCGGAAAAGATGAAAGGGCAGCTGATTGAGTAAGGGATTAATAATAGCCGGGACGCATAGCGGTGTCGGGAAGACGACTGTTACCGTTGGCATTCTCGATGCACTAAAGAGAAAAGGGCTAACAGTTCAGTCCTTTAAAGTCGGCCCTGATTTTATTGATGCAGGCCTTCACGAACTTACTACCGGCAGGCTGTCGAGGAATCTCGATTTATGGATGTGCGGCAAGGACTTTGTGCTTGACTGCTATCGTACTCACACCGCCGGCTCGCAAATAGCTATCGTCGAAGGCGTGATGGGTATGTTTGATGGCGGAGCGGCATCAACCGCCGAGGTGGCGAAGACCCTGGGGCTTCCGGTGGTGCTCGTAGTCGATGCCCATTCAATGGCCGAAAGCGCCGCGGCCTTGGTGAGAGGTTTCGAAGCCTTTGATGCTTCGGTTGATGTTGCCGGCGTTATTTTCAACAGGGCTGGAGGGGAAAGGCACGTCAGGATTCTTACGGACGCAATGGAGAGATACACAGGTGTGAAGGTGCTTGGGCACCTGCCCGGAAACGCTGAGTTTTCGATTCCTGAAAGACACCTTGGGCTTTTTACGAAGGAAGAAGATCCCATCCCGGACAATGTAATGTCTTCTATCTCAAAGAGTGTGGCAGAGAACATAAACACTGATCTGCTATTGGAACTCGCGAGGCCGCTTGCGGGCCCGCAGAAAATAACAAACCGCTTCTCGACCCATAGTTCCGGCACAAAAACAAGGATTGCGGTGGCAAAAGACAGGGCGTTCTGCTTTTATTACGAGGACAACCTCGATATGCTCAGGCGGGCGGGGTGCGATGTCGTTCCTTTCAGTCCGCTCTCGGACATGGAGCTTCCGGAGCAAGTCGATGCCGTCTATTTAGGCGGGGGCTATCCTGAGCTTTATGCCCGTGCTCTCAGCGGCAACAAGTCAATGCTGAAGGCCGTCCGCAAATGGGCCGTCTCGGGAAAGCCACTCTATGCAGAGTGCGGAGGACTGATGTATCTCTCAATGGGCATTTATGACTTTGATGGGAACTTCCACGGCATGGCGGAGCTATTCCCTTTCGAGACCGCCATGAAAAAGGGGAGGGCGAATCTCGGTTACCGAGAGGTGCGGCTGCTCAAAGACTCTATCGTCGGGAGAAAGGGAGATATTCTTAGGGGCCATGAATTTCACTATTCAAAGATAAAGACCGAAGAGCCAATGGCTGAAACCGCCTATGAGGTTAACAAATATGGTGGCGGGAGATTTTCAGAGGGCTACTGCATGAAAAAAACCCTCGCTAGCTATGTTCACATACATTTTGGTTCCAACCCCGGTATCGCGGATAGTTTTGTGAAATTTGCGGCGGAGGCATAATGGAGGCAATACTACTTTTAGGACACGGAAGCAGGCTGACAGAGGCAAACAAAGCTCTCGAGCAGGTAGCACATTTAGTAAAGGAAATGGGCGACATTCAACTTGTGGAAACGGCGTTTTTGCAGTTTGAGAAGCCTGATTTTTTTGAGGGTGTCACCAACTGTATTTCAAAGGGCGCTAAGAGGATAATCGTTCACCCTTACTTTCTCTACAAGGGAAGACACTTTGAGGAAGACATAACCGAGATGATAGGTCAAGCCCAGGAGAAATACGCGGACATTACTTTTGCTCTTACCGAACCTCTGGGTGTGCATAAGAACATCGCCAAGGTAGTCCTTGAGAGGACAAAAAACGACCCCAAAGAATTCAAGATGCTTAAGCCCCGGGAAATCGAGGAAAGAAGCCTTGAGATAATCAGTGAAGAACTCGGAGGGACAGACTTCAGAGAGATCGAATTGCCGATCGTAAAAAGGGTCATACACGCCAGCGGGGATTTTGATTTTGCTAAGAATATGCGTTTTCATCCGGAGGCTGTGGAGGCGGGCATAGAGGCGATCAGGAATGGGAAGGATATCCTTGTAGACACTCACATGGTTGAGGCGGGAATAAACAAAAACGCTCTCAAAAAATTCGGCGGAAGGATCATATGCAATCTCTCGCGGTTGGAAGTAGAGGTGGAATCGAGGCGCACAGGCAAGACTCGCTCGGGCATTGCCATAGAGATGGGAGCGGAAGAGAGTGTCGGCATGGTGGCGATCGGTAATGCGCCGACGGCCCTTTATAGAGCAATGAAACTCATAGATGACGGAAGCTTCAGACCGGGCCTTGTGATAGGTGTTCCTGTAGGGTTTGTGAAAGCCGTTGAATCAAAAGAGGTTCTCTTGCATGTGGGATATCCGTTCATAACGGCACTGGGAAGAAAGGGCGGAAGCCCGGTCGCAGCGGCAATTGTGAATGCATTTTTAAAGATGGCTCAAGGAAGTGGCGGATAACATGAAACCGGGAGGCCGCGGGATGCGCAAAAAAGGGATCAGATTCGTAACGGTTTTTTCTCTTTTAACTCTTCACTCTTCACTTTTTGCCGATACCGCCCATGCCATGCACATCTCGGAAGGGATATTGCCGTTCAACTGGGCGGCGGTGTGGTTTCTGGTCGCAGCTCCGTTTGTGGCCTACGGGCTACATAAGCTAAAGAGAATCTCTGCAATTGACTTGTCGTTTAAGCCTCTCGTGGGCCTAATGGCGGCGGTTGTATTTATCATCTCATGCATGCCCGTACCCGTGCCGTCGGCCGGTACTTGTTCTCATCCGTGCGGGACAGGGATTTCGGGGATACTTGTCGGTCCCGGTATCAGCATATTGATCACAGCGGCTGCGCTTCTCATTCAGGCGCTATTTCTTGCGCACGGTGGTCTGAGCACGTGGGG
>Ga0214473_10007070_pt1 | contig 13353 bp, 11 predicted proteins | sample RVTome_7_FD_203509 | JGI IMG/M metagenome (GOLD analysis project Ga0214473, IMG submission 203509) | Soil microbial communities from uranium-contaminated site in the Upper Colorado River Basin, Wyoming, United States - RVT98D197 | ecosystem: Environmental > Terrestrial > Soil > Contaminated >...
CACGACCCGCACCCGGCCCGACAGCTCGGGCACGAGCGCCGGGGCGCCCGCCTCGCGCAGCTTGACGCGGCTGCCGGCCTCGTCGATCAGGTCGATCGCCTTGTCGGGCAGGAAGCGGTCGGTGATGTAGCGGCTCGACTGGTACACGGCCGCCTCGATCGCCTCGTCCAGGTAGAGCACGTTGTGGAACTTCTCGTAGCGCTCCTTGACGCCGCGCAGGATCTCGACCGTCTCCAGCTCGGTCGGCGAGGCCACCTTCACCGCCTGGAAGCGCCGCTCGAGCGCGCGATCCTTCTCGATGTGCTTGCGGTACTCCGAGGGCGTCGTCGCTCCGATGCACTGGATCTCGCCGCGCGAGAGCGCGGGCTTCAGTATGTTGGCGGCGTCGAGCGAACCCTCCGCGGAGCCGGCTCCCACCAGGGTGTGCAGCTCGTCGATGAAGATGATGATGTTCGGGGTCTCGGTGAGCTCCCGCATGATCGTCTTCAGGCGCTCCTCGAACTGCCCGCGGTACTTGGTGCCCGCCACGATCAGCGAGATGTCGAGCGCCAGCACGCGCTTCTCCGCGAGGTACACCGGCACGTCGCCATGCACGATCTTGGTGGCGAGGCCCTCGACGAGCGCCGTCTTGCCCACGCCGGGCTCGCCGATCAGCACCGGGTTGTTGCGGGTGCGGCGGCACAGCACCTGGATCACCCGCTCGAGCTCCTCGTCGCGCCCCACCAGCGGGTCGAGCGCACCGCGCGCGGCGGCATCGGTCAGGTCGCGCGAGAACTCGGACAAGAGCGGCGTCTCCTTGGCCTTGCCGGCGGCCGCCTTCTCGTTGAGGAGCGCGAGGATCTCCTCGCGGGTCGTCGCGAGCCGCATCCCCTTCTCGCCGAGGAGCCCGGCCGCGACGCTGCGCTCCTCCCGCATCAGCCCGAGCAGGATGTGCTCGGTGCCGATGTAGTTGTGCAGCATGCGCTCGGCTTCCTCGGCGGCGTGGCCGAGCACGCGCTTGCTCTCGACCGAGAGCGGGATCTCGACCGAGGTCGAGACCTTGCCGCGGTAGGGCGAGCGGCCCTCGACGTCGCGCCGGATCTGCTCCATCGACAGGTGGCTCTTGGTGAAGAGGCGCGAGGTGAGGCCCTTGCCTTCGCGGATCAGGCCGAGCAGCAGGTGCTCGGTCTCGATGGCTGCGCTGCCCAGTTGGCTGGCTTCATAGCGGGCGAAGAAGATCACCCGCCGCGCCCTTTCGGTGTAGCGCTCGAACATCGCTCCAAGTACCCCGGGATCTGCCGGAAACGACCTCCGATCATAGCGCAGAACCCCGCGTCCGCCGCGGGTGTCCGGGAAGGCCAGGGCCCGGCCGCGGCAGCCTCAGGCCGCCTGGAGCCGCCCCGCCTCGAGCCGCAGCACGCGGTCGCAGGAGCGCGCCAGCGCCGCGTTGTGCGTGGCGACCACCACGGTGAGCCCGCGCGAGCGCGCGAGCTCGCTCAGTAGCCGAAACAGCCGCTCCCCGGTCGCGGGGTCGAGGTCGCCGGTGGGCTCGTCGGCCAGCAGCAGGCGCGGCTCGCCGGCGAGGGCGCGCGCGACCGCCACCCGTTGCTGCTCCCCGCCCGACAGCATGCCGGGCCGGTGGGTGGCGCGCTCGGCGAGCCCGACCTCCTCGAGGAGGCGCGCCGCGGCCGCCTGCGCCTCGGCGAGCGGCCGCCGGGCGACGACGAGCGGCATCGCCACGTTTTCGAGCGCCGTGAACTCGGGCAGCAGGTTGTGGAACTGGAACACGAAGCCGAGCGTGCGGCTGCGGAACGCGCAACGTTCGGCCTCGGCGAGCGCGAAGACATCCTGTGCGCCGATGCGCAGCGTGCCCGAATCGGCCCGGTCGAGCGTCCCGAGCACGTGAAGCAGCGTGGATTTGCCCACGCCCGAGGCCCCCACGATCGCCAGCCGCTCTCCAGCCGCGACCTCGAGGTCCGTGCCCTGGAGCACCCTCACCTCCGCCGCCGGGGTCTTGTAGGCCTTGACCAGCCCGAGTGCGACGACGAGGGGTTCGCTCATCAGTCGTAGCGCAGCGCTTCGGCCGGGTCGAGCCGCGCCGCGCCCCGCGACGGATAAAGCGTCGCCAGGAAGCAGATCACGAGCGCCACCGCCAGCACCAGCGAGGCCTCCCCGGCCTGCAGCCGGAAAGGCACCCAGGCGATCTGGTAGACGGTCTCGGGCACCCGCACCAGTCGGAAGCGGTCGAGCACGAGGCAGGCGCCCACGCCCAGGACCCCGCCCGTCGCCGTGCCGACGAGCCCGATCACCGTTCCCTGGAGCATGAAGACCCGCATGATCGAGGACCGCGAAGCCCCCATCGAGACGAGGATCGCGATGTCCTTGTGCTTCTCCATCACCATCAGCACCAGCGTCGCCACGATGTTGAGCGCGGCCACCGCCACGATCAGCCCGATCGCGATCCCGACCGCCACCTTCTCGATCCAGAGAGCCGAGTAGAGCGCCTGGTTCATCTCCACCCAGTCGGTCGTCACGTACTCGCTGCCCAGCTGCTCGAGGATGTCGCGCGCACCCTGCTTGACGGCAAACATGTCGTGAAGCCGGACCTCGACGTGCGCCGTGCGGCCCTCCTCGTCGAGGAGGCGCCGCGCGGCCTCGGCCGGCAGGTAGCCCCACGCCGCGTCGAACTCGTAGAGGCCCGTCTTCACCGTGCCGACCACGCGCGCCCGGCTCACGCGCGGCAGCAGGCCGACCGGGGACAGCCGGCCGCGCGGCGAGGTGATCGTGACCACGTCCCCGACCCCGACGTTGAGCGAGTCGGCGAGCGCCGTGCCGAGCAGGATCGGCGGCGGCGCGTCGCCGCCCGGCTCGCCGAGCGCAGCCGCGCTGCCCGCGACGAGCTTCGAGACGACCTCGGTCACCGTGCGCTCCTCGGCAGGCACGATGCCCTTGAGCGTAGCCGCGGCCGCGCCGCTCGGAGTGGAGAGCAGGGCCTTGCCGTAGACGGAGCGGGCCGCCCCGGCGACGCCCGGCACACGCCTCACCGCCTCGAGCACCGGGGCCAGATCCTCGAGCGAGGCGCCCTGTGCGCGGAAGACGCTCACGTGGGCCGTCGCGCCCAGGATGCGCGCACGGATCTCGGACTGCAGCCCGGTCATGAGCCCGAGCGCGATCAGGACGGCCATCACGCCCACCGCCACGCCCAGCACGGCCACCGCCGAGATGAGCGAGATGAAGGCCTGCTTCCGACGCGCCGTCAGATAGCGCAGCGCGATGCGCAGCTCCCAGGGCATCGCGCGGCCTATCGCGGCCCTTCCTCGGCGCGGCCGCGGCCAGCCTCCGGCCGCATGTGCGGGAACAGGATCACGTCGCGGATCGAGGGCGAGCCGGTGAGCAGCATCGCCAGGCGGTCGATGCCCACGCCGCAGCCGCCGGTCGGCGGCAGGCCGTGGCCGAGGGCGCGAACGTAGTCCTCGTCCATCCGGTGCGCCTCGAGGTCGCCCCGCTCGCGCTCCTTGAGCTGCTCGAGGAAACGCTGTCGCTGCTCGAGCGGGTCGTTGAGCTCGGAGAAGCCGTTGGCGATCTCCATCCCGGCTGCGAACAGCTCGAAGCGGTCGGCGATGCCCGGCCGGTCCGGGTGCGCCTTGGCGAGCGGCGAGATCTCGACCGGGTAGTCGACCACGAAGGTCGGGTCGAAGAGGCGCGTCCTGTCGGGGTCCCAGCGCCTTTCGACCCACGTCTCGAAGAGCTGCGCGATGCGGTGCCCGTGCGACATCGGCCCGAGCCGCGCACGCTCCGTCTCGAACACCTCGAGCTCGCGGCTCCGCGCGACGAGCCCGCTCGGCTTTTGGGCCGCCGCGATCCAGGCGCCGAGTGTCGCGGGATCCGAGAGGCCCGCCTCGTCGATGCCGAAGCCCAGCTCGGCGGCCACCTCCGCGATCGCCTCACTCATGCGCACGCGCCTGAAGGGGCGGGCGAACGAGAGCGGGCGGCCGCGGTACGAAAGCGGCGCCGCACCCGCCACGGCCGCGGCCGCAGCCACGAGCTCCTCGGTCATCGCCATCACGTCGCGGCAGTCGAAGTAGGCGGTGTAGAACTCGAGCATGGTGAACTCGGGGTTGTGCATCGACGAGATCCCCTCGTTCCGGAAGTTGCGGTTGATCTCGTACACCCGCTCGAAGCCGCCCACCACCAGGCGCTTCAGGTAGAGCTCGGGCGCGATGCGCAGGAAGAGGTCGACGCCGAGCGCGTTGTGGTGCGTGACGAACGGCCGCGCCACGGCCCCCCCGGCGATCACCTGCATCATCGGGGTCTCGACCTCGAGGTAGCCGCGCTCGTCGAGGAAGCGGCGGATTGCCGCGACCATCGCGCTCCTCACCACGAACACGCGGCGCACCTCGGGGTTCGCGATGAGATCGAGGTAGCGCTGGCGGTAACGGGCCTCGACGTCCGTGAGCCCGTGCCACTTCTCGGGCGGCGGCAAGAGCGCCTTCGCGAGCAGCACGAGCTCGCGCGCCTGCACGCTCAGCTCGCCCTTGCGCGTGCGCATCACCGTGCCGGCCACGCCCACGAAGTCGCCGAGGTCGATGAGATCGAGGAGGCGGTATCCCTCCTCGCCCACCACGTCCTGGCGCACGTAGATCTGCAGCCGGGCCTCGCCGTCGCCGATCGTCGCGAACGAGGCTTTGCCGTGGCCGCGCCTGGTCAGGACGCGGCCGGCGACCCTCACCTGGGCGGCGAGCGCCTCGAGCTCTTCGAGCGTCCGCGCGCCGTGGGCGGCCGTGACTTCCGCCAGCCGGTGGCTGCGCTCGAAGCGCGTCGGGTAGGGGTTCGTCCCCAGCTCGCGCAGCCTGCGGGCCCGCTGCTGGCGCTGGGCCGACTCCTCGGGCCAGCCGCTGACCGGCGGGGCTTCTTCGTCGCTCATGCCGTCGCCTCAGGCTCGCCGCGAACGCGCTTGCGAATGGCGTCCAGCACGCCGTTCACGAAGGCGGGCGAGTCCTCCTCGCCGAAGCGCTTGGCGAGCTCCACGGCTTCGTCGATCACCACGGCCGCCGGCGTCTGGCGCTCCTCCGCGAGCTCGTACGCACCGAGCCGCAGGATGGTGCGATCGACGGGGGCGATCCGCTCGATGCGCCAGTGCGTCGCAGCCTCGGCGATCTGGCCGTCGAGCACCGCCGCCCGGGCCTGCGCCCCGAGCGACAAGCGCTCGGCCATGGCCTTCGCCGCGGGCGTGCCGGAGCGAACGCGCCAGAAGCCGTCGAGCACCACGCTGATCGGGTCCCCGGTGATCTGCCACTGGTAGAGGATCTGGAAGGCGCACTCCCGGGCCTTCGTGCGGCGGCCCACGCTAGCTCCTTGGCCCGCGGGCCCGAAGCTCCCGCAGCGTGTGCACCGTGAGGACGGCCGCGCGCGCGGCCTCCTTGCCCTTGTTGTCACCGGTTGGCCCCGAGCGGCGAAGCGCCTGCGCGCCGCGCCGCACCGTGAGCACGCCGAATCCCACCGGCACGCCGCTGTCGCGCGCGACCGCGGCGAGCCCGGCCGCGGCCTCGCGGGCGATGTGCTCGTAGTGGTCGGTCTCGCCCCGGATCACGGCGCCGAGCGCAACGATCGCGTCGAAGCGCCGTGAACGCGCCGCGGCCTGCGCAGCGAGCGGCAGCTCGAAAGCGCCCGGGACGTCGAACACCTGTACGCGGCGCGCATCGGCCCCCAGCTCGGCGAGCGCTTCGAGCGCGCCCTGGAGCAGGCCGTCCGTGACCGTCGGGTTGAAGAGCGCGCGCAGGATCGCGATGCGCAGTCCGCGCGCCGAGCGTCGCTCGATCGGGGCGGCCTTCATGTCTCGCCTCTGCCGTGGTGCACGAAACTGCGACTATATCACCGCTCCCGCCGCCGCCTTGACTCTGGAGAAGCCGCAGGACTAGGCTCGCTCATGCTCCGCCGTTTGGCACTGCTCGCTGTCGCCGCGTTCGCCGCAGCGTGCGGCAACAACGGCGGCAACCCCTTTGGCGCGGCCGCACCAGCCCGCCCGCCCGCCGCGGACGCGGCGATCCTGTTCGTGAGCGGCTCGTGGTCCGCCCAGCTCGACGCCCCGCGCGAGATCATGGCGACCTCTGCCGACGGCTCGAACCCGCAGCAGCTCACCACTTGTGCGCGCGCGGCGCAGCCGTGCGACGTACTCCAGGTGGCCCCCTCGCCCGATCGCGCGCGCCTGATCGCCGTGCGCACGACTCCGGGTGCCGAACCCGGCGCCCAGGTGATGTACTTCATGGACCTGAGCCGCTCGGTGGAGACGATCGTCCTTCCGCGGCGCCGCGTGGACTCGGCCGACTGGTCGAAGGACGGCGCTTTCCTGCTGTTCGCGTCGACCAACGCCCAGATCGGCAACGAGGACCTGTTCACCTCTCAACCTGACGGATCCGAAGAGCAGAACCTGACCGACTCGTTGAACGTGCGTGAGCGCCGCGCGCGGCTCGATCCGTTCGGGCGCACAGCCGTCTTCGAGCGGATCGACGAAGCCGGGGTGAGCCGAATCTATCTTTACCGCGAGAGCCCGCTGACCAGCGGTCCCGCGACCGGCCCAGCGCTCGACGGCACACCCTACGTCGTGGGCGCGGACGCCGATCCCACCTTCTCGCCCGACGGGACCCTGGTCGTGTTCCGGCGCCTCACTGGCACCGGCAACGGCGGACTCGGGACCTGGGACCTGATGCTGATCTCTGGCGGCGCCGGCGCGGTGCCGCGAGCGATCGCCAGCGGGCCGCTCTTCCGCGGCGCGCCGGACTGGGGGCGCAACGGAATCATGTTCGTCGAGACCGACGCCCAGATTGCACGCTCTGAGCTCGTCGTCGTCCAGCCGGACGGCAGCGGGCGCACGGTGCTCCGCAGCGAGAACTCCAATTTCCGGATGGGCTCACCTAGGTGGATCAATTAGCGAAGTTCCGCTCAAGGTTCGTTGTCGTTGCCATGCGGAACTTCGCTTTCTAAGCCGGCCCCCAGCAGCGACGTTCCGCGCAAGGTTCGTTGCCGTTATCGACCGGAACGTCGCTTTCTGAGCCGGCCGTGGCTCGTTTCTGGCTCGTTTCCGGCTCCTCTCCTGTGCAGATCGGTCAGGTTGTGGGCTCGGGTGCCTGCCTGTGCCTGTATCGGCCGGTAAGCGACAACGGAGTATGGACAAAGGATAACGCGGCAAACGGAACTGCTTAGAAAGCGAGGTTCCGCTGCGACAACGACAACGGAAGTTGTGCGGAACCTCGCTAGCGTAACCTCGTTACCGTGGGAATGGGTTGGTGAGCCACCCGATCGCGAGCGTCGACAGCAGGAACGCGGCGAAGGCCATCAGGCCGAAGCGCAGCCGCTCGCGGGTGGTGTCGCGCAGCAGCGTGGCGAACACCGTCGACACGAGGCTGGAGAAGACCAGCAGGTTCAGCAGGTGCGAGCGCATCACTTGCCTCGAACCCCGCGCGCCGTGTCGAGAGCGTCGAGCAGGACGAGGATGTTGAGCAGCCCCGCCACCGCCGTGAAGGTGTTCCCGTACTCGTATGTCGGCGAGGTCACGAGCCCGGTCTCGTAACCGAGCAGGCGCGCGATCACGTAAGGCGCGCCGATACCCATCTGGGCGGCGCTGAACAGCAGCGCGAGCGGGTCTTCGAGGCCGAGGTGGAGCTGGAGTCGTGAGTCCATCATCACGCCCAGCACGAAGAGCGCCACGATCGAGCCCATCAGCATCAGGCCCTTGCCGCGCCGGCCCAGGAACAGGTGCCCGAGGCCGGGGAAGACCCAGGCCAGCAGGCCGGCGGCCAGTGTGCGGGACGAATCTCGAGTCGCCGTCGCGGCCCTGGTCTCGGACATCCACCGATCCTAGCGGGGCCCGGATCCGCCGGTCAAGCGCGCGTTGCGCGCGCGCGAGTCGCAACCTAACATGAGCCGATGGCTCCGCGGCTTCTGCGTCACGTCCTCTCCCTCTGCCTGTGCATCCTGGCGCCGGCCGTGGCGCTCGCCGAAACCCCGCCGTCTCAGCTCCCGGCCATGCCGCTCGCCGAGGTCCGACCCGGCATGGAGGGCGAAGGCCGCACCGTCTTCGAAGGCGCCACGATCGAGAGCTTCCGCGTCCGCATCCTGGGTGTGCTCGAGAATGCCCTGGGCCCGCGCCAGAGCCTGATCCTGGCGCGGCTTTCGGGCGGCCCGCTCGAAAAGACCGGCGTGATCGCGGGCATGAGCGGCAGCCCCGTTTTCGTGGACGGGCGGCTGCTGGGCGCGGTGGCCTACGCCTTCCCCTTCGGCAAGGAGCCGATCGCCGGCATCACGCCGATCGCGGAGATGCTCGAGGCGGCCGGGCCCGGCGCCCCGCGCGCGGCCTCCGCGCGCCTGCACTTGCCCGCGGCCGCCCGCTCCCTCGCCGCGCCCCTCAACCGCGAGGCCGTCGCTGCCGCCCTCGCCCGTCCGGTGCGCGGGCTCGTCCCGGGAGCCTTCTACGGCGAGCCGCTCCCAGCCGGCCTCGCGGGAGCGACGCTCCACCCGCTTTCGTTGCCGCTCGTGTTTTCCGGCTTCGACCCCGACACCTTCGCCTGGGCGCGCGGCATCTTCTCCTCGATGGGCTTCGCGCCGGTGATGGGTGGCGCCGGCGCCGGCGCGAGCCCGGGATCCGTCCCGGACCTCACCCCCGGCGCGACCGTCGGCGTCTCGCTCGTCGAAGGCGACCTCGACCTGTCGGTGAGCGGCACCGTCACCCACATCGACCACGACCGCCTCTACGCCTTCGGCCATCCGTTCTACAACCTGGGACCCACGCAGTTCCCACTCAAGAAGGCCTGGGTGCACGCGATCTTCCCGAGCCTGCAGGTGTCCTGGAAGATCGCCTCCACCCTCGACGCGGTGGGGACACTCGACCAGGATCGCACGCGAGCCGTCTCCGGCCGGCTCGGACCGCTGCCGCGGATGATGGGTGTCGTCGTGCGCCTGCGCTCGCCCCGCTCGAGCGAGCGCGTGTTCCGCTTCCGCGTGGTCGAGGACGAGCTGCTCACCCCGCTCGTGACGTACGTGTCGCTGCTCTCGGTGCTGCAGGGTCACGAGCGCGCTTTCGGGGCCGCGACCTTGCGGATCGACGCCCAGCTCTCGCTCGCCGGAGGGCGCGAGGTGCGCGTCGAGGACGTGCTCGCGAGCGAGCAGCCGGCACAGCAGGCGGCCGCGGTGGTCGCGGGGCCGCTGGCGCTCCTCGCCGGAAACGACTTCCAGAAGGTGGCGGTCGAGAACCTCACGCTCACGGTCGACGCCGTGGAGAGCCGCGAGGCCGCGACGCTGGTGCGCGCGTGGGTCGACGCCCCGCTGCCGCTTAGGCCGGGCAGCGTCGTGCCGGTGCGCGTGCAGCTCCGGACGCGCCGCGGCGAGACGCTGACCGAGACGCTGCCGCTCGAGGTTCCCGCGAGCGCCACGGGCGGCAGCTATACGCTGCTCGTGGCCGACGCCGACACCATGGACCAGCTGGAGCAGCGCGAGAAGCGCCAGGCGTTCGCGCCGCGCGACTTCGACCAGCTGGTGCACGCGCTCAACCGGCTGCGCGCGGGAAACCGCATCTACGCCCGGCTCACCCGGCTGGCCGGGGGTGCGGTGGTGGGCGGCGAGTACCTGCCGGCGCTCCCGGGATCGGTGCTCTCGGTGCTGAGCTCCGCCGACCAGGGCGCGAACGTCGTACCGCTGCCGGCCGCCCCCGTCTGGCAAGGCGAGATCCGCGCGCCCCGCGCGGTGACCGGCTGGCGCCAGCTGAGCCTCCCCGTCGAACGCTGAGAATGAGACCGCGCGTCGTCGCCCTGATCGTGTTGACTCTCCTCGTCCCATCCGCGCTGCGCGCCGCTTCGCCCCAGTTCTGGCGCATCGAGGGCACGCGCGCCTTCCTGGAGGGCGAGCTCGACGGAGTCTCGGTCGACTCGGAAGGGCACCTGCGGCTCGGGCCTTTGCCCCGCCCGCTCTTCGACCCGGAGGCGCCCAACGCCTGGTGCGTGGCGCGGGACGCCCGCGGTGTGCTGTACGTCGGCACCGGCAACGAAGGGCGTGTGATCCGGATCGAGGGAACGAAAGGCTCGGTGCTGTTTGACGCCGAGGAGCTCGGCGTGCACGCGATCGCGGTGGGACCGGACGGGCGGGTGTACGCGGCGACGTCGCCGGACGGCGCCGTGTGGGCGATCGACTCCGCCGGGAACAAGCTGCGCTTCTTCGACCCCGCCGAGACGTACATCTGGGCGCTGGCGTTCGACCTGAACGGCGCGCTCCTCGTCGCCACCGGCGGCGAGGGCCGCGTCTACCGCGTGCAGAAGGACGCGAGCGCGGCGACGCTGCTCGCCTCGACGGAGACGCACATCCTCTCGCTCGCCGTCGCGCGCGACGGACGCATCTACGCCGGCAGCGCTCCCGAGGGCCTGGTCTATCGCTTGTCCGCCTCGGGCCGTCCGTTCGTGGTCCTCGATTCGGCGTTTCGCGAGATCAAGGCGCTCGGCCTCGGCGCCGACGGCTCGGTCTACGCCGCCGCGATCGACGGGCGTGCCGCCGAGACGACGCCACGACCTACCCCGCCGCCGCAGCCGAGCGCCTTGGGTCAGGTCACGGCCGAGATCACGGTCAGCGAGAGCTTCGCCCTGGCCGCCGCGCCCGCCGCGGGCACGACAGTCGTGGCCGCGAGCACCCAGCCCGAAGCGCCACCCAAGGGGGCGCTGCTGCGCATCCTGCCCTCTGGAGACGTGGACACGCTCTGGAGTTCCCCGGACGACGTGCCCCACTCAGCGGCGTGGACCAGTAGCGGCGTGCTCGTGGGGACGGGCGGACGCGGCAAGCTCTACCGGGTCGGCGACGACCGCCGCTTCGAGCTGCTCGCGACGCTGCCGGCGGAGCAGGTGACCGGCATCGTCGTGACGACGGCCGGCGGAGCGGCGCTCGTGACCGCGAACCCGGCCCGCGTGCTCGCACTCGACGGCGCGCCGGCCACGCGCGGCAGCTTCGTGTCGCGCGTCAAGGACGCGGAGTCGCTCGCGAGCTGGGGGCGGCTGACGTGGGAAGGCGACGCTCCGAGCGGCACGTCGGTACGCGTCGAGACGCGCGCCGGCAACACGGCCAGCCCGGACACCACCTGGACGGAGTGGACGGCGCCGGCCGCAGGCGGCCCGGCGACTGGCGAGAAGGCCCGCTTCCTGCAGCTGCGGCTGGTGCTGAGCGGTGCTTCGGGCGCGACACCGACGCTCGAGGCAGTGAACGCGGCCTATCTGCAACGGAACCTGCCGCCGACGATCACCTCCCTGAGCGTGCATCCACCGGGCGAGGCGTTCCAGAAGCCGATCAGCGCGAGCGGCGAGCCGGAGATCCTCGGGCTCGACGTCGACCCGCTCAGCGAGCGGGCCGCCGCCGCGCGTCCGCCGGCCGGGACGCCGCCCGCCATCAGCTTCAGCCGCAAGCTCAGCCAACGCGGCCTGCGCACGTTCTCGTGGCAGGCCGACGACCCGAACGGCGACACGCTGCTGTTCGACGTCCACTACCGCTCGCTCGGCGAGGACACCTGGCGACCGCTGCGGCTCGGGCTCTCCGAGCCCGTGTTCGCCTGGGACACCGCGACCGTGCCCAGCGGGCGCTATCTGCTGCGCGTGGTCGCGTCCGACGCGGCGGCCAATCCACGGGCGCTCGCGCTCACCGGCTCGAAGGAGACGCCTTCGTTCGAGGTCGACAACACACCGCCGCGCATCAAGGCGACCCCCGATGCCTCCGTCCGCGGCCTGATCCGCGTCACCGTGCAAGACGACGCCAGCCCCGTGCGGCGCCTGGAGCTGTCGGTCGACGCCGGTCCGTGGGAGGACGTTCACCCCGAGGACGGGATCGCGGACGCCACCAGCGAGAGCTACAAGGTCGAGATTCCCACAGCAAGTGAACAGCGCGGGCGGCGTCTCGTCGTGCTGCGCGCGAGCGATCTCCTGGGCAACGTGGCGACGGCGCGCGTCGACCTGCAGTGACCTGGCTTCTCTCAAACAGACAGAAGGAACGGACAGAAGAAACAGACGGAAGAAACAGTGCCAGGACCCTCTGGACTGAGCCAGCGGGGGGCTGAGCGCCCCCCGAGCCCCCGCTTGCGAGCCCCCGCTTGAATGTCCTGCTCGTTCGCGCCGGCGCCCTCGGCGATCTGCTGCTGCTGCGCCCGACGATCGCGGCGCTCGGCGCGGCCGGGCACCGGGTCCGGCTGCTGGCACCCGAGCAGCCGGGCTCGGTGCTGCGCGGACCGGGTGCCGTGGACTCCGTGCTCGCGCTGGACCGCCACGAAGTCGCGGCGGCGCTGGCCGAGGGATTCGCGGACGGGCCGGTCGCGCGTGCGCTCGCCGAGGCCGACGCGGTCGTAGCCTACACGCGGAGCGCGCCGCTACTCGAGCGGCTGGCCGAACGCGCCCGACGCTTGCTCGTCCACGACCCGGCTCCCCCCGCAGAGGGGCCTCACGCGGCGGAATGGCTGATGCAGGCCGTGGCCCCTCTCATGGGCTCGGCCCCGGCGTCCGCGGCCCGCTTCGTCACGCCGGTCCTCGCCTTCAGCGAACAGGAAAGCCGCGACGCCGACGCTCGAACCGGGGGGCTGGCCCGGGGGTTTCTGGCGGTACACCCGGGCAGCGGATCGCCCTCGAAGAACTGGCCGATGCCGCACTTTCTCGAAGCCGCCCGAAGACTGTCGGGCGCTTCGCCCTGGCTGCTCGTCGCCGGGCCCGCGGAGGAAACGCTCGTGGCTCCGCGCGGCTCGATCCTGGCGCGCGAGTGGCCGCTGCGACTGCTCGCTGCGGCGCTCGCCCGCGCCGGCCTCTTCCTCGGCAACGATGCCGGCGTGTCGCATCTCGCCGCGGCTGCGGGCGCCCCGACGCTCGTACTCTTCGGCCCGACCGATCCCGCGCTCTGGGCGCCCGTGGGGCCGAGAGTCTTGACCCTGCGCGCCCCGAGCGCCTCGCTGGCCCGCCTCGAGCCCGACGAGGTGGTCGACGCCGGCTTGCGGCTCAGGTCCGCGGCGAGCGGACTTCCATCCGGCTGATCAGCCGGTAGACGCTCACGGCCACGCGGCGGCCACGAAAACGCACCGGCTCGAAGCGCTGCTGGCGCAACGCCTCGATCAGGGGCTGCTCGAGACCGGCGTCGCCCTCGAGCAAGGTCACGCCCGCCACCGAGCCGTCGCGGGCGACCACGGTCTCGAGGAAGAGCGAACCCTCCCCGTGACCCGCAAGCACCTCGGGCGTGATCGCGAGCGTCGCGAGCTGCTGCGGCAGCAGCACCTCGGCCGACGGGAAGAGCGGGTTCGCCTCCGTACCCGAGGCCGGCACGCTGGTCCACGCGCCGGGAGCGAGACGCACTTCCGGCAGCGGCCCCGGATCGACG
>Ga0214473_10007071_pt1 | contig 13351 bp, 7 predicted proteins | sample RVTome_7_FD_203509 | JGI IMG/M metagenome (GOLD analysis project Ga0214473, IMG submission 203509) | Soil microbial communities from uranium-contaminated site in the Upper Colorado River Basin, Wyoming, United States - RVT98D197 | ecosystem: Environmental > Terrestrial > Soil > Contaminated >...
CGCGCAGGGCGCCCCGGCGAATACCGTATAATCATCCGGATGGCCAAAGGGAACTACGGGGCGCGGGCCCGGGAACTGCGGCGCCTGCTCAACGAACACAACTACCGCTACCACGTCCTGGATGCGCCGGTCATCAGCGATTTCGAGTATGACCAGTTGCTGCGTGAGCTGCAGGCTCTGGAACGTGAGAATCCCGAACTGGTCACTCCGGACTCCCCGACCCTGCGGGTCGGAGGACAGCCCACGGAGCGCTTCGCCAAAGTGGCCCATCCCGCCCCGATCCTGAGCCTGGGGAATGCCTACTCGGCCGACGAAGTGCGCGCCTGGTTCGAGCGCGTCCGCAAAGTGGACGATCGCGTCGATCGGGCGGGCTTCGTCGTCGAGCCGAAGCTCGATGGACTGACGGTGGTGCTGACCTACCGGGAGGGGCTTTTCACGCAGGGTACGACCCGCGGCGACGGCGTTACCGGCGAGGACATCACGCCCAACCTGCGAACGGTGCGCAGCCTGCCGCTGCGGGTGCCCGTCGGCCCGTCGAGGCGCCGTTCGCCGACCCGGCTGGTCGTGCGCGGCGAGGCGCTGATCTTCAAAGCGGCCTTCGACGCCCTGCGCAAAGGAATGGAAGCCGCAGGCCAACGAGCCTATGTCAACCCCAGGAACACGGCCTCGGGCGCCTTGCGCCAGCTGGATCCATCGCTGACGGCCGCTCGCCCGATTTCACTCCTTTGTTACGGCATCGTCGACGGCGAAGGACCGCTTCCCCGAACTCAATGGGAGACGCTCGAGTATTTGCGCGACCTAGGCTTTCCCGTCCCGTCGGAGGCGGCGCAGGCGGAGACGTTGGACTTGGCGATCCAGGCCGCCGAGGCGTTGGAAGCCCGGCGCGACCAACTGGCCTACGAAGCCGATGGGGCCGTCCTCAAGATCGATGACCTGGGGCTAGCGCAGGAACTGGGAGTCGTCGGCAAGGACCCACGCGGAGCCGTGGCCTTCAAGTTCACCGCCCAGATGGCGACGACCCTGTTGGAAGAGATCGGGGTAAATGTCGGCCGGACGGGCGTGATCACCCCCTATGCCATTCTGACGCCGGTCGAGATCGGCGGAGTCACCGTGCGCCAGGCGACTCTGCACAACTTCGACTACATCCGGGACAAGGATATCCGCGTGGGCGATCGCGTGGCGATCAAGCGCGCCGGCGAAGTGATCCCCTACGTCATTGGGCCGGTCACCGAAGCTCGGAAGGGCGGCGAACGCGCCTATCGTCCCCCCTCGAAGTGCCCGTCCTGCACAGAGCCCCTGCAGCGGCTCCCGGACGAGGTCGCCGTCTACTGCATCAACGCTGCGTGTCCGGCCCAGCTGGTGCGGCATCTGGAGCACTTCGCCGGCCGCACGGCGATGGATATCGAAGGGCTGGGCATCAAAGTGGCCGAGTTGTTTGTGGCCGAGAAGCTGGTGCGGGACGTATCCGACCTGTTCCGGCTTCAGGCGTCGGATCTTTCCTCGCTGGAAGGCTTCGCCGAGAAGCGGGCCGACAACCTGGTGCGCGCCATCGACGCCTCACGCCAGCGCAGCCTGGCGCGGCTGATCAACGCCCTTGGCATCCGCGGGGTGGGGGAGACCGTGGCCGCCGATCTGGCGGGCGGCTTCGCCGACCTTGGAGCGCTGGCCTCCGCCGGAGAAGAGACCCTTCAAGAGATGGAAGGCATCGGCCCATCCACGGCCGAGGCCATACTCGACTGGTTTCGCCGGCCTGCCAATCGCAAAGTGATCGAGAAACTGCGCAAGGCGGGAGTCTGGCCGCGGGGCGCGCCCATCGTCCGACGCAAAGGACGGCAACCGTTGGCCGGCAAGACCTTCGTCGTCACCGGCACCCTTCCCGGCCTGACACGGGAAGATGTCAAAGAGCTGATCGTTCAGAATGGCGGCAAGGTGGCGGACAGTGTCAGTGCGCGAACTCACTATGTGGTGGTGGGAGAATCGCCGGGCTCCAAGGTGGAGAAGGCTCGCGCCCTGGGAGTCGCCACCCTGGACGAGCGCGGACTGCGAAAGCTGATCGGCTGAGCACAACGGCACGTGAGCTTTGAGGAGAAGGGCATGGAGTGGATACCGGACGACGACAATGTAAGGAAACGCATCCGCGCCATGTGCGATCGGGTGGAGCGAATCCAGGCCGATGGCGTCTACTTCTATAACATGCCGGTGACCGACCTGCAGGGAGGGTCGCGGGTCGTGGTCAACGGACGCACGATGGGCATGTTCGCCTCCTACAGTTACCTTGGTCTAATCGGGCATCCGCGCATCAACCGCGCCGCCCAGGCGGCGATCGAGAGGTACGGGACCGGCACCCACGGCGTCCGGACCTTGGCCGGCAGTCTGGCGCTCCACCACGAGTTGGAGGCGACCATCGCCCGTTTCAAGGGCGCCGACGACGCCGTGACGTTCACCTCGGGCTATGCCACCAACCTGACGACGGTCTCCACCCTCGTCGGACGGCACGACGCGGTCTTCAGCGACAAACTCAACCATGCCAGCATCGTCGACGGGTGCCTGCTGTCCGGAGCCCGCTTCGTCCGCTTCCGCCACAACGACATGGAGGATCTGGAACAGCGGCTGGCCGAAACCAACAAGCACACCGCGCGGCTCGTGGTATGCGACGCCGTCTTCAGCATGGACGGGGACATCATCGACCTGCCGCGCCTGGTGGAGGTTTGCCGGCGGCACCACGCGTGGTTGATGATCGACGAGGCGCATTCCCTGGGCGTCCTGGGGGCCACCGGCCGGGGAATCGAAGAGCACTTCGGCATGCCCGACGCCATCGACATCAAGATGGGGACGCTGAGCAAGACCATTCCGAGCGTCGGCGGGTATATCGCCGGCCGTTCCGACCTGGTCAAGTATCTCCGCCATCAATCGCGCGCCTACATCTTCTCGGCCGCACTCCCGCCGGCCCAGGCCGCCGCCGCCCTGGAGGGTTTCCGGGTGATCGAGGACGAGCCTTGGCGCGTCCAGGCCGTCCAGCGAAACGCCAAACACTTCATCGAATCGGTGCGGGGGCGCGGGCTCGACACGCTGCAAACGCGCACGGCGATCGTCCCCGTGCTCTGCGGCACGGACGAACGAGCGTTTCAGATGACGGCCGAGGCGCACCGCCAGGATATCTTCGTCCTGCCCGTCGTCTCGCCCGCCGTGCCGGAAGGCATGGCCCGCCTTCGGGCTACCGTGACAGCCGCCCACACGCCGGAAGAGATCGACCGCGCCACCGAGGTCTTCGCCCAAGCCGGCCGCCAAGCGGGCGTGATCTAGCCCTCCGAGCGGAATCGCCCAGGCTCGACTCACTATGCCCAACGAACTGGTCCTTCGCGCAGGGAGGGAGCGCTCCGTGCTGCGGAGGCATCCCTGGGTATTCTCCGGATCCGTGGCCGAGGTGCGCGGCTCGCCGGGAGCGGGTGAGACGGTCGATCTGGTGTCGGCCTCCGGAGATTGGCTCGCCCGTGCGGCCTACTCGCCCACCGCGCGCATCGCCGCCCGCCTCTGGACCTGGGATCCGGAGGAGATCGTCGACCGCGAATTCCTCCGGCGGCGGATGGAGAGATCGATCCAGGCGCGTGCCTCGCTGGCCCAGGAGTCATCGTCCAACGCATACCGCGAAGTCTACGCCGAGTCCGATTACCTCCCCGGCTTCATCGTCGACCGCTACGCCGACGTCCGGGTGGTCCAATTCCTGACGCAAGGTGCCGAGAAGTGGAGGGACGTTCTTCTCGACCTCTTGGCAAGTCTCGTTCCTTCGCAGGGGGTCTACGAACGCTCGGACAGCGATGCCCGTACTCTGGAGGGCCTGCCCTCCCGGGATGGAGTCCTGGCGGGCACCGTCCCCGAACGTGTCGAGATCGTCGAGAATGGGATGACGTTTCTGGTGGATGTCCGTCGGGGACAGAAGACGGGCTTCTATCTCGACCAGAGGGAAAGCCGAGCCGCGATTCGTCGGCTGGCGTCCCACCGCCGGGTGTTGAACGCGTTCTGCTACACGGGCTCCTTCACCGTGGCGGCGCTCAAGGGGGGTGCCAGCGAAGTGCTCTCGATCGATTCGTCGGGGGACTCTCTCACCTTGGGGCGGGAGAACCTGGTGCGCAATGGGCTCCCGGAAGCGGGCGCCGTATGGACGGAGGGGAATGTCTTCCAGGAGTTGAGGGCCGCTCGAGACCGGGCCGAAAGCTTCGACATGATCCTGCTCGACCCGCCCCGCTTCGCCGCCACGGCTTCTCATATCCCTCGCGCCGCTCGAGCCTACAAGGACGTCAACCTGCTCGGGCTGAAACTCCTCCGCCCGGGAGGCCTATTGGTGACCTTTTCGTGCTCCGGAGGCGTCTCGCCAGAGCTCTTCGAGAAGATCGTAGCCGGGGCGGCGCTTGATGCCGAAGTCGAGGCACAGATCATCGAGTGGCTCGGCCAACCCGCCGACCATCCTGTGCGACTGCAGTTCCCCGAAGGGCGCTACCTCAAGGGCCTCGTGGTCCGAAGGGTGTAGACGGAATCGAGGGCTGACACCTTCACCCCTCGCCCTCGCGGAGCAGCCCTTTGGGCCTCTCCCGCATGGCGGGAGAAGGGAAGGGGGTGAGTCCGTACGCTGCAAGCGTATCGGACCGCTATTGTTTGCTCCTCCTCGACAAAGCCCGAGCGGCTTTCTTCGAACTTCCGGAGCGCAACACTCGATAAGGGTGTCCGGGTCAGCCCGGCCGCAACCGGTTGCGCATGGAGAGGCCGAGCGCCGTTTTGTGCAGGCGCACGACCCGCTCCGAACCCTCTTTGTCTCCGGCTTGCTCCAGGCGCTGGGCCGCGCCCAGCAGGGCTCCCAGGACTTCCTCATCGATCGACTCGCTGGATTGCTCCAGGCGGCGGCGGGCATCGTCCTCATCTTCGAGATCCAGGGCCTCCTGGGCCAGGCGCAGACCGGGCGGCATCGACTCCTGGATGATTGCCCGCAGGCGGCTGTCGATCTCCTCCAAACGCTTGCGGGTGGGCTCATCGCCTCGGTCGCGGGCGGCGCGCAGATTGGCGCCGAGGATACCCAGGAACAAATCATCGATGGCCGGAAGTGCGGCCTGCAAGGCCTGGTCCAGATCGGGCGCCTGGAGGAGGGAACGCAATAAGGCTGCCGCCTGGCCCGCTCTTGCTTCCTGGTCGCGGTCGATGCGCTGCGTCAGATCGAGCAGCTGCTCGCGCAGCAGTCCAAGCCGAGTCTTCTCCTCGCCCTGCGCGCCGTCGATGCGGTTGCTCAGGATGGAAAACCATTCGTAGTCCAACGCCGGACGGGTCAGCCCGACGAGGGCTTCGATACGCTCCGGCGACGGTGCGGCGATCATCAGATCGACCAGCTTTTCCCGGGTCAGCCCTTTCCCAGCCTGGTTGAGGCTTTGGACGGCGGCCTCGATCTCCGCTTGCTGGCTTTGCAGGCGCTTGCCCAAGGAAGTCATGGCCAGCGCGGCCTCTAGACGCCGGGCCGCTCGGTCGGCGGCCTGGGGATCGCGGGCGTTCTGCAGGCTAAGGGTCGCCAGTTGAAAGAAGGTATCGTCCAGTTCGGCGTCGTGCGCGTCGACGAACGCCTTCAGCCCCTCGTCGGGCGTGCGCAGCAAATCCTCCAGCACGCGCAGTCGGGCGCGCTGGGCGTCGATCTGCTCGCGGGTGATCCCGTCCGCCTGCAACACTCGCTCCACCAGGCCGGGAATCGTCAACACGGCTTGCGGCTGCAGCAGGTAGGCCTTACGCTGCTCGGCCGGAAGCCGGTCGATCGCCTGGTTGATCAGGTGGCCGATGGCCTTCTCCTGTTCGGCCTTCGGCAAACCGAGCTCGACCGGAAGGTACGTGAGCAGGAGCTCCTTGGCCGGATCGTGATAGACGAGAGGAGTCGCCAGTTGACCCTCGAAACCGCACACCGGGCAGCGCAGTCGGTTCAGGCTCCCCGAAAGCAGCCGCGCTTTGGCCCCGGAATCCTGCCCGACGTCGACCAGCTGCTCGATGGTAGCCTGGACGGGCGAGCGGCAGTTGGGACAACGGACCTGTGAGACGCCTTGAGTCATGGGCAGGTGCCTTCCTCCGGTTTGTTCACGATCGCGGCAGGCTGAAGCAAAGGCGGGCGCCACGCCCCCGGTCGGATTCGACCCAGATGCGACCGCCGTGGGCTTCGACTACGGACTTGGCGAGGAAGAGTCCCAGGCCGGCGCCCAGGGTGCGCCGGGAGGTGGAAGCCGAGCGGTAAAAGCGCTCGAACACGTGGGGCGCATCGGCAGGATCGATCCCCGGCCCCTGATCCGTCACGCACACGATGACTTCCTCGCCGTGCACCGAACCTTGCACGCGAACCGTCCCGCCGGCCGGTGAGTATTTGACGGCGTTCGACAGCAAGTTGTTCAGAACTTGAGTCAATCTTTGTTCGTCGGCGTGAACGAGAGGGAAGTCGCGCGGGAAGCGGGCCTCGAATGTGTGGCGATCGGTCTGGGTACGGAATCGTTCGACGGAACGGAGCGCAAGGGCTTCGAGCGAGACCTCGGCCCGGTCGAGCTCGAGCACGCCGGCTTGCAGGCGGGAGGCGTCCAGCAGGTCGTCGATGAGCGAAGCCAGGTGGTCGGCCTCGTCTTCGATGACCGCCAGGCTGTCACGCACGACGGACGGCTCCCATTCTGCATCCTCTCGGCGCAGGGTACCTACGTAGCCCTTGATCAGTGCCACGGGAGTTCTCAGCTCGTGACTGACGATGGAGATGAAGGTGGTCTTGAGCTCCTCGGCCTGCCGGAACTTGGTGATGTCGCGCACGTTGCCAACGATGCTCAGCAATCCTCCATCCGCCCGAAGGGCCGGAGCGTAGGTGATTCCTACGCTGACGGCGCCCTCCGGGGACCGGCGCAAGTCCCCTTCGATGTAGAGAGTCGCCTGGGCGGACAGGGGCCAGCCGCTGGCTTCGGCCTCCTCCAACGTCAGCCCCGGCTCGCGTCGAATCCAGCGAAAGACCTCGTCATGCTCCCGCCCGACGGCCTCGGCCGCTGAGAGCCCGATCAAGCGCTCGCAGGCGCGGTTGAAACGAAGCACCCGGTGCCGAGGATCGAGAAGGAAGATCCCGTCGGCGGACGACTCCAGCACAACGTCCAGGAACTGCTTCTGGCGGTTGACCTGGGTGTACAGGCGTGCATTGCTGACGGCGATGGCGGCCTGAGAGGCGAACGCCTGGAGCAGGGCCCGGTCTTCGGCCGAGTAGGCCCCCTCGTAGGAACGAAAGACGAACAGCACGCCGACGACCTCGCCCCGGGAAATCAGGGGCAGCCCGAAACTGTTGAGTACGCCCATGGACGCCGCCCGCGTGATGCGCTGCAGCCTGCGGCTGACTTCGGGGACGGCCAGCGCCGCCGGATCGCCTTCCACTGGAATGTCCGAGAGCAGGGGTTCGAGTTCCTTGAGGAAGTCGGGGTGCAGACCATGGGTGGCGGAGATTCGCCACCCTTCAGCTTCGTGGAGCAGTGCCACCAAACCGGCGTGGCTCGCCAGAAGCTGAGTCGCCACGCGCAGAATCCGGGCCAGGACCTTCTCGAGGTCAAGTTCCTCGGTGATCAGCCTCGAGACTTCGAGAAGGTCGTCGCGCTGGCGGACACGAAAGTCGGGCAGCATGCCTCAATCCAGACCCTCCGCCTCGGCCTCCGTGATCGCCGCCTCGAGCACCTCGAGCCCTTCGTCGATGTGGCTCCGGCTGATGTTGAGCGGAGGCGCCAGGCGCACCGTGCTCTCTCCGCAACCCAGCAGCAGCAGTCCGTGGGTGAAGGCATGGTCGATTACGCGCTCGCGCAGGTTGTGGGCCGGCAGCTTGCTCTCGCGGTGTTTCACGAGCTCGACCCCGATCATCAGGCCTTTGCCGCGAACGTGGCCGATGCTGGGATGACGGCACTGGATTTCCGCCAGGGCATCCAGAGTGTACTGGCCCATCTCGGCCGCGTTCTGCATCATGTCGTTTTCGATCAGGTCGAGCGTTGCCAGGGCGGCCACGCACGCCAGCGGGTTTCCGCCGTAGGTGTTGCCGTGGGCTCCCTGCGGCCAGTCCATGACGCTGTCGCGTGCGATGGTGGCTCCCAGTGGCACGCCCGAAGCGATTCCCTTGGCGGCGCAGACGATATCCGGCTCGACTCCCCAATGTTGTACGGCCCACCATTTCCCGGTCCGGCCGATCCCCGATTGAACTTCGTCGACGATGAGCAGGATGCCGTACTTGTCGCACAGGCGTCGCAGGGCCGGAAAGAAGCCGTCGGGCGGGACGATGTAGCCGCCCTCGCCTTGGATCGGCTCGACGAGGATGGCGGCACATTCGTCGGGGGGGACAGCCCGCGCCAGAACGACGTCCTCGATGTAGCGGACCACCGTTTCCCCATAGTCGGCGTCGCCGTCGCCGGTCGAGAGCACGGGCCGGTACGGGTCGGGGAAGGGGACGTGGGCTACCCCGCCCATCACGGGCAGGAAGCCGCGCCGATAGAGCACCTTGCTGGAGGTCAGAGCCAGGGCCCCCATCGTGCGGCCGTGAAACGAGCCGTAGAACCCGATGAACTGGGTTCGGCCGGTGTGGTGCCGCGCCAGCTTGATGGCCGCCTCGACGGCCTCGGCGCCGGAGTTGCCCAGGAAGACCTTGGCCGGTTCCTCAAAGGGGGCCAGCGAGGCCAGCCTCTCGGACAGTTCCACCCATTTCGGATGATAGTAGTCGGAGGAGATGTGCAGGAACTGCTCGGCCTGGCGGGTAATAGCCTCGACCACCTTGGGGTGGCTGTGGCCCGTCGAACAGACCGCGATTCCTGCGGCGAAATCGATGAACCGGTTCCCGTCGACGTCCCACACTTCCGAGCCTCGCCCGTGGTCCATGACGAACGGAGTCGCCCTGGGGTAGGACGGCGATATGACAGCGCGGTCGCGTTCCAGGTAGGCCCGGGCTTTGGGGCCTGGCAGGGAATAGGTCTTCACAGACTTTGTCCTCCGTCTCGTATGGTCGACGGTGGCAACCCGGACCGTCGGGCGGGGTCGCCGCACTGCCAGGAGGATGGCAGGCTGCCGACCGGCCGAACCCCTGGGAAGCGGCGCACTGGCCGGTCAGGGAGGTCGTGTCGGTAAGGCGCGATTATATCACCGCGTTCGGATCCCTCACCCCTTGCCCCCCTCTCCCGCATGGCGGGAGAGGCCCACGGGGCTGCTCCGCGAGGGATGGGGGTGAGGGCTGCCATTTTCTTGGTCGGGCCGCCATTCCGTTGTATAAAGAATGAGAACAGCGCCTCCCCAACTACGCCGACAACCAAACTGCCAAGGAGGGCCAGAATGCTAGACCGACCGTGGCTCCAGCACTACGACCCCGGGGTACCTCACCACATCGAGGTTCCCCCGATTCCTTTGCAGGCGTTCTTGCAGCAGGCGGCCCAGCGCTTCCCGGACCGCCCGTGCTCTATCTTCAAGGGGCATGCCGTCACCTATCGGGAAATGGATGCCCTGACGGACTGCCTGGCGGCGGCCCTGGTTTCCATGGGGGTTCGACCGGGCCAGCCGGTGGGGATTTTCATGCCCAACACGGCCCAATTTGTCATGGCCTTCTACGCCATTCTGAAGGCCGGCGGGATCGTGGTAGCCACCAATCCTCTGTACACCGCGCGCGAGATCGAGCACCAAATGAACGACGCCGGCATCGAGATTCTCCTGGTGATGAGCAACTTCTACCGGACGATCAAAGAAGTCCAGCCCAAGACGAAGCTCCGCAAGATGATCGTGACCAATATCAAGGAGTATTTGCCGCCGGTCTTGCGCGTCCTTTTCACCCTGGCCAAGGAGAAGAAGGGGGGCCACCGTGTGACGTTGAGCGGCGGCGACGTCTGGCTGCAGGACGTGCTGAAGCAGTACGCCGGAGCCCCGGCCCCTAAGGTCACCGTAGGGCCGGAGGATATCGCCCTCTTCCAGTACAGCGGAGGGACGACGGGCCTTTCGAAGGCCGCCGTAGCCCTGCACCGTAACTTGGTGGCCAACACGCTGCAGATCCGGGCCTGGATGCCCCAGACCAAGGACGGCCAGGAAACCGTGCTGATGGCCATTCCCCTCTTCCACGTCTACGGGATGGTGGCGGGGATGTCCTACGCCGTGCAGGCGGCGGCCTCGATGGCCATGGTCCCCAATCCGAGGGACCTGAAGGACGTCCTGGAGTCGATCGACAAGTTCGCCCCGACCGTCTTCCCGGGCGTGCCGACCCTGTACAACGCCATCAACAACCATCCGGATGTGAAGGCGGGCAAGTACAAGCTGACATCGATCAAGGCCTGCATTTCCGGGTCGGCGCCGCTGCTGCGCGATACCAAAGAACGCTTCGAAGCCCTCACGGGCGGCAAGCTGGTCGAAGGGTACGGTCTGTCGGAAGCTCCCACGGCGACGCACTGCAACCCCCTGATGGGCGAGACCCGCGCCGGCGCCATCGGCCTGCCGTTCCCCGACGTCGACTGCCGGATCGTCTCGCTCGACGACGGCGTAACCGTGCTCGGGGTGGGGGAGGTGGGAGAGCTGGCGATCCAGTCGCCCAACGTGATGAAGGGCTACCACAACATGCCCGGCGAAACGGCGAATTCCTTGCGGGACGGTTGGCTCTTCACGGGCGACATTGCCCGGATGGACGAGGACGGGTACTTCTACATCGTTGACCGAAAGAAGGAGCTGATCAAGCCGGGCGGCTACCAGGTATGGCCGCGCGAGGTTGAGGAAGAAATCGCCAAGCACCCCAAGGTGCTGGAGGTCGGCGTGGCGGGAGTGCCTGACGCCTACCGCGGTGAAACGGTGAAAGCCTGGGTGGTGGCGCGCCAGGGAGAGACGTTGACGGCGGATGAGATCCGGGCGTGGTGCAAGGAGCGCATGGCTCCTTTCAAGGTCCCGACCCAGGTCGAGTTTCGCAGCGAGCTGCCGAAGACGACCGTGGGCAAGATCCTGCGGCGAGAGTTGGTGCGCCAGGACCGGGAAAAGCCCGCCTCAACGACCGTGTAACCCGTCGGGCGACCACCCCTGTTGAAGAAAGTAAAACGAGCCCCCGATTGGGGGCTCGTCGCGTCTTCACTGTGAGGGGAGTCAGGCGGGCGTCGGCTGGGCGACCGGGAGAGGCGTCCCGCTGACCTTCGGCCCGACCGGCATGTCAAACAGGCGGGTGAACTCATCGCCGTCGATCGTCTCGACCTCGATCAGCTTGCGCGCGATGCGGTCGAGCTGCACCCGATACTCGATCAAGACCTGCTTGGTCCGGGCGTAGGCCTCGTCCACCAGGTGCCGCACGGCGGTGTCGATGCGCTCGGCAACCGTCTCCGAGTAGTCCCGCTGCTCCGAGATCTCGCGCCCGAGGAAGATCAGCTCTTCCTTCTGTCCGTAGACGAGCTGGCCGAGCTCCTGGCTCATCCCCAAACGTGTGACCATCGTGCGGGCGACCTTCGTCACACGCTCGAGATCGCTCGAGGCGCCCGACGTGATGTCGTTGAAGACGATTTCCTCCGCCGCGCGGCCGCCCAGGAGGGTGGCGAGCTCAGCCTTGAGCTTGTTCTTGGAGGTCAGCGTGCGGTCGTCTTCGGGCAGCGCCATGGTGAAGCCGCCCATCATGCCCCGGGCGATGATGCTGACCTTGTGCACGGGGTCGGCGTCGGGGATGACGTGGGTCACGACGGCGTGGCCGGCCTCGTGATAGGCCACGATGCGCTTCTCTTCCTCGGAGATGAGTCGGCTCCTGCGCTCCGGGCCGGCGATCACGCGCTCGATCGATTCCTGGAACTCGCTCTGGCCGATGCTCTTCTTGTCCCGCCTTGCCGCCAGGATGGCGGCCTCGTTGACCAGGTTCTCCAGATCGGCCCCGACGAAGCCGGGGGTGACCTTGGCGACCTTGTCGAGCTGAACCTCGGGTTCGATCGGTTTGCCCTTGATGTGCACGCGCAGAATCTGCTCGCGACCGCGCATATCGGGCCGATCGAGAATAACGCGGCGATCGAAACGGCCGGGACGCAGCAGGGCCGGGTCGAGAACGTCGGGGCGGTTGGTGGCCGCCATGACGATCACGTTGGTGTCGGTGTTGAATCCGTCCATCTCGACCAGGAGCTGGTTCAGGGTCTGCTCACGCTCGTCATGGCTGCCGCCCAGGCCGGCGCCGCGCTGGCGCCCGACGGCGTCGATCTCGTCCACGAAGACGATGCACGGCGAATGGCGCTTGGCCTGATCGAACAGATCGCGCACGCGGCTGGCCCCGACGCCGACGAACATCTCGACGAACTCCGAGCCGGAGATCGAGAAGAACGGCACACCGGCCTCGCCGGAAACGGCCTTGGCCAGAAGTGTCTTGCCCGTCCCAGGCGTCCCGATCAAGAGCACACCCTTCGGAATGCGGGCCCCAAGGGCGATGAACTTCTCGGGCTCCTTCAGGAATTCCACGACCTCGCGCAGCTCCTGCTTGGCTTCATCAACCCCGGCCACGTCGACGAAGGTCACCGTCGGCTGGTCGCCGGTGAACATGCGCGCCCGGCTTTTCCCGAAGGACATGGCCTGGTTGTTCGTTCCCTGGGCCTGGCGCAGCATGAGGAAGATCAACCCGACGACCAGCAGCCCCGGGAGCAGGTAGGTGATCAGGCTGATCACCGTGTTCCAATCGCTCGGAGCCTTGATCTCCCACGTGATGCGGTTGGAGGCGAGATCCTCGGACCTGACACCGAGTTCCAACAGTTGTTCAATGGCCGGCTTGTCCGGCTCCTTGCGGGTGTACTTGACCGACCCGTCGCGGAATGTGACCTCGAGCTCGTTCTCGTCGACGGTGACCGATTTGACCTCGCCGGCCTTGACCGCATCGGCGAACTCGTTGAAGTTCATGCGCACCGGCTGAGCCTGGGACGAGCGGAACTGCAGCACCAGGGCGGAGACAATGACCAGCAGAATGATCAGGACAACCGTATTGCGACCTCGTGGCGAACTCACCCGAACCTCCTCAAGCGAACGCCGCCCTTCCCCCGAGAGCCAGCGCGGGGATTATACCGCAGTCGAATGGGCGTTCGAGGGAAAGGCGACCTTAAAGGGCCGATGAGACGGGAAAGCTATCAGCCACACCTGCACTTGCGCCGGAGCGCAGCGCAGGCCGTCTCGCCCCGGCGGACCGGGCCTCCCGGCCCGAACGGGGTGCAAGTGTCGGCCATCCATCATGGACAGCCAGTTCCCAGTTCCCAGTTCCCAGTTCACAGTTCCCAGTTCACAGTTCGTCTCGTCATGGGTGGACTCCGATGACGATGTCGGTCCTTTCCCGGGATTCACTCGTCGTAGGCCACCGACCGCTAGCCACTGGCCACCG
>Ga0214473_10007072_pt1 | contig 13350 bp, 18 predicted proteins | sample RVTome_7_FD_203509 | JGI IMG/M metagenome (GOLD analysis project Ga0214473, IMG submission 203509) | Soil microbial communities from uranium-contaminated site in the Upper Colorado River Basin, Wyoming, United States - RVT98D197 | ecosystem: Environmental > Terrestrial > Soil > Contaminated >...
CCGGATCGGCCGGCGCCGCGGCTTCGCCCGTTCCTCAACTTACCCGGCCCCGGATTCGTCCGTGGGACCCATGGCGCGATACCGGCGGAGCCGCGCCCCTGGCCACGCTGGCCAGGGGCGCCAGGGGAGGCTCCTTGGCGACTTTGGCGCCTTGGCGGTTCAGAGGCTTTCGGGAACTCAGACCCCCTGAACGGCTACGTCCAGGAAAACGGGCGGCGGGCGCCGCGGGGCCGGGACGGTGGGCGTTCAGTGCACGCCGTGGGGGGCGGGCGGGGCGGGCGTCCGTTCCACCGGCCGCGCCCCGGCGTCCGTCACGGTCCGAATCTGGCGGGTGAGGGCGGCCGCCTTGGCCTCCAGGCCCAGGAGTAGATACTGGTCGCGGGCCTCCACCAGCGACCACATGCCGTCCTTGACCCGCCCCGCGGCCAGGTAGGCCTGACCCAGGCTCGCCAGTATGGGGGGCACCGCCAGCCGGTCGCCGGCCTCGAACGCCGTTCGGTGGGCCTTCTCCAGCCACGCGATCCCCGTGGCCGTCCGCCCCCTGGCGAGGTAGATGGCGCCGAGGTTGGCCATATTGGCCGCCAGTCCCGGTTTGTATTCGACTTCCTCGTTTAGGGCCAGGGAGCGGCGGTAGTACTCCAGCGCCTCGTCGTAGCGCCGGTCGGCCCGGGCGATCTCCCCCATGTTGTTGAGGGCCGCGGCGCGCGACTTCGGTGCGGCCCCCGGGAGGTCCAGCGCCTCCTGGAACCGGCGCTGCGCCTCCTCCAGGTTGCCGTGGGTGCGGGCGATCTCGCCAAGGTTGTTCAGGACGGTGGCCGTCCGCTCGGCGTCCTTGAGGCCCCGCGCCAGGTCCAGCGCGGGGGTCAGGTGCCCCAGGGCCTCCGGGTACCGCTCGTGGGCGGCGGCGAGGCGGGCCAGTCCGATGCGCGACGCGATCTGCGCCTTGACGTCCTTCACGCGCTCGGCCAGTTCCAGCGCCTCGCCGTACGCCGCCTGGGCCTCGCCCAGACGCCCCCGCCCCTCGCCGGCCTCGGCGCGGTCGAAGAGGTCGGCGATCTGCTTCCGCTCCTCGGGCGCCCGTTCGGGGATCAGCGAGAGCCCCACCCACACCCCGGCCAGGAGGAGCAGGAAAACCCCCGCCGTGATCAACCGCCGTGTGCCCGCACCGAGGCGCATGACAGTACGCTACCACATCCGCCGCGCCGGCTCCAGATCCCCGCCGGCCCGCGATCGCCGGCCTCGCCGCGGTACTGCTCTTCTATCCCACTCCCTCGACGAGGGGATGGGTGGGGGTGTCAAGGCACTGGAACCGAATGTGTCCAGGCTCCCTCACCCCGCCCTCTCCCCCAGTGGGGGCGAAGGGATTTCAAGGCCTCCGAGAGACGGTATCGTAATTCCGAAGCGGAGCACTTACCCGGCGCCCGGCGGCGGGACGGGGGGCAGCCGACCTGCGCCGCCTACGCGCCAACGGGAACGCCCGAACATTCGAACGTCCGAACCTTCGAACGCATTTTCTTGGACTCTCAGGAACCCTGCCAGTTGAACGGGGCAAAGTGGCCGTTGTTCTGCCCGCTGGTGTCATCCCAGTCGAGGCCGAAGGCGTGCAGGTGGCTGCGCGTCGCCCGGCCCAGGGCCAGGCGGGCGTTGGCCGGGTGCAGGGTGTTCTCGATGTAGAGCGGCTCCCCGGACTTGGTCGGGCTCGCGACGCCTTCAACGGCCTGGTCGAGGGCGCCGGGGATGGAGACCGACCGCCGCATGCCGTCCTTCTGAAACTGGATCGTCTTGGCCTGGACCCCCAGGAACGTGCCGATGAGCGGCGCCAGCGCCGCCATGGGACCCCCGGCCTTGCCGCCGGCGATGGCGCCGATGGCCTGCTGCTGGTCCGCGCTTGCCCTCTCGTCGGCGATCAGGCCCACGGACCAGTTGCCCGCGCTCATCACACCGGGGGTGTGCCCCACCACGGCGAAATTCAGGCCGTCCAGGGCCAGGCCGCCGTAGCTCCCCCGGTCGATGTGGAAGACCATGGCGAAGTGGCAGTGGCCCTTGGTCGGCCTCCCGGCCAGGTTTGTGGGGAGGCACGGACAGAGGTACGTGCAACTGCACGTCTCGAAGTAGTCACCGCTGATGTGCCACGCGCCGTTGCTCATCGGAACCCTCCTCTCCTGTCTTACTGGATCACTTGGTCCGCTCGGATGAGGACCGACTGCGGGATGGTGAGCCCGAGGGCCTTCGCGGTCTTGAGGTTGATGACCAGCTCGAACCGCGTGGGCTGCTCCACCGGCAGGTCGGCCGGCTTGGCCCCGGGAGCACGTTGTCCACCAGGGGCGGTGATGACCTGCATGGGCCGCACCGCCTCAGCCTTGTAGTGTTCAATTGGGATGCAGCGTGCGGTGTCCGGACCAATCGTCGGACGGCGGCTCACACCGCCCCAACTACGGGGCCGTCGGCCAAACCACGGCTTCACGTGACGCTCGTTGACCGGCAAAATCCTATGGAGTATTCTTACGAGGATTCTTCATCATCGATGAGCTTGAAGAAGGAGCCTGCGCTATGCCCGCCCCGCAGCAACGGTACCAGGTTATCAGCGTGTCGCTCCCGAAGCACCTCGTGGAACGCGCCAATGCGCTCATCCCGAAAACCCGGCGCAGCCGGGTCATCGGCGAGGTCCTGACGTCGTTCCTGGAGGCCGTTGAACGGAAGAAGCTGGAGCAGGGGTATCGCGCCTATTACGCTTCCCGATCGACAAGGGAAGCGCAGACGGAACGCACCCTACTGGCCGATTGGGCCCCCAGCGACGCCGAGATGTGGGCGATCCTCGAGAAGGAGGAGACCGGTGCTCGCCGTCGACCGCGGTGATGTCGTGCTGGCCAACTTGGATCCTACGGTCGGCGTGGAGATCAAGAAGACCCGGCCGGTGATCGTCGTCTCCAACAACAGCATCAACCGACTGAGTAATCTCGTCGTCGTGGTTCCGCTGACGAAGAACACGGCCCACCTGTCGCCAAGCCACACCGTCATCCCCAAAGGCGTAGCCCGCCTCGCCTTCCCATCCAAGGCCGTGACCGAGCAGATCAAGGCCCTGGACAAGCAGCGCCTCGCCCGCCGGCTGGGAAGCCTTCCGCCCGACGTGCTGGCCCGCGTCGAGCGCGCCCTCAAGAACACGCTCGCCTTCCCGTAGGGCCTTTCCGAGAGCCTTCCGCGCGCCCCGGCACACGCCCGCCGAGTTCCGCCCACGGGCGCATGCCCCAAACCCATCCGAGTCGGCCTAGGCCACAGGTCCGGGCAAAACCCCTCGCGCAGCCGACTGCAACGAGGCGCGGCTCACTGGATCACCTGGTCGGCCCGGATGAGGACCGACTGCGGGATGGTGAGCCCGAGGGCCTTCGCGGTCTTGAGGTTGATGACCAGCTCGAACCGCGTGGGCTGCTCCACCGGCAGGTCGGCCGGCTTGGCCCCCTTGAGGATCTTGTCCACGTAGGTGGCGGCGCGCCGGAACATGTCAGGAAGGTTCGTCCCGTACGCCATGAGGCCTCCCGCGTCCACAAATTCCCTCGACCAGTACATTGCCGGCAGCCGGCTCTTCGCCGCAAGGTCTATGATCCGTCTTCGCTGATTCTGGAAGATTGGGGTCCGGCAGCACCATGAGGGCACGGGCGCGGTCTCTGAGCATGACTGAAAACGCGCTGTCAAACTCGGTAGGGGTCTCGCACCTCCAGGCGTTGAAGCTGCACCCCCAGCGCTTGGGCCCCGATCTCTGTCTCGCGCAGCAGCATTGGGTGGGATGAATTGGCGGGATTCCAGAGGACGGCCACGCGGGAGACCTTTGGGGTAGCCCCCCTGAGCAGCTCCAGGCGTTTCCCGCTGAGCTCCGGGTGCATGAGACTCATCCCTGTAACGTTCCCGCCGGGCCGCGCGAGGCTGGCGACGAAGCCGCTCCCCACAGGATCAGTGATAAGGGCCATGACGATGGGAATCGTCCTGGTTGCTTGCTGGAGAGCATGCATCGCTGGCGTCGCCGTTGCCACGATGATGTCCACCTTGAGCCGGACCAGTTCGGCCGCGAGGGCAGGGAGGCGATCGAGCCTGCCCTCGGCCCATCGCTCCTCGATGGCGATGCTTTGTCCTTCCACATAGCCCAGCTCGCGCAGGCTCTGGCGAAATGCCGCGGCGAAAGGCGAGGCGATAGTGGGCGAATAGGGCCACAGGACGCCTACCCGAGGACCTTTCATCGCCTGCTGCGCGCCGGCGGTCAGCGGTGCCGCGAGGAGGCCGAGGGTGATTGTGGCGATGGACGCAGCCGTTAAGCGCCTCATGGTTGGCTCCTCATTCGATCACCTGGTGGGCGCGGATGAGGATCGCCTGGCGAGTTTGAGGCCGAGGGTCTTGGCGGTCTTCATATCGATCACCAGCTTGAACCGAGCGGTTTGCTCCACCGGCAGGTCGCCGGGCCTGGCGCCCTTCAGGATCTTGTCCACGTAGGGGGCGGCGCGCCGAAACAGGTCGCCCAGGCTCGACCCGTAAGCCGCGAGCCCGCCGGCCTCCACCATCTCCCGGGCGCCGTACATCGCCGGCAGCCGGTGCTTGGCCGCCCGGTCTACGATCCGGGTCCGGTGGGCGAAGGCGAGGGCGTCCGGAAACACCAGGAGGAGGGGCGCGCTCGTGGAAGGGGAACCCCCCATCAGGAACCCTATGCGCGCGGCCATTGGCGGTGGCTGCGCATCGGCAGCGAGCGGCGCGGCAAAGAGGACGAGGAGAAAAAGGGGGCTTGCAGTATGGCCAACGAGGGCGTTGGAAGGTGGTCCAGGGTCTTGGGGCAGGGGCATCGCGGCCTCCGCGGAGGACTGAACGATGACGTCGTGAGAACGAACGGAGCCTATGCCCGTTCCCGGGGGGTGTCAAGCGGCCGGCCCGCGGCGGGTTTGGGCTGCCGCGGGAACACCTTGCCTTGACACGGGCGGGATTCACCGTTAAGGGTATCCTGCCGCAGCGGGGCGGCGGCAGAGGAGGCAGCGGGGTGGTCCACGGGGACCCCGGATCGCACGGAACGCGCTCCCGCATCGCGGGCGCGCGGGCGCGGCAGCCCTTTGGAGCCGGAGGTGCCCTGAAGGGCTGTACCGTTTCCGGGCTTATCCTTCTCCTGGTCGGTGGGTGCGGCGTCTGGGGCGGCGGAGGCGGCGAGTTCCTCAAAGAGGGACGCCGGGAGCTGAAGGCGGGCGCCTATCGGGATGCGCTGGAGCGCTTCCGGGCGGCGGTGGGGCAGGCGCCCTCGTCGGCCACGGCCCACACCGAGCGGGGCGAGGTGGCGGAATTGCTGGGCGAGTTCGACGAGGCCATGGAGGCCCTCGACACGGCGGCGCGGCTGGCCCCCTCGGCGACGCGCTTCTTCCGCGTCGGGACCCTCGCGGACCGCATGGGCTACACCGCCGAGGCGGTGGAGTGGCTGCGGGCCGCCCTGGCCGCCTCGCCGGAGTCCCGCTCGCGGTCTGGGATCGAGCGGCTCACGAACCTCCTCCAGGGTCCACGCGTCTCCCGGGAAGAGGTGGCGGAGCGGCTCTTCCATGTGCTGGTGGAGGCGGGCGATCGGGACGGGGCCCTGCGGCTTGCCCGCGGCGAGGGGTGGGTGCGCGACGGGGCCGACTACTGCGAAGACCCCGTCGCCCCTCTTTCGAATGACACCGAGGCGCTGCTGGCCATGCTCCTCCACCCGGCCTCCGCGGAGTGCGTCCTCTCCGCCGGGAAGGGGTTCACCGAGGGCGGCCTGGTGCGGCTGGCGCGCCTCGCCCTGAACGATCGGGTCCGGAACTCGGCGAACCTGCGGGTGCGCGCCGAGGCGGCTACCTTCCTCCGGAACCGTCTTCCCGCCCAGGACCCGGCGAAGCTGGCCGAATCCCTGAACGTCGTCGGGTACACCTTGCAGTTCCGATCCGGCAAGCCGCAGGAGGCCATGCGGGCCTACCAGAAGGCCATCGCCGCCGATCCGGCCTTCACCTGGCCCTACAGCAACATGGGGCTGCTCTTCGCCCGGGAGGGGCAGGACGAGCAGGCCATCGAGTGGTACCGCAAGGCGCTGGCCGTCAACCCCAATCACTGGAACGCCCTCCGCAACCTTGGCGAGGGGCTCTGGGCTCTCCGCCGGTACGAGGAGGCGCTTCCGGTGTTCCGACAGGCCATCGCCATGGACCCGGCCAGCGCCCAGGCCCACGCCGGCGCCGGCTGGGTCCTCATCACTCTCGGCAGCGACGCGGAGGGCATCAGGGAACTCCTGGCGGCGAACCGGCTCGACCCGAGCCTCCGGTCGGTGCGCGAGGGCCTCAACAACAAGCTGGGGGTGGACGCCCGGCGGGGGCCCACCCCCTCCACGGCCTGGTAGGGTGCGAGGGACTGCGATGCGGTCGCATTGGGTGCTGGTGGCGGCGGCCCTGGCGCTGGGGCCCGCAGCGGCCGCGGACCACGATGAGGATCCGGGCGGGCCGGGCGGCGGGGACCTCCAGCGGGCGCGAAAGGCTTTCGCGGAGCGGCGCTATGACGAGGCGGCCGCGGCGGCCCGCCGTGCGGCCGCCGCGAGCCCGTCCTCGCCGGAGCCCCTGCTGGCCCTCGGCCGGGTGGCGGAGTTCCTGGGCGAGTTCGACCAGGCGAAGGAGGCGTATGGCCGGGCCAGGGCCCTGGCGCCGGACGATCCGGGGGCGGCCTACGCCGCGGCCTCGCTGGCGGTGCGCCTGGGCGAGTACGATCGGGCCCTGCCGCTGCTGGACGAACTCCTGGCCGGCGAGGACGAAGAGACCCCCTGGTGGCGCGAGTGGGTGGCGCGATACGCGCCCGGGCTGGCCCCGCGCCGGGCGCCCCGCCGGGACCCCTGGCGGGACCGCGTCCGCAACCTGAAGATCGACGTGGCCATGGAGAAGGGTGACCTGGCGGAGGCCCGGCACCTCGCCCGCGAATACGAGCTGCTCCAGCCGGGCCGGAACTACTGCAGCGACTACCAGGACCGCCTGGTGAAGCAGCCGGACGCGGCCATCCTCCCGGCGCTGCGGCTGGCCGCGCTGGGCAACCGGGAGGAGTGGCGGTGCCTCTTCTGGTTCGCCGCCCGGCTCACCGATGACGGCTTCGTGCGCCTGGCGGGCGCGATCATCCGGGCGGAGCTGATTCCCCTGAAGCTGACCGGAAGAGACGGGGCCGCTGTGGAGGCCCTCCTCCGGAACCGGCTGTCCGGGGGCCGGGACGTGGCGAAGCGGGTGGAGCAGCTCGCCGCCATCGGCCGGCAGCTCTACGTCCGCGACGGCGACGGGGAGCGCGCCGAGCGGGCCCTGCGCGAGGCCGTCCGCCTGGACCCCGCCTTCCCGCGGCCCTCCCTGCACCTGGCGCGCATCGCCTGGGACCGGGAGGACCGCGCCGGGGCCGTGGCGTGGCTCGAACAGGCCATTCGCGCGGACCCGAACCTCTACGATGCCTATCGCATCCTGGGCGCGCGCCTGGAGGCCATGGGGCGCCACGCCGAGGCCGAGGCCAAGCTGCGGAAGGCCGTGGACCTGTCCGGGACCGAGCCGGGCAGCCGCCTGGCCCTGGCCCGCATCCTGTACGCGCGCCGGCAGTTCGACGAGTACACGGCGCTGACCGAGCAGGTATTGCGGGCCGAGCGATCCCCGCCCGGTGCCCTGACGCCGGTGGCCGACTTCCTGCGCGCCTTCCAGGCCGGCCGCCCGGCCCCCGGCCTCCCCCCGGCACCGCACATCGCGCTCATCGCCCCCCGGCCGTTCGAGTATTGAGCCGCCAAGGAAAGCGGGGCGCGTCCTGCGCGAAAACAGGGGATTGGGGGGCGAGGAGGCGGCATGATCACGGCGGAAGAGGTCAAGGCGCTCTTGAGACTCACCCCGCATCCGGCGGAGGGAGGGTACTTCACGGAGACCTACCGATCCGAGGAGCGCGTGGCGGAAGGGGCGCTGCCGGCCCGGTACGCGGGCGCGCGCGCCTTCGGCACCGCCATCTACTACCTGCTGACGCCCGACACGGTCTCGGCCATGCACCGCCTGGCGTCGGACGAGGTCTTCCACTTCTATCTGGGCGATCCGGTAGAGATGCTGCACCTGTTTCCCGACGGCTCGGGCCGGGTAGTGACGCTGGGAACGGACCTGCTCCAATGGATGCGCCCCCAGGCGGTGGTGCCGCGCGGAGTGTGGCAGGGCTCGCGCCTCGTCCCCGGCGGGCGCTTCGCGCTGCTGGGCTGCACCGTCGCCCCCGGCTTCGACTTCGCCGACTACGAGCAGGCCCGCCGCGAGGACCTCTTGGCTGCCTATCCTGAATATCGCGAGCGCATTCTGCCGCTCACGTCGTAGTCGGCGAAGAGTTCAGTTTGCATTGGCGGACCCGGATAGTGGGATCCTCCTGTCTGTGATATAGTTTCGACGAGCAGCACCAGGGCGTTCCGCGCCGACGGTGGCGCATGGGGATGGCCCCGCAGAACGGCCCGCGCTGCGATGCATGAGGGGCGAGCATGAAACGGTTCAAGGTGGTTGTTGAAAAGCATGCCGATGGATATGTCGCATACCCCTTGGGGATGAAGGGGGTGGTTGTGGCCGAGGGCGATACCTATGAACAGGCTCTCGCGGAGGTGCGATCCGCGATCCATTTCCACCTGGAAACATTTGGGGACGATGCCCTCGAGACAGAATCGCCCGTGCTTGAAGCCTTTGTCGCCGAAGCTGGGATTGAGCTGTAGTGTCCAAGTTCCCTGTTGATGCGCCGAAACGGCGCGTTGTCACAGCGTTGGAAGTCCTGGGGATTCCGGCAGCACTCCCTTGACCATGCCGAACCATCCGCGGATCCAGGGTTCCACGCTGCGAACCATCTGCACCCAGGCAGGCATCTCGCGCGACGAGTTCCTTGCCGCCTACGAGAATACGTAGGGCAGCTCCCTGCCGGCTCCCGGCCTTCGTTCCCCCGCGTGTTTCGCATTTCCGACACCCATGCCTTCGCTTCCAATGAGGAAACAAACCAGGGCCGTGTTCGTGTCGTAGGAGGCACCCGAGGATGGCGGATGGTGCCGCGGGAGGGCTCAGTGTGTCAGGCGGGCTTCCAGGCGGCGGCTCAGGTGGGACAGGCTGTAGGTGCAGAGCCAGTAGATGACGGCGATGAAGAGGTACATCTCGAAGGGGCGGATCTCGCGCTGGCTCACGGCCTGGGCGGCCCTGGTGAGGTCCATCATGCCGATGATGGAGGCCAGGGAGGTGTCCTTGAAGAGGACGATGAACTGGGTCACAAGGGACGGGATCATGTTGCGCACGGCTTGGGGCAGCACCACGTGGCGCATCATCTCGCTGTAGCTCAGGCCGGTGGCCACGGCCGCGTCGGTCTGGCCGCGGGGCACCGACTGGATGCCGGCCCGCACGATCTCGGCCAGGTAGGCGGCCTCGAAGATCACGAAGGCGGTGAGGGCGATGGTGTACTCGGGGGGGCGGACGCCGGTGGCGATGGGGATGAAGAAGTAGAACCAGAAGATCACCATCACCAGCGGCATGCCCCGCATGCCCTCGATGTAGACGACGGCGGGGTAGTGCAGCCACGGCCGCTGGGCCATGCGGGCCAGGGCGGCCACGATGCCCAGCGCGAAGCCGCCCGCCATGGCGGGGATGGCCAGCTTCAGCGTGCCGCCGCCGAACTGGCCGATGCCCAGCAGTCCCTGCACCAGCACGAACTGCGCGTTGGAGACGATGACGCCCCAGTCAAACATCGATCTCGAAATCTCCAGCTTTCTGCGGTATCACTTGTCCTCTTCTTGTTCTTGGAGGCTGTTCAAAAGGGTCCAGATGCAAGGCGGCGCGCGAGCGGGCCAACGCCGCAGATGGGCCCTTTTCAGCAGCCTCCTAATGCTCGGCGGCGCCGGCGCGGGCGATCATGCCGGGTATCGCGAATCGGCGCTCCACGCGCGCCATGAGGACGGAGATGCCCAGGCAGAGCGCCAGGTAGATGAGGGTACCCGCCGTGAGGGCCTCGATGCCCTTGGCGGTGTAGGACTCGATCTGGCGGGTCTGGAACGTCACCTCGGCCACGCCGATGGTGAGGGCCAGGGACGAGTTCTTGAGGAGGTTCAGGCTCTCGTTGGTGAGGGGCGGGATGATCAGGCGCAGGGCCACGGGGAGGATGATGTGCCGGTAGGCCTGGGCCACCGAGAGGCCGGTGGAGAGGGCGGCCTCGAGCTGCGTCCTTGGGATGGACTGGATGCCGGCCCGGATCACCTCGGAGAAGCGGGCGCCGTGGTACACCCCCAGGGCCATCACGGCGGCCAGGAACTCGACGCCCAGGCGATTCAGGGTGTCCTGGGCGGCCGCGGGCAGCACCTGGGGGGCGCCGAAATACCAGAAGAACATCCAGACTAGCAGGGGGACGTTGCGGAAGAATTCCACATAGGCCGAGGCCAGGAGCCGCACGGGGGCGAAGGGGACGGTCCGGAGGGCCCCGGCCAGGATCCCCAGGAGGCACGCGATCACCCAGCCGATGGCGGCCAGGCGTAGAGTGGTGGCGAGGCCGGCCAGGAGCCAGCCGGCGTAGGGCTGGCTCCACAGGATGTTCCACTTGAACTCGTACTGCAGCACGGGGGCCTCCAAACACAGAGCCGCCGGCGCGGTCGGGGGCCCTCGCCGGCGGCCTGCGGGTGCGCGCTTCGCTCGGGTCGCGTGCGGAGCGCGCTCCTACTTTGGGATGACCTGCAGCTCGAGGAGCGCCCGCGCCTCGGGGGTCAGAGCGTAGGGCACCTCGCCCTTGGGCCCAAACCACTTCTCGTAGAGCTTGAAGTATTCCCCGCTCTCGATGGCGCCCATGAGGGCGAAGTCCACCACGTTCCGGAAATCGGCGTCTCCCTTCCGCAGGGCCATCCCATAGGGCTCGTAGCTGTAGAACTCGCCGACGATGACCCACTCTGCCGGGTTAGGCGCCTTGGCCTTCAGGCCGGCCAGTTGGATGCCGTCGTTGGTGTAGGCGTCGGTCCGGCCCTGGGCCAGCGCGGTGAAGCCCGCGGGCTGGTCCGGGAAGGTGATCAGTTGGGCCTGCGGGTACCGCTCGCGCAGGATCTTCTCGTTGGTGGAACCCTGCTGCGTCCCGATGCGCTTGCCCGCGATGTCCTTGATACTCTTCAAGGGGCTTCCCTGTTTGACCAGGAACTGCGCCCCCGTGACGAAGAAGATAAGGCTGAAGTCCACGCTCTCCCGGCGGGCCCGGGTGATGGTCATGGTGCCGGCGATCAGGTCCACCGCCCCGCTGGAGAGGAGGGAGATGCGGGTGGCAGGCGTGGATTCCTTGAGCTCCACCTTCACCGGCCGGCCCACCTTCTTCTCCGCCTCCGCCGCCGCCAGGCGCGCCAGGTCGATGGAGAAGCCCACCCACTCGTTCTGTTTGTTGATGAACCCGAAGGGGGGCGAGGCGGTGCGGGTACCCACCACCATGACGCCGGTGCGCTTGATCTTGTCCAGGGCGCCTTCGGCGGCCTCCAGGTCCCCGCCGGGTACGATGACCGTGGCCAGGATGGCCACGGCCGCCAGGGTGACGATCCAGCGACGCATCGGGTCCTCCTTGGTCCGCCGGCAGCGGACCGGGCCGCGCCTCCGGCGACGGAGGCGGATGGCCTTCAATGGGTCAGGATCTTGCTCAGGAAATTGCGCGTGCGTTCGTGGGCCGGCCGGGCGAAGAAGCGTTCGGGCGGCGCCTCTTCCACGATCCGGCCCTCGTCCATGAAGACGATGCGGTGGGCGACGCGGCGGGCGAACCCCATCTCGTGGGTCACCACCACCATGGTCATCCCCTCACGGGCCAGGTTTACCATCACCTCCAGCACTTCGTTGATCATCTCGGGGTCCAGGGCGGACGTGGGCTCGTCGAACAGCATGATCTTGGGCTGCATGGCCAGCGCGCGGGCGATGGCCACGCGCTGCTGCTGGCCGCCCGAAAGCCGGGCCGGGTAGGCCTCCTCCTTTTCCGGGATGCCGACCTTGGCCAGCAGCTTCCGGGCGACGGCCTGGGCGTCAGCCGGGGGCAGCCGGCGCACCTTGACGGGAGCCAGGGTGAGGTTCTGCATCACGGTCATGTGGGGATAGAGGTTGAACTGCTGGAACACCATCCCCACCTCGGTCCGGAGCTTGACCAGGTCCACGCCGCGTTGGGTGAGGCGCATCCCGTCCACCACGACCTCCCCCGACTGGACCGGCTCCAGCGCGTTGATACACCGGATGAGCGTGCTCTTCCCGGACCCGCTGGGGCCACACACCACCACCACCTCGCCGGACTGGATCCCCAGCTCGATGTCGGCGAGGACGTGCAGCGGCCCGAACCACTTGTTGACCTTGCGGAACTCGATCAAGGCGGCCACGATGGCCGAATCTATCCCAGGCTTCCGAAGGGTGTCAACAGACCGTAACGCATCGAGTCCGCTGGTGCCAATGAATGGTGCCAATGAAGGCTTGGCGCTGGGCTGGGGGCTGACTATAATGTCTCGCTCCGTTCCCCGGGGTCGGGGCGGGCGGCCATGGGGCATGGGAACGACATCGTCCACCTTTCCGACCGTGCGGGCCCCGTCCGCGCTGGCGGCGGCGTGCGCGGTTTTCCTGTGGATGGCAAACCCAGCGGACGCAGATGAGGTGCGGCCGGTGGAGGGGTCCGGCGGTCGCTTCGGAATCGGCGTGGACCGGTTCCGCACGCCGGAGGAGGCGCGGGCCGTGCGCACGGCCTGGATCGAGGACGCGCAGTATCGCCGGGGCGAAGCACGCAGTCTGCGGGTGGATTTCGACCCCGGGGCGCATTCCACGGGGGCGCTCGGCCTCGAAATGCCGCCCCTGCGCGCCGACCAGGGTGTGACGCTGTGGGTGCACGCGGAGGGGTGCGGCGCCCGGTTGCGCCTGCGCCTCTGGGAATCGGATGGTGATCGCTGGGAGTTCCCGCCGGTCGCGCTCGACTTCAGCGGCTGGCGCGAATTCCGGATCGATCAGACGACCACGACCTTCGTTCCCAGGCACCGCACCCGGCGGGACTGGGACCGGATCCAACAGCTCCAGGTGGCGCTGGAAGGCGGGCCGTGCCACATCCACCTGGGCGGGCTCCATGTCGTCACCGTGGGGCGGCCGGCCGGCCGGAAGGGGGGGCGGTGAGTCCCCGGCGCGGCCTCTTCCGATCGTGGCTGATCCGCCCCCGGGAATGGGCCGGCGAGTTGCTGGCCATGGCCGGCATGCTGTCCCTGCTGCTCCTCCTGATGACGAGGCCAGACTGGGAGAACCTGTCGTGGCAGGTCGCATGGGCCGCCGCCGGGGCGGGGGCGACCGGCGTGGGCATCTACCTGCTCCTGAACGAGCGGGGGCGCCGGAGACGCTGACG
>Ga0214473_10007073_pt1 | contig 13348 bp, 9 predicted proteins | sample RVTome_7_FD_203509 | JGI IMG/M metagenome (GOLD analysis project Ga0214473, IMG submission 203509) | Soil microbial communities from uranium-contaminated site in the Upper Colorado River Basin, Wyoming, United States - RVT98D197 | ecosystem: Environmental > Terrestrial > Soil > Contaminated >...
ACTGATCCAGAGTCAGTCGTGCTACCGTTACACTAATCCCCAAGCATTCGCGGCCGTAGGATACGCGCACTGGCGGGGTAAATCAACCGCCCGCAGCGAGTTCCGATAACTAGCACTGCGGTCGGGATGTGCGCGAGGCGTCCAACCGTTGTCGCGACATGGGTTTGCCGCGCACGTCCAACGCGTCCCGCAAGCCGTCGCCGACGAAATTCAGCGCCAGCAGCGTTACCGAGAGGGCCGCGCACGGGAACACGACCAGCCACCAATCGAAGCGCACGGGGTTCAGCAGGCGCACGCCGTCGGCGGCCAGGGAGCCCCAGGTGGCTTGGGGCGGCTGGACGCCGACGCCGAGGAAGCTCAGGAACGACTCCTGCAAGATCGCCTGGGGAACCACCAGGGTGGCGTACACCACGATCGGGCCGATCAGGTTCGGCAGCAGGTGCCGGCGCAGGATGTAGAGGCTCCCTCCGCCGGCCGCACGGGCCGCTTCTATGTACAAGCTGGCCCGCAGGAAAAGCACCTGGCCGCGGATGACGCGGGCCATGGTCAGCCAGCTCACCCCCCCAATGGCAAGGATCAGGATGATCAGCTCCGCGGTCCTGGTATGGCCGCCCAGCAGGGTCGCCAGCGGGCGCGTCAGGGCGATCTTGAGCAGAATCACCGAGAGGATGTAGGGCAGGCCGTAGAGCACGTCCACCACCCGCATCATCAGCAGGTCGATGCGCCCCCCCGCCAGGGCTGCCGTCGCGCCCCACATCGTGCCGAGCACCACCGCCATCAATGCCGCGGCCAACCCGACCGCCAAGCTGATGAGGAAGCCCGGCATCAGGCGGTACAGCAGGCTCCGCCCGAGATCGTCGTGCCCCAACCATGACACCGACCGGTGGGCGGCTCGTCTCCACGGGGAGCGCGTCGCGTCGTCGGGGCCGGCGCCAAACGAAGCCGCCGGCACCACCGGTCCGGCCGAGGGCGCGTGCCGGACCGCCTGGCTCAGCTCCTGCACGTTGTACCACTTGACCGACAGGGGCAGCGTGGCCAGGCACACGCCGGTGAGCACCACGAGCGCCACGGCGCTCGCCCGGGCGGCGCGGTTGCGGCGGAAGCGAGCCCAGGCCGTCCTGGAACCGAGCCTGTCCCGTACCCGCGTTCCCATCGATCTACACCGCCCCCACGATCCGAGGATCGAGCCAGGCATACAGCACGTCGACCAGCAGATTGAACGCCACCAGCATCGTGGCGAAGACCAGCACGGTGCTCATGATCAGCCCAGCGTCGAGGTTGAGCGCGGCGTTGACGAAATGCTGTCCGAGCCCCGGCACGCCGAACACCTTCTCCACCACGAACGAGCCGGTCATCGCCTGGGCCGTCGCCGGCCCCAGAAAGCTCAGCACCGGCAGAAAGGCCACCCGCAGGGCGTGCTTCCAGACCACCACCCGCGGAGCCAGCCCCTTGGCCCGGGCCGTGCGGATGAAGTCGCTACCCAGCACGTCGAGCATGCCGATCCGGGTCAGTCGGGCGATGTACGCGGTGAAGGGCAGCGACAAGGTCAGCGCCGGAAGCGGAAGGTGGGCCATCGTGCCCCACCCGCCTACGGGGGCGATCTGGAGATAGACCGCAAACACGGTCAGCAGGGCGGTGCCGGTGACGAAGGTGGGTAGAGAGATGCCCAGCAGCACGAAGGCCAGGGTGGTGACATCGAACCAACGGTCGCGGCGGACGGCGCTGTACACGCCCACGGGCACCCCGACCTGCACGGCGATGAGCATGGCCAGCAGGCCGATCAGCACCGACACCGGCAGGGCCTCGGCGATGATCTGGTTGCAGGTCCAATCGGCATAGGTGAAGGTCGGGCCGAAATCCAACTGCACCGCCCCCGCCAGAAACTCGCGGAAGTACCGCCAGTTGTTGTCCATGCTGTACCGCGCCCGCAAGGCCTGCTCCACCTCCGGGGGCATGGAGCGATCCGCCTGCTGGAAGGGATTGCCCGGTAGTGACACGACCATGGCAAACGTGAGCGCGTAGATGCACAGGATGGTGGCCATCCCGGCGAGCAGCCTGCGGGCGAGGAGCCGGATCATGGCCGGATACTAACGTACCGGAAGGCAAAACGGAGGCGCGGGTTGGGGTACAGTCCGCGGACGTGCGGTTTGATGGCGATGGGCAGGGCGTAGTGCAGAATGGGCAGAATGGGGCAGTCCTCTTCGACCATGATCCGCTCGGCCTCGCCCAGCAGGGCGAACCGTTCGGCGGCGTCCGTGGCCTCGCGGGCCTGGGCCAGCAGCCGGTCGTAGCGGTCGCTGCTGTAGCCGCTGTCGTTGTTGCCGTTGCCCGTCGCCAGACAATCGAGGAAGGTGGTCGGGTCGTAATAGTCGGCGTACCAGTTGCCCCGCGCCGCCATGAAGCGGTGGTTGGCCTTGTCCTCCGCGTAGGTCTTGGTCTCCTTGCAGCGCAGCTCCACCCGGACGCTCAACTCCTGCTCCCACATGCGGGCGATCGCCTGACAGACACGTTGATCGCTGGGGACGTAGAGCAGCTCCACGGGGGGCAAGCCGGCCCCGCCAGGATACCCCGCGTCGGCGAGCAGGCGCCGGGCCCCCGCCGGGTTGTGGACCAGTCCGGCCGGGGGCTCATAGCCGGCGATGGCCGCGGGCGGCACCAAACTCGCGGCGACGCGGTCGCCCCGTTGCAGGACCCGCTCCACCAGGGCCGGGCGGTCGACCGCCAGGCTGAAGGCCCGCCGCACCCGAGGGTCACGGAAAGGGTTAGGCCGATCAGAAACCGCCTCGGTCAGGCAGTTGAAGTTCAGAAAGTAGGTCGCCAGAGTGTCGCAGAGATGAAAGTCGGGGCGCTCGCCGCTGCGGGCCAGCCGGGCGATTTCGTGATCGTAGGGCACGTCCATGGCGGGCAGGAAGTCCACCCCCCCTGCCTCATACGCCATGAGGGCGGCACTGATGTTGTCGAAGACCAGCATGTCGATCGTACGACAGCTCACCGCAGCGGCGTCGCGATGATAGGGATTGACCGCCAGGCGGGCGCGGCGCTTGAAGCGCCAGGAAGCAAGCCGATAGGGCCCATTGGTAATCAGGCCGGGATACCCGTTACCCCGAAAGTCGGGCTTGGTCCATTGCGGGTCGTACGCCACCAAACCCTCCGCGGACAGGGGGGCGCCGGCATGTCGCTCACGGAGCAGCTCGATGCTCTCGTGGCACGGCAGAAACGCCGGGAAAGCGGTCAGGTCTAGAAAGTAGGGGCAGGGCCGGATCAGCCGCACCTCGAGGGTACGGTCGTCGATCGCGGTGATGCCCACACCGGCGAAGCGCTCGTTCAACTCGGCGGCGTGCTCGCGGAACAGCATCTGGTGGAGGCGATCCCACGGCACGGGGAGCTTATCGAGTTGGGAGGCGAAAGCGGCCCAAGCCCCCGTCGCCTCGCCGACGGGGGGCGTCAACGGTGATGCCCCGGCGAGGGCCCGGATGCCCGCGTAGACCGGATGGCGGGCGAGACCGCGGGCCTGGGCGGCGTCCACGCCCCAGCCGTCGCGCAGGCGGGCCAAGGCGGTCAGGGCCGCGACCGCCTCCCGCCGCCATTGCACGTAGGCTTGGGCCCCGTGGATGTGGTCGGTAAACAGAAAGGTGTAGTCGGTCGCCGTGCCCGGCTCCATCGACCGGCGCCATCCCCGGAGGAAGTCGCCCGCCGTCACCGGATCGCCGTTGGACCAGCGGGCGTCGTCGCGGATGGTGAACGTGTAGGTGGTCCGGTCGGGGGAGAGCGCCGGGGGAAACTCCGCGGCGCCGCCGATCGGTGCGGTCGTTTCCGGGTGCGAGGTGGTCAACCCCTCCCAAATGTTGAGGGCGACACGGAAGTCCTGGGTCCAGCTCATCCGCGCCGGGTCCAGGGTGTGGATGCCGGATGGATTCACGTAGGTAAAATCGGCGCGGGTCTCCCGGGAGGCGGCGGCGTACGCCGCCAGCAAAGCCGCGGTGAGACCCCCACAGACCCACAGAAGACGGCGGTACATGTCCTCCGCCCCCGGCGAAGCGTGGTGCTGTAGTGACACTAATGTGTCACTTCATGCCCAGCGCCGCAGACGGCCGGCGGCTCACGGTGCCCCCGGGGGCACGTTCCAGGGGGCGGCGTTCAGCAGCCCGCCCTGGCTGGAGCCGGCGTCACCGATCCAGGCCGCGACCTGCCGCGGGACCTTGTCGCGGCTCAAGTAGCCGCCCGCCTCCAGCTCGCGGCGGATTCCGTCCTGGCTGTTTCCCAGCAGCGCGGCGAGGATTTCTTCGCCGGCCCAAAGCAGTTGCTCGATCCGGCTCTGCTCCTCGAAAGGCAGGTCAGCGGTGGCGTACCGTTCGGCGTCGAGCCGAAGGAAGGTGGCCACCCGGGCCACCAATCTGGCCTTCTGCTCGTTGTTCAGGGCGTTGCGCACCGCGGGGGTTCGGAAGAATTCGTAGGCCTCGATCTCGGCGCCGTCCGCGACCAGCGACGCCTGGCGGCGTGCCGCCAGCCGCCGGTCGAAAATCTCCAGGAAGGGATCGAAGACCGTTTCCACCTGGCCGGGGAAGGAAAGGGCCACGTACACCTGGGCCAGCACCACCGGGCTGGATTCCGCCGCCCCCGCCCGGCCCAGGGCCTCGACGATGCGGACAAGCTCATTGCGGTCGGCGGCAATGACGTTCCCAAGTTGTGCCAGACCCTTGACACAGATGAACCGGGCGGCGGCGTCCTCGAGACGCAGGCCGGCGACGAAGCCGGGGATCGCCTCCCGCCGGTCCATTTCCAGCAGCACCCGGGCCAGCGCCCGGGCCACGGCGACCTCGGCCTGCGCCGCGGCGAAGCGGGCCTCGGCCACTTTGGCAGCCTGAGCGGCCAATTGCGCGGCGAACGCGGGATTGTTGTCCGGGTCGGCGAAACGCCGCATGACTCGCTCCCGGAACGAATCGAACGCGGCGGCGGGGTCGGTCTGAGCCAGCTCCGCGTGGTGGTCCACCTCGTTGCCGATCCACCGGGCGATGTTGTCCAGATCAAGCTGGCTGATCGAAGTGAGCCGGGAGATGGCCTCGACGTTGTCGTCCTCGGGATTGGCGAACTGCGCCAGGCCGACGCAAGGGAGCGAGCCCAACAGGAACCCCGCCCCCATGCCGCAGGCTCTCATGCGTGTTCGCATCCGCTGTCTCCCGTCGCGGTCGTCGGCACACGCCGACTCGGCCTGCGAGCCAAGCGCGGCGGCCGCTGCGCCGCCGATGCACGCGTCTACGGTCGCGTCGGTAGGCTTCCGCGCCAACAGACGTCTGGGCCAAGTCCAACTGAAGCAAAGCTAACGACAGCGGTCGCGGTGTGTCAAGCGTAGGACTGCGACGGCGCCGTTCGTCCGCCCGGCGAGCGGCGCGGCGGGGGGAATCGCCCCGGCCCGGCTTGACGTGCATTTCCGCTCGCCGCTATAGTCACGCGGGCTCGACGGGCCGGACCCATGCCAACTGCGCACCATGAATAAGTCGGACCACATCCCTGCGCCCGCGGTGCGCCGCCTCAGCCTCTACCTCCGACAGCTCGAGTTGTTTCACGGCAGCGACCGCAAGACGGTATCGAGCAAACAGCTCGGCGAGGCCCTCAGCCTGTCGGACGCGCAAGTACGCAAGGACCTGGCCTATTTCGGGCAGTTCGGACATCCGGGTGTGGGCTACCGCGTGCCGGAACTGATCCTGCGCGTCCGGCGCATCCTCGGGACGGACCGGAAGACGCACGTGGCCTTGGTCGGCTTGGGCAATCTCGGGCGGGCCCTGCTTTCGTTTCGAGGCTTCAGCAACAAGGGCTTCGAGGTGGTCGCGGTGTTCGACAAGGATCCGGCGAAGATCGGGCGGGAGATCGAAGGGGGCGGAGGTCTCCGCGCCCAGCGGCTGGAGGAGCTGCCCGCGGCCGTGCGGACCCACGACATCCGCCTGGGCATCCTGGCCGTGCCTGCGCCCGCCGCTCAAGCGGTCGCTGAGCTCATGGTGGCCGGCGGCATCCGCGGCATTCTCAACTTCGCTCCGGTCCGGCTGCAACTCGGGCCGGAAACCGCCGTCTCCTCGGTCGACCTGGCGGTCTACATCGAGCAGCTTTCCTTTCAGCTCAGCGGGGCCATGAGTTGAGCGCCCGGAGCACCCTGTGCATCATGGCACAGCGGAGGGAGGCTGTTCCGCAGCGGCACCGGAGCCTTCCCCCCGGCGTTCACGGACCACTACCAACAGTATACGCAGTCCTCGTAGTAGCCCTCTTCGTAGTAAACCACTTCTTCTTCGTAGAAGCCGTCGTGGTAGTAGTTCCCGTCGCCATGGTAGAACTCGTTGTCATCGTCGCGGAAGAACTCGAAAGCGCCGGTGGCAGGGTCGCACGTTCCGACGGTCACCAGCGGCATCCCCGCGAACGCCACCGCCAGAACCAGAGCCTTGGCTTTACTCAGCTTCATGGTCGATCCTCCGATCTTTGAGCGCGTCGATACTAATCCGTAATGCGTATAAACATCATATCGTCATAATCTACTATTTGGAAGTAAATTCTCGTAGTGTCCGTCAGTTTGTTTTAACCTATTGTGAATAAGATTATTATAAGAAGGTCCGTACGTGGCACGGCCAGGTCATTTTCCGTCAGCCCACGTGCGCCCCCAGCACACGTCGACCACGATCGGGACGGACAGAGCCATAGCGCTTTCCATCCTGGCGCGGACCATTTCCGCCTCCGCCTCGACGTCGGATTCAGGTACGTCGAACACGAGTTCGTCGTGAACCTGAATGAGCATAGTGGCCGAATGACGACCGCCGCGAAGCTCGTGGTGGATGTCCACCATGGCTCGTTTGATCAGATCGGCGGCGGAGCCTTGGACAACGGTGTTGACCGCGATGCGTTCGCCGAAGGAAACCTGCTGGCGGTTTCTGGAGTGCAGCTCGGGCACCGGCCGCCGCCGGCCAAGGATGGTCTGAGCGTACCCTTTCTTCCGGGCCTCCTCGATGCAGCGATCGACGAAGAGGCGGATGCCGGGGTAGCGCAAGAAGTAGGTGTCGATGAAGGCCCGGGCCCCGGCGACGGGGATGTCCAGCGACCGGGCCAGACCGAACGCCGATTGCCCGTAGATAATCCCGAAGTTCACCGCCTTAGCGGCGCTCCGCTGCGCCGAGCTCACCTGCTCGAGGGCCACGCCGTTGACCTGCGCCGCCACGGCGCGGTGGATGTCCTGCCCGGTGCGGAACGCATCGAGCAGCGCCGCGTCCTGGCAGAAGTGGCCCAGGAGGCGGAGTTCGATCTGCGAATAGTCGGCGGTAAGCAGAACGTGCCCGGGACGGGACGCGGTCACCGCGGCGCGGATCTCCCGTCCCAACTCCGTGCGAACGGGGATGTTTTGCAGATTGGGGTCGCTGGAGGACAGCCGCCCGGTCACGGCTCCGGTCTGATGGAAACTGGCGTGGACCCTCCCCGTTCGCGGCGAGACCATCTTGGGCAGCGTGTCCGCGTAGGTGCTCTTGAGCTTGGCCAGCTCGCGGTATTCGAGGATGAGCTTGGGGATGGGGTTGTTGGTCTGCTGGGCCAGCGTCTTGAGCGTATCGGCGTCGGTGCTGCGGCCGGTCTTGGTCTTCCTGACCATCGGTAGGCGCTGCTCGTCAAAAAGGACCTCGGCCAGTTGCCGGGTGGAGTCGATGTTCAAGGGATGTCCGGCGGCGGCGTGGACCTGGCGGGTCAGCTCCTCGAGTCGCCGGCTCATCGCTGCGCTCAACTTCGCCAGCAGCGTCGTGTCCAGGGTGATGCCGTTGTGCTCCATCTCCGCGAGCACCTCGACCAGGGGCATCTCCGTCTCGCGGAAGAGGGTCTCGACGTGGCTGCCGGCCATCTGCGGCGAGAGAAGGCCGTAAAGTCGCCAGGTGAAGTCGGCGTCCTCCGCGGCGTACTCGCAGACCCGCTGGGTGTCCACCTGGTCAATGGTGATCTGGTCCCGCCCTTTCCCGATGAGTGCGGTGATGGGGATCATGTCGTGGCCGATGAGCCCCTTGACCAGGGCGTCGAGCGAGTGGGACCGGCGGAGCGGATCGAGCAGGAAGCTGGCGATCATGGTGTCGAACGCTACCCCGGCCGTCTCGATGCCGATCTGCCGAAAGACGAGCATGTCATACTTGAGGTGGTGGCCCACCTTGGCCACGGAGCCGTCCTCGAAGATCGGGCGTAGCGCTTCGACGACGCGCTCCCGCTCCAACACCTTTCCCATCGCGGCGCGGAGCGGGAGATACCACGCCTCACCCGCTTGCCAGCAAAACGACGCCCCCACGATCTGCGCGGTGACCGGGTTAAGCCCGGTCGTCTCGGTGTCGAAGGCAAAGCAGCGTTGCTGGCCCAGTTCGGCGACGAAGGCCTCGAGCCGTTGGAGCGAATCGACCAGCGTGTACCGCGCAGACCCCGTAAGCGGTGCAGGCATCGTGCCGGCACTTTCCGAGCGCGCCGCGCACGGCGCGGCCGGCGCGGCGCTGGCGAACTCGGTCAGGGCCTCGGTCAGGCGGGTGAAGCCGAGTTCGTCGAAGATCGGGCGGAGCGCGGCGAAGTCCAGCCGGTCGGTCCGGCAGCAGCCCAGGTCGAACTCGAAGGGCACGTCGCGGCGCAGGGTCACGAGCTGACGGGTGACGGGCATCTGCGGGGCGAAGGCCTTCACTCGTTCGCACATCTTCGGGGTCAGCTCCTCGGCATGCTCGAGCACCCCCTCGGCGGTGCCGAAGCGGCCGATGAGCTTGACCGCGGTCTTGATGCCGATGCCGAGTACGCCGGGGACATTGTCGGTCGAGTCCCCCACCAGGGTCTGCACGTCGACCACCTGTTCGGGCGAGTAGCCCTTCTCTGCCTGCAAGGCGGCGGCGTCGAGGATCCTGTCGTTCTTGGTGTCAAGCAGCCGCACCCGGTCGGTGATGAGCTGCTCGAGGTCCTTGTCGCGGCTCACCAGGTAGATGTCGATGTCCTCGCCTTTAAGTCGCTCGGCGATGGTGGCCATAAGGTCGTCGGCCTCGAATCCCGGCTGGCGAAAGACGGGAACGCCGAGGGTCTCGACGATGGTGACGATGCGGTCCGCCTGCACGTGCAGCGCCTCCGGGGCGGGATCGCGGTGGGCCTTGTAGGCCCTGTCCAGGTCGCGGCGGAACACGGTCTCATCGCTGACATCCATGGCTACGGCGACATAGTCGGGGCGGCGCCCCCGCAGCAACGCGAAAAGCATGGCGCAGAAGACGTGGGTTGCGCCGGTCGGCTCCCCGGAGGGGCTGGTCAGGCTCTGGGGCAGCCCGTAAAACGCGCGATAGATCTGATAGTGACCGTCGAGAACGTAAAAGGACCGGGCCATGGCAGATCAGCGTCAAGGAAGGTACGGCCGCCGGCAGCGCCTTGCGGAACCGTAGAGAGCCGTCCCAGGCGTGTCAAGGCGGGCCGGCCGGCCGGCGGCTGACGCGAACCCGCACGGGATCGTCGCTCGCCCGACGTCGGGCCTCGGGTGGCCGAGTTGCCCCTCGGGGGCGTTTTTGCGCCGAAGCGTCCGCGGAAATTGCCCGTTGGATCGCATGCGACGGCGCGGGCGGCAGGCGGTATAAGTTCGGGGGGTCGCTTGACGTGCGCCCCAGACGCATCGGCCACCACGGTGCGCGGTTGCACCGGCGTTGTCAGCACTGTAGCCTGATCGCCCGGTGACCCAAGTACGACGGGAACATGTCCAGATAAGGGAGGGTGCCGCAGCAATGTACGACGTATCGACCACGATTGTCTGGCCTGCTTGGACGTCTCGCTTCCGGGCAGAAATCGCCAGGATCGCCGTAGTCTTAGCGATTGGAACGATCTGTTCTGCGGCGGGCGCCGCGGACGAGGAATCCGCAGCGAAGGCCGAAGCCATCCTGGAGAAGTATATCGAAGCCACAGGCGGGCGCGAGGCCTATGCCAAGCTCCAGAACCGGGTCAGTGAGGGGACGATCGAGTTCGTCCGCAAGGCCGTCAAGGTACCGGTGAGCACCTATGAGGCAAGGCCCAACAGAAAGTACGTCCTGTTCGAGACCAAACGGAGGGGCCGGACCGAGGAGGGCACGGACGGGGAGATCGCGTGGCAGAAGTCGGACGTGCTCGGGCCGCGCATCCGCGACGGCAAGCAGAACGAGGCCACCCTGCGCGACGCCACCTTCAACCGCACGGTGCACTGGCGGGAGATCTTCACCAGCGTGGAGTACGCCGGCGAGGAGACCGTCAACGATCAGCCCGCCGACCGGGTCATTTTGAGGCGCGAGGGCGGGGAGTCCGAGGTCTGGTACTTCGACCAGGCCACGCACAACCTTGTCCGGCAAGACATGACCGCGGCGGCGCCGGGACGCGAGATGCCCATCAAAGTCTTCCTCAGCGATTACCGGGAGGTGGACGGCATCAAGTACCCGTTCGTCGCTACGCAGGAATCGATGGACCGGGAAATCCGCGTGGTCAGGGAGTCCGTCAAGCACAACGTGGACATTCCACCGGACCGCTTCAAGCTGCCCGACGACGTCCAGGCGCTGGTTGAGAAGAAGAAGGCCGCCGCCGCCGCGAAGACCGCGGCGGAGAAGGCCGAAGACGGCGCAGCGAAGCCGGAACCGAAGGACGCTCCGGCCGAAACTCCCGGCGAGGAGGGCGGCGGTGACTGACGGGCCATTGGGCTTGTCTCTGCCTCAAGAGCCCACCGGGTGAGGCGATCGCGATCGCGATGAACCACGAGGAACGCCCTCGCCCGGCGCGCCGCGTCGGCGCTCCCTGCGATTGACGGCAATGATGGGGCGGGGCCCATCCAGCAGTCGGTTTTGGACTGCACGAAGGGGCTCCGCGCCGGATGCGAAGCGGGTGCCGTGAAGATGGCAATCCTGTTCGGCGTGACGGGCTCCGACACGGCGGCCCGAGTGGGCCAGTTCGCCGGGTTCAAGGGCGAACTCGCCCGTATCCCAGCGCATCCGTTCAGCCGCGTGGATGCGGTCATCCCTCGTCATTGCAAGGCCCGCGCCGGGACCCGGAAAGATGCACCTCGGGCGCCTAGCCCTGGGCAGGCCACATGATCGTCTAAGCCCCGACGCCGCCCGCTCCGCGGCGAATGGACTCGTAATCGCCGGGCGTGTTGACGTCGCGAAGCACGCCGGGGTCATCAACAGGCACCTCGCGAACGTCGCCCTGCGCGCCGAGCAGGGTCCGCAAGCCGCCTTTCAACGCCGCGAGCACCGGGGCCATGGACAGCGGAAACACGATGGGATGCCCCCGCCGGGCGGCATGGGTCGCGACCACGATTCCGCCATGCCCCTGCCGGTACGCGGCCAGGCATGCCCGGATCGTGTCGGCGGAGATCAAGGGCATGTCCCCGGGGACGACCATGACCGCGTCGGGCGGCGCCGGCGACACGGCCCAGTCCGACGGCTCGCCAAGGGCTTCGACGCCGATGCGGATCGAATCGATCATCTGCGTTCGCGCGTCGTCGTTGAACGCTGTGTGAATGCGCGGGCTGGACGGCAGGCGCAACGCGTCAAGCAGCTCGTGCCGGGTAACCACGACGACCCCGGCCGCCCCCGCTTCAAGGAGCGTGGTCGCGACCTGGCCGACCATGGTGCCATCGCCGACGGGAAGCGCCTGCTTCGGCCGGCCCATGCGGCGGCTCATCCCTGCCGCCGGAACCACACCCCAGACTTGGACGCTCTCTGAACCCATTCCATCGCCCGCAGTGAGAAACACCGGGGAGGCTGGTTCGAGCACGCTGTCCCCGTGCAGGCGGCGGATCAGAACAGATCCTCGAGCTCGTCGTCCCCACCGCCGGGCAGCTCGCCGTACTGCTGCAGGTGCTGCTGCATCAGCTCACTCTCCCGCTTGGTGTACATGCGATCTTCGTCCCACAGGAAGTACCGCGCCTCGGTCCCGGACTCGAGCCTCTCCAGCAGCCCCGCATGGATGTCCGCCATACCCTTGATCAGCGTGGGCTTCTTGTCCGCACCCGCCAGCATGACGGCGCCCTCGACCGCGGGGACCTGATCGACATTGAACCGGTTGAACTCCAGCCACCGTTCCGGGGGGAGCAGCGGGGCGGAGAGGTGCAGCCGAAGGTCACATTGCAGGCACCGCTTGGCCTCCGCTAAAGCTGCTTCCGGCGTGTAGCAGCCTTCGATGAGCCGGAAATCCTCCCGGCGCTGGTCGGCCGGGGCGCAGGGAAACGGCACCCGAGGGCGCGGGGCGAAGGATTCGTCGCGTCCGATCCAGGGGTCCGGCGCCGGGCGCTCCCCGAAACGCACTGACACGATCCCGTCACCGCCGAGGAACCGATCGATCCGCTCCGCGGCCGATCGCCCGGAGGCCACGGCACCGACGGCCGATCCGCCGCCCGATCCCCCAGCCAGAACGTCGCCGGCCAGAAAAACGCCCTCGCTTTCAGCGGGAAGGTCGTCGCAGCGCTGCTGGCCGATCGCGAGAATCACCGAGTCGGCCTGGAGGGTCCATCGCTGCGCCTCGTCGAACCGCGGGGAGAAGCGGCGCTGCTCGTCGAACACGGCGACGCATCGGCGGAACTCCACGGCGTTCGCTCGGGAGTCGGCCCCGCGGATGCTCGCCGGCCCCCATCCCGTGCTGATCCGGATTCCCTCGGCCTCGGCCTTCTCAATCTCATGGGCATGGGCGGGCATTCCCGGGCGGGCTTCGAGGCAGACCAGGTGAACCTCGCCACCGGCGACGCGCCGGGCGGTCATGGCCACGTCGACGGCTACGTTGCCGCCGCCGACCACGACGACGTTGCGACCGAGCTGCGGGGGACGCCCCGCCTTAACCTCGGTCAGGAACTCCAGCCCCCAGAACACACCGTCGAGCTGGGCACCCTCGACGGGGATCCGCTTGGACTCGGGCAGACCGACGGCGATGAGTAGTCCGTCGAACCCCTGCCGGCGCAGGTCGAGCATCGCTTCCGCCCCGTTCAGGACACACCCGGTCCGCACCTCCGCCCCGAGCTTTCGGATTACGGCGAGGTCTTTCATCAAAACGGAGGGGGGCAGGCGAAAGCTGGGGACGGCCCGCGCGGGCATGCCGCCGGCCTGCTCGGCTGCCTCGAACACCGTGACCGCATGACCCTTGAGCCGGAGGAAGAACGCGGCCGCCAGACCCGCCGGGCCCGCCCCCACCACGGCGACCTTTTTACCGGTCTCGGGTGGCCTGACGATCTGCTCGACAAACGATCCGTCCCCAGCCGCGAGGGCGAACCGCTTGAGCGCACAGATGGCGATGGGCTCGTCTACGCGGCCACGGCGGCAATCATACTCACACAGGTGAAAGCAGATGTAGCCCAACGTGTTGGCCAGGGGCAGCTTTTCCCACA
>Ga0214473_10007074_pt1 | contig 13347 bp, 11 predicted proteins | sample RVTome_7_FD_203509 | JGI IMG/M metagenome (GOLD analysis project Ga0214473, IMG submission 203509) | Soil microbial communities from uranium-contaminated site in the Upper Colorado River Basin, Wyoming, United States - RVT98D197 | ecosystem: Environmental > Terrestrial > Soil > Contaminated >...
GGTCCTGTTCGATGCGGTGGATCATCGTCGTCCCGTCCCGACGGCACCTGCTCCCGGCGCCGGCCGCGGCCGGCCCGGGAAGCGGCCGGGCACCCGGCCCGTCAATCCCGCGCGTCGCCCCGGGCGAAGATGCTGGCCACGTAATGGAGCACGTCGGTGGCGCAGATGTCGCAGTAGCTGTAGTCCTTCTTGAGGCGGCTCTTCACGACGTCGATCTTTTCCTGGGTGTCCTTGTCGACCACGGACGACACCAGGGAGGTCAGCTTGATCGAGTCCTTCTGGTCCTCGAACAGCTTGAGCTCCAGCGCCTTGTGGAGCCGCTCGTTGGTCTTGTAGTTGAACGTCTTGCCCTCAACCGCCAGCGCGCCGATGTAGTTCATGATCTCGCGCCGGAAGTCGTCCTTGCGGTTCTCGGGGATGTCGATCTTCTCCTCGATCGACCGCATCAGACGCTCGTCGGGCTCCTCGTCCTGGCCGGTGTACTTGTTGCGCACGCGCTCCTTCTGGGTGTAGGCCTTGACGTTGTCGATGTAGTTGCTGCACAGGCGCGCAATCGCCTCCTCGTCGGCGGAGATGGCCCGCTGCACTTCATTCTTGGCGACGTCCTCGTACTCCTGCTTGACGACCGCCAGGAGGTCCCGGTAACGCTTGCGCAGCTCCTCGGAGGTGATCAGCGAGTGGTGCCGCAGACCCGACTCGAGCTCGTTGAGGACCATGAAAGGATTGATGCACCCCTCGCCCTTGTCGGAGACCAGCGCGTTGCTGATTTTGTCCTGGATGTAGCGCGGCGAGATACCGTCCATCCCTTCGCGCATCGCCTCCTTGCGCAGCTCCTTGATGTTGTCCTCGGTGAAGCCGGGCAACGTCTTGCCGTTGTAGAGGCGCAGCTTCTGCATGAGCGTGAGGTCGGCCTTCTTGGGCTCCTCGAGCCGCGTCAGGACCGCCCACATCGCCGCCATCTCGAGGGTGTGCGGGGCGATGTGCTTGCCGCGGATGCGCGCCGGGTTGTAGTCCTTCTCGTAAATCTTGATCTCCTCGGACAGCTTGGTGATGTACGGGATGTCGATCTTGACGGTCCGGTCACGCAGCGCTTCCATGAACTCGTTGTGCTGCAGCTTGCGGTATTCCGGCTCGTTGGTGTGGCCGATGATGACCTCGTCGATGTCGGTCTGGGCGAATTTCTTCGGCTTGATTTTGTGCTCCTGGGAGGCGCCCAGCAGGTCGTAGAGAAAGGCCACGTCCAGCTTCAGGACTTCGATGAACTCGATCAGACCGCGGTTGGCGACGTTGAACTCGCCGTCGAAGTTGAAGGCGCGGGGGTCGGAGTCGGAGCCGTACTCGGCGATCTTGCGGTAGTTGATGTCGCCGGTCAGTTCGGTCGAGTCCTGGTTCTTCTCGTCCTTCGGCTGGAAGGTGCCGATGCCGACGCGGTCTTTCTCGGACAGGATGATGCGCCGGACGCGGACCTGCGAGACGATCTTCGTCCAGTCGCCGCCGTAGCGCAGCGTGAACTCCTTGGAATACTGGCGGCAGAAGGGACAGAGGTCGCCCTCGATGACCACCTTCTCGCCCTCCGGCCGGCCTTCATTGAGCATCCGCATGACCTCGGCACGCAGTTCGGGCGGCACCAGGTGCAGCGGCTCCTCGTGCATCGGGCAGGAGACCACGTCGACCTGATCGGCGCGCTTGCGCCCGAAGTCGCCGGGGATCACCCAGGAGTAGCTGTACAGGCCCCCTTCCGGGGTCTTGGAATAGCTTTCGAGGCCTTTCTTCAGCAGGCGGACGATGGTCGACTTGGAGGACCCCACCGGACCGTGCAGCAGGAGCACGCGCTTCTCGGTGCCATAGCGCTGGGCCGCCGACTTGAACACGTTGACCAGTTTCATCAGGGCGATGTCGAGCCCGAAGATGGCGTCCGCCCCGCCGTGGTCCTTGTCGTCGAAGAAGTTGTAGTGGACGATTTTCTTCTTGTACTCGAAGTATTCCCGCGTTCCCTTGGCGAGGATCATGTCGAAGATCCGCTGGAAGGCGGATCGCGTCACCTTCGGGCTGTGGCGGACGATTTGCAGGTAGTCCTCGAAGCTCCCTTCCCAGTGCTGATCGCGGAATCCACGGAGATCCTGGAGCTTGCCGATCTGCTGGACGATCTCTGCGCCTGTGCCCACCGCTTTTACCTCCCGATCCGGCCCGAGGTCCCTGGCGAGGGAGTGTGTCGTATCTTTTTGATAGGTCATGGTTTCTCCAGCCTGACCAGAACCTGCGCTGTAATATAAGGCCGACTCCATGAATTGTCAAAAAAAAATCGCCGCCGGTCAATTTTTGTCGCTTCGCGGGAACCGCAGAGGTGGGACCCGTCCCCCTGTGGGCCACCTCCTGGATACCCGGGGATCCGCCGGGCCCCGCCGCGTTGACAGTCCGGGTGCCGACCGCTAACATCCGCGGGACGACGAGGGGGACGTGTCCGATCACGACCCGACCCGAAGCCTGCACGACGAACTGAACCTCATGCTCGCGAATCCGGAATTGCGTGGTGCCCGGCTCGCGGAGGCGGTCGGCGGAGCGCTGGCCCGCCGCTGCGCCGATCCCTACCGGACGGTGCTGCAGTGCGCGGCTTCGATTGACCTGCCCGAAACCCAGGCGCGTGCGGCGTTGACCGCCATCGAGCAGCAGCGTGCCGAGATGGAGAGCCGCCTCGGGCGCGATCCCGGTTTCCCGGTGGCTGCCCTCACCTGGCTGCACGATATGCAGGAGCGGCTGGTCGACCCCGGCTTCCGTGACGCCGGGTGGGAGGGGTCGGTCGCGGCCGATTGGACGGCGCCGGCCGCCATCGTCCTGGATCCGCCTGAAGACGAGGAGGCCCGCCGGGGCGAGCGCTACGATCGTCCGCTCGCCTGCGTGGCGCTGGCGCCCGACGAGGTCACCGCCGCCGAGGGCCCGGCACTGGTGTCGGCGGCGAGCCGGGTCCGCGAGGCCGCCCGGGACGTGGACCACGCCCGGGCGACGACGCACGGTATCCGGCTGGTCCTGCCCTGCACCGCGGAGGACGGCGCGCTGATCGCCGCCGAGCGGTGGCGCAGGATGCTCTGCGGGAACACCGGGCTGGAGTGGAGTGCCGGGGTGGCGTCCAGCCCACGGCCGGTGCGCGACCCGCACGCGGTGGCCAGGCTGGCTGTCGAGGCCCTGCAGACGGCCCGCCAAGCGGGGGGCGATCGCACCGCCGCATACCGTCCCGAGAAGCGCGCCCACGCACGCCGGCCGGTGTCGTCGTGGCTGGCAGGCGAGGTGCGGATGGACGACCGTGAATCGCCGGCGGTCATCGAGGACCTGTCGCTCGGAGGGGCCCTCCTGGGGACCGCCGAAGCCCTGCCGGCCGGTGCGGAGGTCCTGCTCGCCGTGCGCGACACGTCGGCGCGGCCGCGAACGGTGGTGGTCGCCTCCCGTGTCGAACGCTGCGCCCCGGGAGCGGAAGGGGCCGCCACGGCCTGGCGCACGGCCGTCGCCTTCCGTGCGGAGGGGGAGGCGCGCCAGCGGCTCGCCGGGCTGATCGCCGACCTGCCGCGGGCGCGGGGGGCGGAGCGGCCGGTGACGCGGTGATCACGCTCGAAGAAGCCACCCGCTACAAGGACGAGTTGATCGGCGTCCTGCAGGAGGACGCCCACAACGAGGAGCGGATTCTCCGGCGGCTCGATCAGATCCGGACGCAGAGCGGCATCCAGGTCTACGCTGCACTGCTGTTGATCCTGACCGGTCTGGCCTTCGAGGAGTCCGAGGCGCGGCGGCACTGGGAGTCGATCCTGCAGCACCGCCGCGCCTTCGCGCAGCAGCTGCAGCGGGACATCGGTCTCCGGGTCGCGGTGCTCGACTACTTCGTGAACGTCAACCGGCAGCTGACCAATCCGCGGATCATTGACTTGTCGGTTGCCGACCGGCAGGAGGCGTCCTCGCCGATCGATCCGCACACCGGTCTGTGGAACGCCCGGCAGTTCCTGTCGGCCCTGCAGAAGGAGACGCGGCGCGCCAAGCGCTACGGTCTGGACGTCTGCGTCCTCTATCTGGACGTGGACAACTTCCGGGAGATCAATGAACGGCACGGCGACCTGGTCGCGGACATCCTGCTGCGCGAGGTTGCGATCCTCCTGAAGAACAAGATCCGCGACATCGACATGGCGGCCCGGCTCGCGGGCGAGGAATTCGGCCTGATCCTGCCGGAAACCGATCGGATGGGGGCCTATCTGGTCGCCGAACGGATCCGGCGCGAGATGGAGAAGCACTTCCTGCGCCGCGACATCGACGGCCGCCCGATCGCCATGACGGTCACCATCGGCCTGGCGCAATACCCGGAGGACGCCGCCCTGGCCGATCACCTGGTCCGGCGGGCGGAGGAGGCGATGCACCAGGCGAAGGCGCGGGGCGCCAACACGGTGGGGGTGTTCTACCGCGAGCGGCGCAATTTCATCCGCTACGACCTGGAGGGAAGCCAGGTCCGGATCCGGATCGCCGCGGCGGGCGAGACCGCCGGCGAAGGGGGCGGGGGGCCCGAGCCGCGCAACATCAGCCGCAGCGGACTGTTGTTCGAGAGCGACGGGGCCCACGGGATCGGCGACGAGGTGATGATCCACTGCGAGGACAGCCGCGGCCAGGCGCGCATCACGCTCAAAGGCCGGGTGGTCCGGGTCGAAGAGGTGGAAGGGCAGGCTGGTCGTCGCGAAGTCGGGGTCGCCTTCCTCCTCGAATGGGAGCATCAGGAGTCCCAGATTACCGATTTCCTCCGACGGGGCGGGCTGTCCGCGGGCTAGGAGCCTGTCCGGGTATTCCGTTGGGTCGCGCGCATGGGGATTGCGAGGTGGATGCAAGGAGCGCCGAGGCGGCGATGGGGATCCATCGCCAACGAGGCGCGACGCCGCAGGCGCCCGCAACCCCCATGCGCCCTGCGGGTTCGGGCGGCGTGGCGCCGTCCGCGTCGTTGCCGCTCCTCCACGATGGATCCCCATCGCGTCGTCGCGGCGTCTCGCGTTCGACGCCACGGCGCTCCGAACGTGACCCGACGCAATACCCGGACAGGCTCCTAGGACACGGCGTGCTCTTCCTGGGTATCGACACGGCGACTTCCACCGCCAGTCTCGCCCTGGCGAGGCCCGGGGAGGTCGTCCGCGAGGAAATCCTCTCCGAGCGGAGCGCCCACGCCCGGGACCTGCTGGTCCGGCTGGAGACGCTTCTCGCCTCGACCGACGTGGCGGTCCGCAATCTGCGGGGCGTCGGTGTGACCTTGGGGCCCGGGTCCTTCACCGGCGTCCGTGTGGGGATGGCGACCGCCAAGGGGCTGGCCTACGCGCTCGACGTGCCCCTGGTCGGCCTGTCGACCCTCGAGGCCCTGGCGCGGGCGGGCTTGCGCGTCGCGGGTTCGCTGCCGGGCGGGGTCGCGGCGGTCCTCGATGCGGGGCGGGGGGAGGTCTACGCCGCCCGATTCCGATTCGCGGGAGGCAGGCTGGAGCGGCTGGAGGAGGACCGGTCGTGGCCACCCGCCCAATTCCTCGCGGCGCTCCTTCCCGGGATGCCGCTGGTCGGCGATGGGGTGCGGACACTGGGACCGGAAGCGGCGGCCATCGGCCGTGATCTCCCCCTCATCCACCCGGGGCCACCCCTCGCCGGGGTCGTGGCGTTGCACGCCGCCGGCGCGATCGGGCCCGGAATGCAGTACCGGCCCGGCACCCTCCGCCCCAACTACATCCGACCTTTCGACACGGAGGCGGCGCGTGGCCCGGCCCGGAAGGAGTGACGCGGCCGGCTCCGTGTCGATCGGGCCGATGACCCTGGAGGACATCCCCGAGGTGCTCGAAATCGAGGATCGGTCCTTCCCGACCCCCTGGAGCGAGTCGTCGTTCCGGTACGAAATCGTCGAAAACCCGTACGCTTCCCTGTTCGTCGCCCGATCCTCCAAGGGAGGCGCCGTGGTGGGCTTCGCCTGTGTCTGGGTGGTGGACCAGGAGATCAAGGTGAACAACATCGCGGTTCACCCGCGCTGGAGGGGGCAGGGGATCGCCACGCGGTTGCTCGGCTTTCTCATCGAGTTCGGCGCCGAACAGGGTTGCCGGGAGATCAGCCTCGAAGTCCGCCCCAGCAACGTGGCCGCGATGCGGCTGTACCGCAAGGCCGGCCTGGTGCCGGTCGGTCGCAGGAAGCAGTACTACAGCGACACCCGCGAGGATGCGATCGTGATGGCGCGCCGGATCTAGCGGCCCGGGAGGGCACGGCTCTTGGTTGCAGGTCGCTCGAGGGGGTGGTAAACTCTGCCGCAATGCGTCAACAGCGCACGCCCACAATCGGTTCAACGTCGGAACCCTGAGGAGGTCGAGCCGATGTCACGGATCCATGACGAGATGAGGCGCAACCTGGCGGAGAAGGACACGGAATACCGGCGGCTCATGTCCGAGCATGCCGGTTGCGAGTCCCGGCTCCAGGAACTCCAGGGCAAGGCCGACCTCACCGAGATGGAGCGGATGGAAAGCGTCAACATCAAGAAACAGAAACTGAACCTCAAGGACCGGATGGAGGCCATTCTCCGCCAGTACATGGAGCGCGGGACCGGGGCCGGCGCCCCCTGAGGGGGGGCGGACCGGGGTTGCGATCGGGGCCGCGGGCATAGCGCGTGCCAGCGGAAAGGCGGAACATGCCGGTGGCAGTGGAGGCAATCCCGTTTCTGCTCGGTCTCGGGGGAGCGGGAATCCTCCTGGGAGCTGTGGCCGGTCGGTGGGCCGTCCTGCCTGTCGTCCTGTTGATCCTGTTCGTCCTCTACTTCTTTCGGGACCCGGAGCGTGTCGTCCCGCCGGGGGAGGGGTTGATCGTCTCGCCCGCCGATGGCCGGGTCACCGCGGTGGAGAGCGGCCCCCGGGGCTCGCGGATTTCAGTCTTCCTGTCGGTGTTCGATGTGCACATCAACCGCGCGCCGGTGGCCGGCACCGTGCGGCGGCGGCAGTACACGCCCGGCCGCTTCCTCCCTGCCTGGGACCCGCGGGTTGCCGGCGAGAATGAGAGAAACCACCTGGAGATCGAGGCCCCCGATGGGGTGTATGGCGTGACCCAGATCGCCGGCATCCTGGCGCGCCGGATCGTCTGCCGGAAGTCCGAGGGGGACCGCGTGGAGCGGGGAGAGCGCATCGGCCTGATCCGGTTCGGATCGCGGACGGACCTGCACCTGCCGTCGGGCATCGCCCCGCAGGTGCGGGTGGGGGACCGCGTCCGCGGAGGTGTCACCATCATGGGGCGGCCGGCGGCGCAGGCGGCGACCGACGCGACGCCGGCGGCGTCGAGCGGGCGGCGATGAAGGCCCGGGCGCAGTTCCGGCGCGGTGCCTACCTCATTCCCAGCCTGTTCACCACGGCCAATCTGTTCTTCGGCTACCTCGCGATGGTCCGCAGCCTGCAGGGGGAGTTCGAGTGGGCGGCGATCTTCGTGTTCATCGCCGCCATCCTCGATCGGATCGATGGTTGGGTCGCCCGGCTGACCGGCACCGCCAGCGATTTCGGAGTCCAGTTCGACTCGCTCGCCGACGTGATTTCGTTCGGCATGGCGCCGGCGCTGCTGGCCTACCTCTGGGCGCTCGACACGCTTCCCAAACCCTGGTCGCTGGCGCCGTTCCTCTACCTCACCGCCGGCGCGGCGCGGCTGGCGAGGTTCAACATCCAGTCCGCGGTGCAGGACCGGCGCTATTTCGTCGGCCTGCCAATCCCGGCGGCGGCCTGCGCCGTCGTCGCCACGGTCTATTACAGCCCCGCCCCGGTCACCGACCCGGTGGCCGGCGGCCTGGTGGCGGTCTTCGTGACGGTCCTGGCCATTCTCATGGTCGGCAAGGGACGCTACCGCTCCTTCAAGGACATCGACCTGCGGTCCCGCACCCGCTGGGTGGTGGTGACCGGTGTGGCGCTGGCGTATTTCGTCGTCGCCGCCTCGCCGCAGTTCGTCGGGGTGGCGCTGAGTTTCGGCTATCTGATCTCCGGCTTGGTGCCGCGGACCTGGAGGGGGGGACGGCAGGAGCCGCGGCCGGTGGCGGCGGGGGGGCATGATGCGCGTTCGTGAGACCGCCCGGGGGGCCCGCACGGCGCATATCGCGTTGTTCGACGCGACGACCCTCGTGGCCAGGGGGGTCAAGGAACAGCTGGTGGCGCGCGGCTTTCCGACCGCCTCGGTGCGGCTGTTCACCTCGAGCGACGATCCGGAGGCGAACCTGTCGGAATTCGACGGCGAGGCGATGCTGGTCGGCCGGCCGGACCTCGACGCTCTCGGGAACCTCGACATCGCCTTCCTGTGCGGCACGCCGGAAGAGGGCGCCCGGTACCTCCAGTGGCCGCGGCAGGCGGGGTTCACGGCGATCGACCTGACCGCCGCCTCGCGCGGCGATGCGCACGTGCCCGTCGTCAACGCCGCGGTCAATCCCGGGGCCATCGAGGCGTGGGCCGGCCTGATCGCCGCCCCGAGCCCGGCGGCGCAGATTCTCACCAGCCTGATCGCGCCGATCCGGCGGGGGCCCGGTCTGGAATCGGCGACGGCGGTCATCTTCAGGCCGGCTTCGGAATCGGGCGTAGGTGGCGTCGACGAGCTCTATCAGCAGACGGTGGCGGTCCTGAATTTCCACGACTTGCCGAAGCAGGTGTTCGGGCGCCAGCTGGCCTTCAATCTCATTCCGCTCCCGGTGGCGGACCCCGCCCCGGCCCGATCGTCGGTCCGGGACGAAGTCGAGGACGAGGTATTGCGGGTCACCGGGTCAGGCTATGATCTCGCCGTCCAGACGATTCTGGCGCCGGTCTTCCATTGCCATGCTGCGGCGCTCCATATCGTTCTGCCGCCCGGCCACGGGCCCGAGGACCTGATTGCTGCCCTGCGAACCGGAGAAGACCTGAAAGTTCCGGCCCGGAGCGGCGGCGTCACCCCGGTGGAGAGGGCCGGGGCGGCGGAGGTGGCGGTTGCCGGCGTGCGGCCATCGCGGGTCGCCCGCGGGGCCTGGATCTGGGCCGTGGCCGATCACCTCACGGCCGGAACGGCACGCAACGCGGTCCGCATCGCGGAGGGTCTGATGGACCGGAACCTGGCACGGAGGCCGTCGTGAGTCTGCGGGACATGCTGATCCTGGCGGCCGTCGTGGCGTCGGCGGCCCTCCTGGGGCCTCCCGCTCCCGCCCAGGATCTGCGCCGGCCGGAGGAGCAGCTGGCGGCCATCTACAGTCTGAGCGTGCAGCTGGAAATCGAACAACGCCGCCTCGATGATGCCCTGCAGAGGTATCACGACCACGGCCGGACGCGCGACGAGCGGCGGGCCAGGCTGGCGCGGGCCTACGAGGAGATCGACGCGATGGTCGAGGGGCGCGTCGAGTCCGACCCCGCCCAGGTCGCGGCCCGCGAGCAGGACATCCTGCAACTGGAGGAGGAGGCCACCGTCCTGGCGCGCGAGGGCCGGGAGATCCGCACGGTCATGCGCGACGCCCACGATCGAATCGCCATTCTCTCCGATCGCATCGCCGGTCTCCGCAAGACCCTCCCCTCGGACACCGAATCGCTGACCGGGACCTGGGAGGTGACCTATCTGCCGAGCGGGGACAAAGGGGTGTTCACCCTGCGCCAGTCGGGGACGCTGCTCGCCGGAGAGTACACCTTCGACGGTGGCTGGAAGGGGAGCCTGCAGGGGACCTTCGTGAACGACAAGCTCCTGCTGCACCGCATCGACTCCAAGCTGGGACGCTCCTCCGATCTCGAGGGGACCTTGGGACCGGACGGCCGGACGATCCGCGGCACGTGGAACAACTACATCCTCTCGGGCGGCCAGCCGATCACCGGGGCCTGGATCGGTCGCAAGCGTCAGGAACGCTGACGATCGCGGCGCCGCGGAGGAAGGCGGTGCCGTGGCTCAGGAAGGAGAGGCGGCCTTCGCCCCCGGGTCGGCCGATCGAATCGCGAACGGGACGCGTCCCACCTCGGTCCGGCCTCCGGGCCCCGTTTCCTCCACCACCAGGACATAGTCGCCGGCCACCAGATCGGCGGTGGGGAACCGCACCGTCCGCACCGCCGGACCCGCCGCCTCGTCGACGTCGATCTCGCGGACCGCGCTGCCGCCGGTGAAGATCCGCAGGCGCAGCGACCCCGAGAGACCGGCGATGGTCCGGAACCCGCAGGCCAGCGGTTCCCCGCGGCTGAAGGTCGTCCGAAGAGCCGGACCGAGGTTGGGGGGCTCGCTGGCGCCCACCAGGTCGGTGATGGTGGGGGACTCGCGGACCTCGACCCAGAGGCTCCGCTCGGCGAGCGAATAGATCGACAGCCCCGCCACGGCCTGCGGCCGGAGGGATTGCTCCGGCAGATCGGCGCGGGCGGCCCCCACTTCGCCTGTCGCCAGGTCGGAGATCACCGCGGTGATCGTCTGCGCCCGGCCCGGCAAATGGACCCGCGCGAAGAGGTTCGTGCCGAGACGATCCGCCGGAGTGGCCGCCGGATCGACACTGATCGCCACCCGCCGCGCGAGGCGGAGGGTCTCCTCGGGGCCGCCCAGCGCCACCATGCCGACGTCGAGCCGGGCGACCAGCCGGTCGGCTTCCCGAAGCATCAGAAGACGTCCGGGGGGGATATGCAGAACCAGGTCGACGGTGCGTCCGAACGGCTCCGGCGGGCCGGGGACGGCCACCAGCTCCAGCTGCATCGCGGCGTAAAGACCGGGCAGCAGGTGGGCCGCCTGCAGAGTCCGGCGCTGCAATTCCTCCGGCAGGAACCTGGTGAAGCCCCGGCGCCATCGGACCCGCAGGCCGCCCCGCTTCACGCGCAGCTCGATGGAGTGATAGCGGCCGTCGGGTGGGCCGTCCGGGGCGTATCCGATCACGTAGTACTCGCGGCTGCCGTCGTCGACTTCGGCCAGCGCCCGGCCCAGGTTGTTGCTGCTGGAGGCGATCCCGCCGGTGTTGAGGGCGAGCGTTTCAAGGGCGTTGGATCGACGCGATGACGCGGCGACGGCGCCGGCCTGCCCGGCCGCCAGTCCCGAGGTCTGGACGCTGTGCAGTGTCACGCCGGCCCCGGACGCTGCTTCCACCAGGTGGCGGAATTCCACGGTGAGGGCTGAGCTCAGGGTGGCATCCACCAGATTCTTGGCGACCGACGGAGGGAGTTTCAGTCGATCGAGATGCAGGCGCCCGGGGTTCTCCGGTATGCCGTCGCCCAGGTAGATGATCCCCTTGTACCCCGGCCACGGCGCGAGAGACTCGACGAGGGACTGGAGCGCACCGAGGACCTGGCTCATCACCCGGTTCTCCTCCGCCGTCACGCGTTGGAAGATCAACTCCTTCGAGCCCGAGCCGGTCAATTCCTGGAGAGGGTTTCGGGGCCGGGGTTCCAAGTTGGTTGGGAGGAACGTGACCGGGTCCGTCAATTCCTGGCGGAGTTCCTGGGTCCGGGCTTCCGATTCGGTCACGAAAGTGGAGTGTCGCCGCGGATCCTCGTAAGACTCGTCGAGCACACGCCGCAGCGCCGCGCGATCGGTCGTGAAGTCCTGGAGCAGCCGGAGCCGGTGCCGGTAGGCCACGATGGCGATTTCATCCGAGGCCTGCAGGCCGGTCTCGAGGAAGCGGGCCGCGGCCTGGCGCGCCACGCCGAGTCCCTGGGGCGACGAAGTCTCGTCGTCGAAGAACAGGACGAACCGCCGCGCGAACCGCGATCCCGCCGGGACCGGCAGTGCCCGATTTTCCGCTGCCGGCGCGGCGATAGACACCCCGGGTCCGCCCTGGGCTGCCGTCGGAGCCACGCGTGTCTCGACCGAGGCGATCGGCTTCACGTAGCCATCGATCTTCAGGACGAAATCCTCCGTGCCGAGACCGCGGATCGGGTGGCCGCTTCGATCGGTGACATAGGTCTCGATCAGCACCAGCTCCACCGTGCTGCGTTCGACGAGCGGTGCCGGTGACGGCGGGACGCCGGGGGCCGTCTGCGGGGCGTGAAGCGTCCGGTGCCCTGCATCGCCCGAGGCCCATGGCCCCGGGACGGTGCTGGCGAGACCGAAGTGGAGGAGCACGATCAGGGCGAGGCGGATGCGCATGGGTCCTCCGGATCTACCGGGACCCATTATGCGCCCGCCGGCCGAGCCCCCGGCATAATGCCGCGGATCTTGCTCCGCACCGCGGGGGCGGGTCAGGCGCGCCGTTTCTTGACCTCCCCGGGGGCAGACGCTAACATCGCCGCTCACGCGCCCCGCGCCCGCACCGTCGCGCGGCGCCGGGGGGCCTGCCCGCATGAACTACCCGCTGTTCATCGCCAAGCGCTACCTGTTGGCGAGACGCAAGCAGGCGATCATTTACGTCATCTCGCTCGTCTCGGTCCTGGGCGTGATCGTCGGTGTCGCGGCTTTGATCGTCGTCCTCGCGCTTATGACCGGGTTCCAGGAGCAGATCCAATCGAAGATCTTCGCCGCCAACGCCCACCTGACGATCTTCTCCGGCTGGTCGGGGCGGCCGATCGACGGGAGCGGGGAAGCCGCGGCCAGGATCGCGGCGCTGGCGCCGGTGGCGGCCGCCGCCCCGGTGGTCTACGAGAAGGGGATGGCGACGAGCCGGCTGAACCCCGCCGGCGCACCGGTCCTGATCAAGGGGGTCGATCCGGGTGCCGATCGGCAGGTGACGGAAGTCGGAAGTCAGATCGCCGGCGGCATCGGAATCCTGGCATCGGCGGGCGCCGGGGGCCGCGACCGGGCCGTCCTGGGGAAAGACCTGGCTCTTCAACTCGGGATCGGCCCCGGCGACGTCGTGCGCCTGATCATCGCCCAGGCGAACGTCTCGCCCCTGATGGTCGTGCCGCGCAGCCGCGAGTTCGAGGTGGTCGGGATCGCCGAGGCGGGCTTCTACGACTACGACAGCAGCCGGGTGTACGTCCCGATCGAGGCGGCGCGCCGTTTCATCGGGCTCCGGGAGGACGAATCCTCGGCGATCGAGGCGCGTGTCCGCCGTCCGGCCCGGGTGCAGGAGGCCGCCCAGGCGGTGCAGCAGGCGCTCGGAGAGGGGTTCTACGTCAACGACCTGATCCGGATGAACCGGACGTTCTTCTCCGCGCTGCGGTTCGAGAAGCTCGGCATGTCGATCGCCATCGGGCTCATCGTGGTCGTGGCGGCGCTCAACATCGTCTCAATCCTGATCCTGATGGTCATGGAGAAGGTGCGGGACATCGGAGTGTTGCTCGCCATGGGGGCGACCGCCGGCGGCATCCGCCGCGTCTTCATCTACCAGGGTCTGAGCATCGCCGTGATCGGAACACTCCTGGGAACGGTCCTGGGTGTCGGGCTGGCATGGGTACTCGACCGGTACCGGCTGGTGACCCTGCCGGTGGACGTCTA
>Ga0214473_10007075_pt1 | contig 13346 bp, 9 predicted proteins | sample RVTome_7_FD_203509 | JGI IMG/M metagenome (GOLD analysis project Ga0214473, IMG submission 203509) | Soil microbial communities from uranium-contaminated site in the Upper Colorado River Basin, Wyoming, United States - RVT98D197 | ecosystem: Environmental > Terrestrial > Soil > Contaminated >...
ATGCCAAGAAAATTCTAGGGTACATGCCGATTAGGACAGCGTGCCCGACCTGCCAAACTCCTGACGCAAAAATCCCTAAAGAATCAAAGTTGCCTAATCGAAAATGCCTGATACGCCGATGCGTAGACAAAACTGGAGTGGCAAACTGTGCTTATTGCTCTCGTTTTCCATGCGACACGGTGAAAGCAACGGCGAGCGCTTGGAACCGTAAGATTATTGAGGCGAAGCTTGGCGCCCCTATTTCTAAAGAGGAGTATCACGTCTTCGTCGAACCCTTCGAGGGAATGAGCCGTTTAGAGGCGATTCATGCTTCGCTGAAGCCAGAAGAGATTGTGGAACCTGCAAAAACTCCAACATCTGAAACAAGAATTGCTGATTTTCCAGAGAATCTGCCCGTCTCCAAGGAAGAGACAGCATCTTTCAAAGCGGTTCACAAGTTGCTGGCAACCTTAGAGAGTTCCTCATTGGGGCTACGGGGCACTGACACGTTCGCTCAACAGCACAAACTTGAAAACCTAAGGGCACATGTGTTGAGGTTTCTGTGGATATTTGGAAATTACGGCAAATTCGAGAAAGAAAAGTGCGCGCAGCTTGTGGTTGACGCTGGAACCTATTTCGCTAACCGAGGCAGCGAGAAGACGTTGGCAATTTGGTCTTTTGTTGAAGATACTGTTTTCAAGGTTTTATCCGAATTTGGAGTTTGCTGCGAACGTGTTACGCTGAAAGGAGTGAAGGAGGAAGACTTGACGACTGGCACCGGGTATCTTCGATACAAGGGTTGGGTCATGAAAATATCATTTGAGGAAAAGATTGGCGGTGCGGCGGCTCTCAAAGCACTACAAACTTACACACAGAGAGCAGACAGAAAATACGGCAAAAAAGCATTTCAGCATTTCCGAGACGTAGACACGCAAATTTTGTTCGAAACATGATGTCTAAGAAAAACTAAACGTAAGTGGAGGATGCCCTCAGCCAGCTGGTGATATCGCCAAACACTATTTGCACTTATTCGTTAAGGGTTTGCTGGGGCTTTGGGGAGCAACAAACTAGGAGAAAAGAAAATGCAATCTTCTTGGCGCAAAACTGCAATTACTTTGCGTTTCCAAGTCTTCTCAGCCCCTGTTTGGCACGCCTAAGTGGACTACGGATGAAGAAAGGAGGAGGGAAGCCCGTTAGGCTTCCCCCTTTTCTATGGTTTGTTTCAAGCGGTGTTTTAATCTGGGTTTAGCTTGTGGTTTTGTCGATTACGGTTCTGGTGAGGATGACTATTTGAGTGACTTTGGCCTCTGTGATATCTACGCGGGCAGTTGCATAGCCTGATGTGCCGTTTTGCAGTGTCACTATGGCTGTGGTTGCCTTTGTTGAGAGAGTTCCGTCAGCTTCTATGACGTTCTTGATTACTGGCCTGATTGATGTTACGTTGTAGCCTTCTGCGATTAGGTTCTGCACGTCTGTGTCACTGTCAAGTATGGCGTTTACGGTTGCCGTGTATTCTGAGCTTACTTCAATGTTGCCCATACCTCCTGATCCGCAGTGTCCTCTTCCGAATCCTTGGTCGCGCATCATCATTTCTGCCATGCCCAATGACGGAAGGTTTTCCGTTTGGCTTTCAGCGTCTGCTGTGACTGTTGTGCTCGTATCTGTGGTTGCTGTTCCTGTTTCGGCTGCAAATGCTGTCATTGCTAATCCTCCGAATATGGCGGCGAAAGCTGTTAGCAGCACAAGCGTTAGTGCCATAGTTTTTCTTTCTATTTTCTTCCACCTCCCTTTTTGTTCTGAAACAAGCGATGCCCAAACGCTTATTAAATGATTTTTCAAGTTTCAACCCGAGAATACCCCGATTCTCTCCCAAATTATTACAGATTCAGCCAGAATGTTCGCCTGATGGCATTTAGCTGAAACACTTTAACTGGGTTCATCTAACATCAGAGAGACTGAAAGCAAGAGGCGAGAACTCACTTTTTTGGTGAAAGAGGCGCCTAAAGATACTCTTTTATCATTCTCACAACTGGACCAGGTGGTTTGAAACAATTCTTGAGAAAATCTCTGTACGAATAGAACATAGAGACTTCCAAGGTACTTGAATTGCCGCAAAGGCTGCAGCCTTCTGCCAGTCGTGCAAAATCTTCAAAAAGGGCGGAGTAGAGTACTTCGCCTAAACTCTGCTTGCGCAGGTCCCCGAGGATGCCGTAGTTCTTTCTACACCAGAAAGGCGCAATTTCGCCGTTTGTGTGAACATCGACAAAGACCTTGGGCTGTGCACATGAATATCTCAGGTTGCTTATTAGATATTGGAGAAATTCATAGGAGTTGAGTATTGGATAACCGTGCTTTTTCAATTCTAAAACCTCCGAGAATAAGCTTCTACACTCCTCACGGGACAAACGGTATTCTTCGTTAACGCCTGGAATCCCCTCCATGGGGTCAAAAGCCACTTTAACCCTGAGGGTTTGAGCCAACTCAGCCATTTTTTTAGCAGCATCAAGGTTGAGTTTGCTGAGGACACAGTTAACCGCGATTTTTCCGCCTTCACTTTTTAGTTTTCTTATTCCTCTTAGGGCACTGTTGAATGCTCCTTTTAAACCTCGCATTTCATCGTGATATTCTGAATTGTAATCAAGGGAAACCCAAGTTAGATCCACTGTTTTCGCGATTTCCTCAGCTTTGCTGTACAAAAAGGTGCCATTTGTGATTACGCTTGTATAAAATCCGAGATCGTGAGCATGTTTTAGTATGTTCACAGCATCAGGTCGAATAAGAGGTTCGCCTCCAAATGCCAGATAGGTTACAAAGTTCAGTTTCCATGCTTCATCTAGCATCTTAAAGATTTCACTAGTTTTCAATTCGTGGGTGCTTTCTTTCTGCCTCCATACGTTGCAGATTTTGCACTTGCAATTGCACTGTTGGGTCAATGCATGAGTCAAAAAAATTGGTTTCTGTGCAATAAGACGAGAGACCGCATATCTCTGTGCATATCTTAAAGCTTTAAGCATCTCATGAGCTCCATGCACCCACTGCTCTCGCGGATTCTAATTTAAAAGTTTTGCAATTTACATTCTGACTTTGCCGAAAGTAATTATGCTGATGTCGTACATTAGCATGTCTTTTCCTGCAGAGCAATGCTCCAATAGCTACTTCAGTCATTAGAAATTGTGGGACTTGGTGAAGGAGAAGACGGAAACTCTGGGATAACTCCTTCTGTTCCATGTATCTCAAAATGTTCAACTAAAGCGGTGTGGTAGAACGTCATCTGTACAGAGTGGTGAGTGCCATTGTTAGACATAGTGTAACGGTCAGAACTTTGTTCGTAGTACTTCCAGATTAGGGAGAGTTCTCCCCAAATTAAGTCAGCTGGAATTGTTATGTTAAATAAAACAGTTGCTCTTAACAGTCCCCTGAAATCAAATGAAATGTATTGCAAATCGAATTCAGGTAAGTAAACCTCTGGCGCAGAGGTCCAATTGGTTCTAACAGTTATAATGTAGGTTTTCTCGCCGACTGAAATAGGATAAGTGTATAACTGATAGCCTACTGCCTCGTCATTCTCTGCCAAATCAACCAATAGAATCCCAGCCACTATTGCTGTGACTAGAATTAACACGGCAAGTATTACTGCTAATGCTATTTTCTTCATAGGCACCAATTAATGCTTGGTTATTTCGTCTAAAAGGGTTTTTTGTCAACGTTTCTTGACTGAGTCTTAGTCAAAGTTTCTTGACTAAACCAATTTAAGAAAACAAAAGCTAGCTGACGTTGCACTTCATAGAAGTTCAAGTGTTGCTCTGCGGCGCGGGTGGGATTTGACCCTAGCAGTGACTAGAAAAAGAGGGGGTGTGAGTGGGTGACATGCCTTTGTTGGGATAGTTTGAGGAAACATACTGTCCGTGTCTTTCAAAGCAACTGGGGTATGAGTTAAAAAGTTCATGGTGTAAAAGAGCAGAGACTTAATTCAATATTAAGATGTAGTCGGAAACTAGTTTATCCTCGTTCGATGCGTATAGGAGTTTGCTGAGGCTCTATGTACCCAGGCTTTAGGAGAAAAGAAAGCTGCAGTCTTTCTGAAATAAAATTGTGTAGTCACTTTGACGCCTAGAGCCTTCTCAGCCTCTTCAGCATCGAAAGAATACAAACTAAAAAAGGGGAAATTAAGTTTTTGTTTTATATTGCCATTCTATTGTCGCTTTCTGAGTATCAGTATAGTGGCTATAGCAACTGCAAGTATCATCGCTATGCCCATGCCTACGATGGCCCACGTGTAGTCAGGTATTACTTGTGGTTGTGGTGTTGGCGCTGTTGTTGGGGCTGGATCTACTGCAAACGAGGTCACTGCGTGTGATGGCCAGTAGGATTCTGAGCCTGCGAATGATGCGTAGACTGTGTAGTTTCCTTGGATGTCTGGTTTCCAGTTGAGGGCGAAAAATCCGTTAATGTCAGTCATCGTCTTGCCGATTTCGCGGGTGTTGTTGTTCGAATCTAGCACGCTAAGTGTTACTTCAACGCCAGTTACGCTGGCGGGTCGAGGTTTCTGCATGTAAACGTACTGCATCCATTCTTGTTGGCTCGCGTCTGAGACTACTGGAACACCGTTGGGGAAACGTGCGGCTTGTTCGTTTTGGTTTGCGCCAGCGGAAATGTCCATGACGGTGCCTTTTATTACTACGGTTGACCCCATAGTTGCAGCTAAATCGGGTGCGGTAACACTCATAGCGCTGGGTCCTTTGCCAATGCAATAGAGTTGTTGGTCGTAACCGCTGTAGAATACTAGGTAGCCGTCGGCGATGGCTGCGGGTCCTCCGTACATGTTGTTGGCGTACTGCATTAACTTCCATAATTCTGTTCCATCGGTGGCGTTAATTGCGCGGTACACTGCGTTTTTGTAGAGCGGTGAGTTTGGAGAATGCTCCGTGGTGCAGAGGTACACTTTTCCGTCTGCGATATCCGAGATAAATGTTGGGTAGTTGCCCCAGGGCGTTTCGAGCCCGCTTGCAGTACTGTTACCTTCGCCGCCATTTCCATATGTCCACAAAAGTTTTCCATCTTTCACGTTGTAGCAATAGAGTATGCCGCTGTAGCCAGTTAAGTAGACCTTGCCGTATGCGACCATTCCTGTTTCAGTGTTAAAGTAGTTGTAATCCGCAGTGTAGTCACTACTCGGAACCTTCGATGGACCCCAAACATATTTTCCGTTAGTAAGGCTGTAGCCCCAATGCTCAAACGACTCTTTATCATAGAAGACAAAGATGCCTGCTTCTGGATCCCAGCCTGCAAAGACTCGTGTGTTGTTGTTTGGTGCTTGCTGATAGCTGTTTGTCCAAAGTACGGCTCCCATTGATTCCGAAGCTAGACTTACTGCTGTTATGTTTGCTGGGTCAGATGTAACAGCGGCGCCGTAATCGCCGACGTGCCCGCCGAAGGATCCTTGAACTAAAACCGCCATGTTGCCTAAGTCAACAAATGGGAAGGATCCCTGTCCTGCGGCTCCGATGCTCCATGCGCCTGGTTTTAGGTTTACTGACACGTTCCAGTCGTAGGCTGATGCCGCGCCTGCGTTAAGTGGGGTGGTTCCTGAGTACCAACCGCCTCCTCCAAATCCTGAGGATCCGCCGAAGACTCTTGACGAGTTCCACTGTGCTAAGTACCAGTTTGGATTTGTAGAAGTGCCCTTGTTTGTGAGGATGATTTTCAGGTATTCGCCGTTTGGTCCTGCTAAGTTTACGCCGCCTGAAGGAACGTTCGTGATGTTCATTGTCGTGAGCCTTCCAGTCGCTGGGTCATATGCTCTCCAGTAGGTGACACTGCGACTCGAGTAGGTTGCGATTAGCAATCCGTTTGGTAGGAAGCCGTGCTGGTTGGGATTTTCCAATGCATAGTTGTATCCGAATGAAGGAACAAGTGACACGCCCGTTGCTGATGCGTTAATGCGCCATACTTCTTTTCCAGTTCGCAGGTCCACTGCAACGTAGTCTCCGCCCGTGCCGCTGTTTCCATATGGTTCTTCATAGAAGAGGGTTCCGTACATGATTAGTGGGTTTGTCCATCTAACGGCGTATGAGCCGCCTTCGAAGTACATTTCACCTGGAATTTCACTGGTTCCGCCGACAACTCCGCCATACTGAATCGGCTTGCTCCACATTATGTGTGCGCTGTTTGGTGCTGTACCGTCAGGCTGGAAAGCTCCTGGATGACCGAAAGATGGGTTAGCTCCAGGCACGTAGGGTGAGCCTAGATAGTTTGATGAGATCGTGTACCAGTTGGTGTTTTGCCCTTCAATTGGACGTGTCCAGTACTCAGATGGCAGTGGATAGTAAATGGCAGGAAGCTGCTCTTGTTGCACCGTCAGAGTTGTTGTTCTGCTGGCGGCTGTGAAGATGTCGCCCTTGTACTGTCCGGTCCACGTGTAGGTTTGTTCCGCGTAGTCGAATTTGATTGTGTAGGTGCCTACTTCAGTTGGGACGAATTGGTAGGATTGTGTGGATCCTGTGTCGTCGACGACATCCCAGTGTTCTGTGATGGTTTCCTGGTTAGGTTTAGTTATCGTCAACGTGTAATCGTGGCGGCGTATGTCGTTGCCTACCGCTGAACTCGGCAGAGGCGTATCAACCCACATCGTAACCGACACGGTTTGACCAGCGCCAACTGGATTGGGCGCGGCTACGACGTACGCGTAGGAAATGATGGTCCATGGAGGTGTATGCGCGTTAACGGTTGGCAGAAGCACAATCGAAGCACTCATTGAAATTGTCAGAATCAAAGCAATCAGAGTTTTTATGGTTTTGGTTGATGATTGTTTCATTTTTCGTTTTCTCCTGTTTAAATGGTTAAAATGCTTTTGTTCTTAACGTGTATTTAAGATTTACATGAAAAACTCGAACAAGCTACGTAGTAGCAGGAGTCCATGATGCCAGAAAGCATGTTGAAAGTGCGGGGGGGTGGGATTTGAACTCTGGTATCAGTGGCGACATCTCCCGCGATCCACTTTTTTGAGACTTTTTCGAGCGCTCGCTAATCCATCACTAAACTTTGGAAAGAATTAAAAGGAATTAGGGTTATTTAAGAACCCAAGCAGGGTGTATAACATATTCGACAGCAGAAAGATTGCGGTTATCACTTTACTTGGCACGTTAGCCTTTGTTTCAAGCGGTTTCTTGCCCTCTCCAATTGATAAAATGATGATAGGTATCCAAGCCCTGTGTTTTTCATTAGCCGCGTTGGTTTTTCCGAAAGGCGGAGCAATATGCGCATCCTCCGTGGCGGGTCTTTTGTTAAGCGTTTTAAGAATTGGGTTTTTTCCGTTTAGTTTGCTGTTCTCAGTATTCTATGGATTTCTGATTGATGTCTTTTTTCACTTTTTCAAAGTTAAGGATGAGAAATGTGTCAAGTCAAGAAGGCTGATTTTGCTTCTGACTGTTGTAACTGGAATCACAGGTGTAGCCTCTATGTACCTGACCACGATGATGGGCGTACTTCCTATGATACCAGCAATGTACCTGGCCATAATTGTTGTGGGGTTTCTTAATGGGGCTGTGGCGGGGTACTTGACTGTGGCTATCTGGGACAAGTATCTTTCTCGTCTTTTTCTCTAATTAATGGGCGTGCTAAATCAGTAATGTGAAGGAAATGTCAATACGCTTTTCTCTCAATAGCAAAATATCTTTCAGGTTTTTTGCCAAAACAGGTAAACTTTTGTCTGCAGCAGCATCCCAACAAGTCTTAAGCCTTCTAATTGAGCTTATTTTAGCTAAATAAGTATTAGTAATGCTTATTTTGGTGCGGGGGGTGGGATTTGAACCCTAGTATCAGTGGCGACGTCTCCCGCAATCCATTTTTTCTTTTTCAGTGCCCTAGGCGAGTTATTTTGAAAATTGGCAAGGTGCTTCTAAACTAATGTGATAAGAGGAGTGATTGAAAGCAACAAAGGCGCCATTAGCAGCGCAGTCATATTTGTAAGTTTCATGAAAATGTTTAGAGATGGCCCCGCTACATCTTTCAATGCATCCCCCACAGTGTCACCAACCACCGCCGCAGTGTGAGTCGGGGTTCCCTTCATCCAGAAACCCTTCGCTTCAATATTCTTCTTTGTATTATCCCACAATCCTCCTCCGAAAGTGAAAAAAGACGCTAAAAGCGCGGCTGTGCAAGTTGCACCCAATAGCATACCTCCCAATGCGCCAGGTCCAAGAATCACTCCCATCAGTATGGGCGATGCAAGTGTCACGAAAGTAGGCAAAATCATTTTCTTCAATGCGTTTTTTGTGCTTATATCAATGCACTTGTCATAATCGGGTTTAACCGTACCTTTTAGAATATCTGGATTGGACTTGAACTGCCTTCTGACTTCGTTAACCATTTCAATAGCTCCCTTCGCAGTTGATCCAATCGTGAACGAAGAGAAGAGAAACGGAATTACTGCCCCAATCAAGATCCCAAACACGAATCCCTGACTCAACATTATTGACCAGAGCCCGACCACTTGGGCATACGTAGCAAATAGCACAACAGTTGAAACAGTTCCAGAACCTGTAGCGAAAGCTTTTGCATAAGCCTTCGTTGTGTTACCAGCCGAATCAAGTTTTTCCAAAGTTCCATTAGCTCTTGCGGCGAGTCCAGCCATCTGTGCTATGCCCTGAGCATTATCACTGATTGGACCAAACGCGTCGCCAGCCATAATCAACCCAATAGCTAAGTCCGTGCCCAAATTCGCTGCGACAACACCGTAAATGGAACCATTTGTTATGAAATAAGAGAATATCATCGCGCCAATCATGGCGAGGAAAGGCAAAAATGGACTCTGCAGACCGTAGGAAATACCTGTTATGATATTCATTGCAGCTCCGCGTTTTGAGGCTTCCTCCATCTCCCTGACCGCTTTTTTAGAAGCCCCCGTGTAATACTGAACAATAAGTCCCGTGGCGGTGCTTGCGATTATGCCGCTCAGCGTGCAGAAGAATATGCGAATGTCATTTAACAACCAGACAGAGGCAAAATAGGCGCCCACAATGGCAATCGCTACTGCAACAAGCAGCCCGATGTTAAAAGAAGTAATTGGTTTAACGTATTTCCACCCTCTAACAACAGAGACCCCAAATATTGTGGCTATAACCCCCAAAATACCCAAAGCAAAAGGAAACATTATTGCGTTCGTTCTTGCCACACCAAGAAAGAAGCTAAACCCGACAATCATCGCCGTGACGTAATCATCGCATATCGACTCAAACATATCTGAGCCTCTTCCAGCGCAGTCTCCAACATTATCGCCCACTAGGTCAGCTATTACTGCAGGGTTTCTAGCATCATCCTCAGGAATGTTCTCCTCGATCTTGCCAACCAAATCAGCACCTATGTCTGCAGATTTTGTAAAGATACCGCCGCCCAACTGCGCGAATAAAGCCGCAAGACTCGCCCCAAACCCGTATCCAATCATCAGACTGGGATCTCTGTACCCATAAAGCAGGTACAGCACGCAAATTCCGATGAGGTTTAGACCGACAACCGACAATCCCATCACTGATCCCCCTCTGAATGCAAGCGTGAATGCTTTCTCTGAATTCTCGAGAGCCGCATTTGCGGCCCGAGTGTTCGCCCTAACTGCAACATTCAACCCAATATACGCAGCAACCAAAGATAGCGCTGCCCCGCTGTAAAAAGAAAGCAACACTTCCATAGAGCGAAAGATTAATGCAATTGGCAGAGACAGAGCAAGCACAAAAAGCAAAATCGTTTTGTATTGTCTCTTGATGAAAGTTTTGGCGCCGTTTCTAATGTGTCTAGCTACCTCACGCATTTCTGGGGGTCCGGGATTTTCACGATGGATTGACCAGGTCAAGTATGCAACTAAAAGCATTGCAACTGATCCGGTAGCAATGCCAATCCACTCTAAAACCGTGCCTGTTTCCTCCTCAACTCGAATGCAATTCGTATTGATTGTTGCTTATTAAGGCTTTTAAACAAAGACGTTGTTTGCCACAAAATCCACTCAGCAATTAAGCTAAGAGGCACAACCGCACAAAGAAAAGTACACGAAAGCCCTCTCTAAGTATTTTCGGGCAGTAGTTGCTAAGACAAGAACAAAGAAAAAGACGTAAAACACTCAATTGCTCACAAAGAGACAATTAAAAAATATATAGTTCTTATGCCGCATTTCAATGGGTGTTTGATAAGGATGTTTAACGGGGTTAGAATACTTGTAGGCTATGATGCCTCGCCACAGTCAAAAAAAGCCTTGAACGTGGCAATAGCTATCGCAAAAAAATTCTCAGGCTTAATAAAAGTAGTCAGCGTCTACGGGAAAGGCATGGAGGAAATAACTCAGGCACGCCTCATCGAGGTCAAAGAGACTCTGAAACGAGAACAAATTAACTACAACGTGGAACCGGTACTTGGTTCTGATCCAGCCAAAATTCTGGAGAAAACCGCAAAAAGCGAAAACTTTAACATTATCGTAATCGGCAGCAGAGGTTTAGGAAATACTGTATCCTTTTTGCTGGGCAGTGTCTCAAAACACATTGTAAGTAACTCACACTGTAATGTTCTAGTCGTAAAGCAATGAGAACCGCCACTTCCCCCAAGGTGACCTTTTTCATCTTGCCCATTCCTAGCGGTTGTGAGTTTTAAGATGTATTTTGTTTCAAGGCTGATTCTAGAAAAATTCAAGATGAAGGTTTATGCCTCTCTCTCCGGTGCATAAACATGAGAACCAAACCTGCTATGGAAAAGCCTGCAATGAATATGAGTCGTTCAATCTGAAGTGTAGGGAAACTGAAACGTAGCAGTGTGTAACCGATCAGCCCAGAAATTACAAGGATTATAGCTGCATTGATCTTATTCAAGCTGTTTTCCCTATTATTTAGTGAAAAATAGCTTCGCCTTATAACCTTATACATCTCTTTGGCTTAGGTTACTATGCAGAAACGGGTTGTTACACTTGGAACAGTGTCCGTAGCCTCCCTGAATGTCTCAAAGAATCTTGGGAAAAACGAGCAGGCATTTCCAAAGCTAAAATGCTCGGTAAGCTAGGAGGCTTTTTTGGGCTTTTCCTCTGAGGGCATCATGTATCGAGTTGGCAGTGTAACCTTGAAAACTCAGAAGATTAGCTGCGGAAGCGTAGAGGAGCAGCAGGTATTTTCGTGTATCTGGGTTTACGCCTTTCTCGATGAGTTGGGCTGCTCTTACTCGGCGGTCGTGTCGCTTGTTTTCGGCGTGTGTGAATAGGAATTTGATGTTGTTGCCAGCGTGCACATCTGCGCCTTCCTTTATTAGTTGTTCAGCGGCTATTACTTGGCTGACGTGTTGCCTGTATCGTTTGGGGTTTTTTGACAAGTGTTTCGTGACGATTAGGTCCCAGATGGGTACTTCTCCGTCTATCAGTTTCCGCTGATATTTTTTCACGACTTCTAGTGTTTCGGGGATTTTTTGGCGCAGTTCAGCGGTGTTGTTTGCTGAGGCTAGTGTTTTTATCATTTCTGTTTGGGCTTCAAATATGAAGCGTGGGGTGTCTCTGCGGCGTACTTCTAAGCCGCGTGCTTTGATTTTGCCGTTTTCCATTACGCCGTAGTAACGGTTTAAGACTCCTATGCGCGGATGCATCTTGGAAGGCAAAAAAACAATCCATTTGTAACGTCCTTCAAAGTTTATGGGCACTCCTACTTGTGCACTTACTGTTTCGCATAGAGTGTTGTACTCTTCCAATGTTGCATCTTGCTTTTTGAGCCAGAGTGAATCCACAATTCCATGAATAACTTCGAAACCGTGCTTTTCCGCTGTATGTGCTGCTTTCAAGAGGGCTTCTCTGCCGAAGGCGCATACTCCCATGTGGCCGTCTACGGTGCCGAACTTGGCGTTTCTGTAGCCTAAGTAGCCGAAGCAAGTGACCAGAATCCACTTTAACGCCATCTGGCGCTTGTCGCAAACTTCTCTGAGATGTGGGTCTGTAGCTTCTCCTTTCATGCGTTTGTAAAACAATCGTTTGTTTACTACTAGTTGGAGGGTTTTGGGAACTATTCCCGTTCGTTTCGTGCAGATGTGGTAGTTCAGTTCTGGAATGCGCAGAGACGAGTTTGGGCAGCATTTGCAGAGGACAGTTTCCGCTGAAATGTTGTTGTTTGCCATTAAGACGGGATACATTGAAGAGAAGTCTACTTCGCCTACAAAGTCGTGCGCGCCTACTCGGGGTTCAAAGATGAAGCCGCCGCGGTCGCCTACAAGCAATTCATAAGCTGTTTTGAAGGCTTCAGGTATGCTCTTGTTTCGCGGGATTAGCACGTCGTCTTTTATGGCTTGGTAAAACTGGAGTGAGGACATGCTTGAGCCTATGGATGACCTTGCAGCCATATGCAAAGGTACTCTGCATGTGCGGGCTATCTCGATTAAACCGTCGAATCCGGCTTCGGAGAGGACGAAGGTATTGCTTTGGTCTATGTGTATTCTGCCGTAGAGTCGGATGGTGCCTGCTCTGTAGAATGTGCGCCCATATGAGACGAATGTTCTGCCTGTGGGCGTTTTTGGAGCGAATGGCCTGTTGTCTCTGCTGAGGATGAACTCTTCTAGAACGTTGTTTATGGTTGCTCGCTGTGTGAGGTAGGGGAAAAGGTAGGAGTCTCCGCCTTGGGTTAAGATGATGTCTGGGTCAAGCTCTTTGACGGTTTTGACGAGTTGGAGTAGTTTGTCTGTTTCCTCACCAGAATCAAGGTATATTTCATTCTGGTCTTGAGTTGCTTTAATTGTGCTTATGGGGTCTTTGAAGTTGGCGATTTTCCCTTTTTTGGCGATTTCCACTTTAAGAGTCATAATCCGCAATTTTGGGATGGCGTAGTCTGTTTTGGTTACTGAGTCAAGAAGCGTGTAGCTTAGACCTGCATCTTCGGTTTTGCTTTCTACCAGTGCGAGCGGGAATATGTCATGGCTGAAGAAGTAGGCGCGATCTCCGTTCAAGTCGCAGTTGTGGACTTCGTAGCGCAGGTAATCGCCCATTTTCAGTATGCTGCGGGTGAGCGATTGTGTTCTTCTGCAGTCCTTCAGCGTAAGCTCTAGAACTCTGGATTTCTCGGTGTCTGTTGGCTGCGCGTACTTGTAAGCAAAGCCCCATGAAGCTATTGCTTGGTTGTTATATAGTCGGCTGACTAAGCGTTCCAGTTCGTCTTGTTTGGCTGAAACGTAAATTTTGGGTTGGAACTTGTCAGTGAGTTTTATGCGTTCGCCTGTTTCGCTGATTATCCAAACGGCAATTTCGCCTTCGCCTGCGGGGTAAGCGTCAAGTATCCAGCCTTTAACATGGTTGGGAGCTGCCTGTATGCTTGGTTGCATCTAATTCCTTCTGTAGCTTTTGGAGGCGGATTTGCTGTGAGAGTAGC
>Ga0214473_10007076_pt1 | contig 13345 bp, 15 predicted proteins | sample RVTome_7_FD_203509 | JGI IMG/M metagenome (GOLD analysis project Ga0214473, IMG submission 203509) | Soil microbial communities from uranium-contaminated site in the Upper Colorado River Basin, Wyoming, United States - RVT98D197 | ecosystem: Environmental > Terrestrial > Soil > Contaminated >...
TTACGATTGGCGACGCTCCCCAGCAGGCGGGCCACCTCTTCGCGACTGAGAATCTCGGGCAGCTTCTGCGCGCCCTTCGGCAACGGCACCGTATAGGTGGCGCGGGGGCGGCCCAGGGTGACTTCATAGAAGAAGCGCAGCGCGGCCACCGCCACCCGACAGCTACTCCACGCCAGTTGGCGCTCCGCAATGAGGTGCAACAGATACTGCTGCACCTCGCCCTCGCTGAGCTGATCGGGCGACCGGTGGTGATACGTTGCCAGATCCGCCACCACGCGCAGGTAGCCCTCGCGTGTGTTCGCGGAGCGCCCGCGGACCAACAGATCCTGTTCCATGCGTGTCCGGAGAATGCCCATGCCGACCTCCCTTCGGTTGGGGTCGCGCCGACCAGGCACGACCACGTGAAGGGCTGAGTCTGCCGTATGCACTCAGTCAGATGGAACACGGATGAGTGAGGGAATAACTGTCACCTTACCGGATTGCTTGTGTCAAATACCGACCGCGTAGCGGTTTAGTTCAAAGCTATTTATGGGACACTACACTAGGTGGGCCGAACCAATTCCTGAGACCACACGGGTAGTCAACCCGGCCCACCGACTACTCGATGCCGCCGTGCGCAAGCACAATGGCCTGCTCAGCCGCTGCCGTGCCGCGTTCGCCGCGCTCACCCTGGATCAGCCCCTCGCGCCCAAGCCAGTGCAACGTTGGGAGCAGAAAAAGGCTGCCCTGTATGAGGAGATCGTACAGCTCGGCCAGGCGATGGTTGCGCTCAAAGCTCAGCGCAAAGCCACCGAGCGCCACATCGCCATCAAGGATCTACCTGCCGAACACCGTTTCTCGCAGCTGCACTGCGCCAGCAAGCACTTCATCGACACCATCAAGATGATCGCCTCGGCCGGCAACTCTTTGCATCTAAAGGCTGCGCCAATTGTCACGGTCAAACTGCAACGGGTCAGAGTGGTGGTCCCGAGCTGCTCACCGGGCGCTGGTACCGCACCGCCACAGAAATTGCCGGCGCGATGTGGAACCATCTGTCCATCTTGTCTGACCGGCAAGCGGTACCCAGCCTGGATCAGAGTGAGATGGCGGAGCTGATTACCTATCTGTACCTTCTACAGTCGTACCGCTAAATCCCCGCCGATCGCACGCGCAACAGCCGGGCAACAGCCTCACCAACATCCGGCGCGCGCACGATCTCGCTGATCATGGCCGCGGCGTCTGCTCCGGCGGCCAGGACGTCGGGGAGCGTTGCAGTCGTGATACCCCCGATAGCCACGATCGGGAGGGCGACGCGGCGGCGGACTTCGCGCACGCCCACAAGGCCTTGCACCGGATCGGGACGCAGCTTGCTGGAGGTCGGGAAGATGGGGCCGAACCCGATGTAATCCACCACCCCCTGACGCACCGCAGCTTCGGCCTGCTCAGCGTTGTGGGTGGAGAAACCGATGATGGCGTCGGGTCCCAGGATCGCGCGCGCCTGCGCCGCGGGCAGATCCTCTTGTCCGAGATGAACCCCGGCTGCCTGAACCAGCTTGGCGATGTCGGCGCGGTCGTTGATGATGAGCGACGCGCCCGCCTCGGCCGCCAGCTTCTGGATCGCGGTGGCAAGCTCGATGAAGCCGCGGGTTGGGACATCTTTCACCCGCAGCTGCAGAAAACGCACGCCGGCAGCGAGCATGCTGCGCGCCAGGCCGAGGTGCGACAACTGCGGATCCCCGAGCGTGTCGACGATCGGATAAAGAGAATGGGGAAAGGTGAACATCGCGTTTCGCATATCGCTTATCGCGTATCGCCGGAGCACGGAGGGAGAGGCGCTTATCGCGTATCGCTTATCGCCGGAATGAGCGGGGAGAAGCTACGGGGCTGAGGTCAGTTAGTCTCGGCGTGGCGTTTAGGCGTGATCTTGAGCTCCGTGATCTTCTTGTGCAGCGTGTTGCGGTTGATGCCCAGGAGCGCCGCGGCCTTGAGCTGATTGCCCTGGGTGCGCTCCAGGGTGAGCTCGATCAGCGGACGCTCGATACGTTCGAGTATCAGCGGGTAGAGGTTGGTCAGCTCGACGTCGCGAGTCTGGCGGAAGTACTCCTTGAGCTTGAGGCGGACGACGTCCTCGAGGGAAAGATCGTCGTAGGTGGCGGCGCTCACGTCATGGCTTGCGAGGGCGAGGTCGCGCCGCATCAGGGTGGTTCCGGGCGCCAGCACGGCGGCGCGCACCAGGGTGTTCTCGAGCTCTCGCACATTGCCGGGCCAGGCGTGCGCATAGATGACGGCGCGGGCCTCTTCCGAGATGCCGGTGATCTTCGTGCCCATCTCCCGATTGATCTTGCTGACGAAGTAGTTCACCAGTTCCGGGATGTCGCCCCGGCGCTGGCGCAGCGGCGGCACCATGACAGGCACCACCTTCAGCCGAAAGTAAAGGTCCTCGCGAAAGCGTCCCTGTTTCACCGCGTGCTCGAGATCCTGGTTGGTGGCGGCAATCAGGCGGCAATCAACTTTGATGATCTCGCGTCCGCCGATGCGGGTCAGCTCGCGTTCCTGCACCACGCGCAAGAGCTTGGCCTGCAGCTCCAGCGGCATATCGCCGATTTCATCGAGAAACAGCGTGCCGCCGTGCGCCACCTCGAACATACCGGCACGCTGTTCGGTGGCGCCGGTGAAGGAGCCGCGCTCATGCCCGAACAACTCGCTCTCCAGCAGATCACGCGGAACCGCGGAGCAGTTCAAGGCGACAAACGGAGCGCTCCAGCGAGGGGAATGCGAGTGGATGGCGCGCGCGATCAGCTCCTTACCGGTGCCGCTTTCGCCTTGCACCAGGACGGTGGCATCAGTTGGGGCGACGCGTCCGATGGTTTTGAAGATCTCCTGCATTGCCGGGGTGGTCCCAATGATCTCCACCCCCAGTTCGAAGCGGCGGCGCGTCTGCTCCTCGAGCCGCGTCAGCTCGCTGGCCTGGCGCCGCATTTCCAGCACCCGGCGCACCAGCATGCGCACCTCGTCGACGTCGAAGGGTTTGGTGAGGTAGTCGTAGGCGCCGCGTTTCATGGCCTCGATGGCGTTGGCCATGGTGTTCTGCGCGGTGATGATGACGATGGGGGTGGCCAGCTTGGCCTCGCGGACCTTCGACAGCAACTCGAGCCCGTCAAGCCCGGGCATCTTGATGTCGACCAGGGCCACGTCGAAGTGGTCGCTGGCCAGCTTTTCCAGTGCAGCGTCGCCACTCTGTACCTGGTCGACGGTGTGACCGTCACCGGTGAGGGTGGTTTGGAGCACCCAGCGAATCGACTCTTCATCGTCGGCCACCAGAATGTGGCCGGTTAGCTCCGTCATGTGTGCACCACCGGGAGTGTAACGGTAAGCACGGCGCCGCAGCGCCTGCCGTTTTCGGCGCGAATGTCGCCGCCGTGCGCCGCCACGATGCGCTCGCAAATGGCCAGGCCGAGTCCGGTGCCACGTGCTTTCGTGGTGAAGAACGGCTCGAACACACGTTCCAGGTTGGACTCGCCGAATCCCGGTCCAGTGTCCGCCAGCTCGACGCGCAGAAACTTTCCCAAAGCCTGCTCCGAGCCGAGTTGGGCCGCGCGGCTGCCGTCGTTCCTGGCCGGGACGCTGCGCCGCAGGATATAGAAGTCGGTTTCCATGCGTGTCGTGATTGTCAGTGTTCCGCCTCCGGGCATAACCTCTAGCGCGTTCTTCACCAAGTTCAAGAACACATGGGTAAGCTGAGCCTCCTCACCGCGAACATCGGGAAGGCTGGGATCGATCTGCAGGCGTACGGCGATCTTCCTGGCGCTGATCTCGGTTGCCATCAGCGCCAGCACTTCGTGCAGGATCTTGTGAATGTTTACCGGCACAAAGCTGGGAATCCGCGGCGCACCCAGGGTCAGGAGTTGCTCCACCAGGCGGCTGAGCCGGTCGATCTCACGAATCATGACGCCGGTGTACTCTGCCACCTCCGGCCGATCCGTGAAGCGTTTCGCCAGGAGCTGCGCGGCGCCTTTGATACCGCCGAGGGGATTCTTGACCTCATGGGCCAGGCCGGCGACCAGGCCACCCAGGCGCGCCAGGGTTTCGTTGCGGCGCGATTCGTCCTCGAGCTTCTTTTGATAACTCAGATCTTGGATGACCAGCGCGGTTCCCCGGATTTGCCCCTGGACGCCCCAAATTGGTGAGCAACTCACGCGAACGGGCAGGGGTTTTTGATGCACGAACAGGGTTTCTTCGCCGCAGGACTGATTCTGCGCCAAGGTGCGGGTACGCTCGACCATGGCGCTGATGGCGGGTGTAAGTGAGAAAACGTCCGCGCACGGCCGGTGTAGCACCTGCGCTTCGGCCAGGCCGGTCAGTTCCTCCGCCGCCGGATTGAACATCGTGACTCGGTCATTCCCGTCGGTCAGGATGACGGCTTCCGCCAGGCTGGCAAGAACGTTCTCCACCGGCTCCGGAGCGCTGCGCGCCGGCACTGCGAGCCGCGTGTTTTTTCTCTTGTGCGTAACCCCAAGCACGGTCGAATCCTAACACACGCCTCCACCAGTCGAAACCAGCGGCAGAGCGGTGCCGGGTACTGCTTGTCGGCGAGGCCTGCCGGGAGCGCTCCCCGCCATCATTTCGCGATAGCCCTGCTGTCCTGCGAACGGCCCGGAGGATCTCGGGGAAGCTCCGGGCCGGCTCGGAAGGCGCGTAGCCCAAGAAATTGATGATCCGTGGGATGAGGTATGGTCGGGCGGCTGGACGAAGCTCGAGGAAAAGCAAACGCTGCCGTGAGTCACCGGGCGCGGGCGGCTGACCCGGGGAAAAGCCGCAGCCCCACCATTGACACCGCTGGCGAGCCCCGCATACGGTACGCGCCGTGGAACGGACCGCGGCGCAGCCAGTGGACTCCAGTCAGCTCAAGCCTAACGGTGAAGTGCGATGAAGATTCCGGAGCTACTGCGTCTGAGCGCCAGAGTGCCGGAGGCTTTGCGCCCGGTGTTGCGGGCGGGGCTGGTGCTGGTCACGATCTTCGTGGGCGGAAGCGTCGGTTTCAGCCTCCTCGGCGGCCCGAACCAGTCGCTGCTCGACGCCATCTACATGACCACCATTACTCTGACCACGGTGGGTTTCGGGGAGGTCATCCACGTCACCGGCCGGCCGTGGGCTGAGGTCTTCACGGTGTTGCTGCTGCTGTTCGGCACCGGCACGTTCGTCTATTTTTTTTCCAACCTCACGGCGTTCATGGTTGAGGGCACGCTCGAACAGTTGTTCTGGAGGAGAAGGATGACACGCAAGATCGATCAGCTGCGCGGGCACTGTGTGGTGTGCGGTGCCGGACATACCGGCGAGCACGTCGTGCGTGAGCTCATGACCACCGGCCGGCCGTTCGCTGTCATCGACAAGGATGAGGCCCGCATCCGCGAGTTGCAGGTCCGCTTCGGTAACGAGTTCCCTGCCATCATCGGGGACGCCACCGAGGACGAGGTGCTGAGCGGCGCGGATCTGCCCCAGGCGCGCGGCCTGGTGGCATGCGTTGGCAGCGACAAGGACAACATCCTGGTGACCTTCACAGCGCGCAACTTGAACCCGGCGATTCGCATCGTGGCGCGCTGCCGCGATGCGCGAGCGGAAATCAAGCTCTCCAAAGCCGGTGCCGATGCCGTGGTCTCTCCCGATCGCATCGGTGGATTGCGGCTGGTGTCCGAGATGATGCGTCCGACAGTGGTGTCGTTTCTCGACGTGATGCTTAGGGACACCGCCGAGCACTGGCGCGTGGAGGAGGTGACGGTGGCAGCCGGCTCGGCTCTAGCGGGCGCCACGGTGCAGGCGCTGCAGGACCGCCGGATCGCCAACATTGTCATCCTTGCGCTGCACACGCCGGACGGCAAATGGCTGTACAACCCGGCCAGGGAGTTGGTGCTGCAGCCGCGGACGGGCGTAATCTTCATGGGGACCCCTGAAGCACGCGCCACGTTGGAGCGCTACGCGGCAGCGCCGGCCGCTTGAGCGAGCGGGCGGGTTCGAAAAGAGACAGCCTCAGGCCACCGCGGCCAGCGCTCGTTTCGGGCGGCGCGAGCCGGTGACGACGCAGCTGTTGCACATTGGACGCAGAAGCTCCGCGATTTGGGCGAGCCGGGTACGCTACGAGGGCCGTGATCCGGGGTGCGGCCTTTTCTACCAGCCTTCGTCCGGCTCCGGCACGTCGCCGCGCAGCAACTCCACATCGGCCTGATCCTGCAAGGCCTTGCTGCGCCGCCTGGCGGGGTCGGCCGCGGCACGCTGCTTCATGGCGATGAGGTCCTGCTTGCGCACGATCGCGACGGAGGTGCCGGCAATCGAGAAACGATCGGCTCGCTGGATCATCTCGTCAAAAGCGGCATCCAGAACGAGCTGCACTGGCTCGCCACTCTGATGCCGGAAATTCAGGCTGTGCTGGTACTCGCCGGCTGGGCGGAACCCTGCCCGCGCCAGGACGCGGCCGAGCTCACCGCGATCGATCGTTGATACCACCGCGATGTCAGTGTCAGCCGTGGCGCGCGGAACGCCGGAGTGGATGCCAACCGCAACACCACCGATCAGGGCGTACGCCGCGCCGATCGCGTCAAGCACGCGTGCCGCATCCAAGAGCGCTGCAACCTTGTCAGGGGCCTCAGCCATGATCCCTCCCTCGTGGCGCAGCGCACCGATCAGCAGCCGGTCGCGGGCCGTTGCTGCCGCGATAGCGTACAACTCCTCGAGTGGTCCGGGTCGCATCACCTGCACGATACCAAAAGCATAGCGAACTTGGAATTCGCCGGTCGCCGCGAAGGTGCGCGTGTGGCGGCGATTGCGCGGCGGCCGCGTTGCCGCAGGCGAAGGCGCCGAGAATCACTACGGCAGTTGTAATCTTCTTCATGGTCATCGTCCTGTCCTTGGATTTGCTTCCCATGGCGTACCCTCCTTTTGGCTGGCGGCGACACTTGTATTCGCTCATGCGGATATGCAATGTGTGAGCCACCCCCGGGCGCGTTCCGTTCTGCGCCACGGTGCATGGATGCCAAGGCGCTTGCCTTCCCAGGAATGCGACGCCGTGTTCCACGCCCTTCCCGCAACGCGAAATCGAAGCGGCAACAGCTCCGGCCCCTTGACGCGGTGCAGACTGGCACTGTAATCGCTTACGCGAATATGCCTATGCAGCCCAAGAAAAATGGTAACGGCCGGTCCCGTCACGGATCCGGCAGGCGCAAGGTAAAGGGTGGCGCAAGCGCCGCCGCGCTGTTCCGCGTGTTTGCGGACCAGACACGCCTGCGCATCCTGCGGTTGCTGGATGACGGGCCGCTCTGCGTTGGGGACCTGGTTGAGGTTTTGCAGGCGCCGCAGCCGACGGTGTCGCGGCACCTGGCCTATCTGCGCCGTTCAGGCTTCGTGGACACGCAACAGCATGGCCTCTGGATCTTCTACGAGGTCGCACCCGCCCGGAGCACGTTGCACCGCAAGTTGCTTGAATGCCTCGTGACGTGTGTCGATCTGATCCCTGAGATTGAGGCCGATGTGGTGCGGGCGCGCGCGCTACGGCGCGCCGGCGGCTGCTGCCCGGAGGGCCGCCGGCTCATGGAGCAATTTCTACAGGAGAAACAGAAATGAGCAAAAGTACGGCTCCCGCGATTGCCACCCCTTGCCCAGTACCAGCGCTGGCCCCCAAACGACTTTCCTTTCTCGACCGCTACCTGACGCTGTGGATCTTCTTGGCCATGGCCGTGGGGGTCGGGGGCGGTTACCTGCTTCCCGGCATCGTTCCCTTCCTCGACCGCTTCAGCGTCGGCACCACGTCCATCCCGATCGCCATCGGTCTGATCCTCATGATGTACCCGCCGCTGGCGAAGGTCCGCTATGAGGAGATGGGCCCGGTCTTCCGGAACTTCAAGGTGCTCGGGCTTTCCCTCATTCAGAACTGGGTCGTCGGCCCGATCCTGATGTTCGGCCTGGCTGTCCTCTTCCTGCACGACAGGCCTGAATACATGGTCGGCCTCATCATGATCGGCCTGGCACGCTGCATCGCCATGGTCATCGTGTGGAATGACCTGGCTGAGGGCGACACCGAGTACTGCGCCGGCTTGGTCGCGTTCAACTCGATTTTCCAGGTCCTGTTTTACTCGGTCTACGCCTACGTCTTCATCACGATCGTGCCGACCTGGTTCGGCCTCCGCGGCGTAGCGGTCAACATCACGATCGGCGAGATCGCCAAGAGCGTCTTCATCTACCTCGGCATCCCATTTCTCGCCGGCGTCATCACGCGCTTAGTGCTCATCCAGGCGAAGGGCAAGCACTGGTACCACGAGCAGTTCATTCCGAAGATCAGCCCGATCACGCTCATCGCGCTGCTGTTCACCATCGTCGTGATGTTCTCGCTCAAGGGCGAGTACATCGTGCAGCTGCCGTTCGACGTCGTGCGGATCGCCATTCCGCTGCTCATCTATTTCGTGCTGATGTTCTTCGTCTCGTTCTTCATGAGCAAGAAAGCGGGTGCGACCTACGGTCAGTCGACGACGCTCTCGTTCACGGCGGCGTCGAACAACTTCGAGCTGGCCATCGCGGTCGCCATCGCCACCTTCGGCATCAACCACGGTGCAGCGTTTGCTGCGGTAATCGGCCCGCTCGTCGAAGTGCCCGTCTTGATCGCGCTGGTCAACGTGGCGCTCTGGTTCCGGCGGCAGTACTTCCGCGATGAGCTGCCCGCGCTGGGAACGTACGCGACGAGCGTGGGCCAAATCGCACAACGAAAAGGATCGACACGATGAGCGCGTTTCTCGAGACCACCGTCGACAAGTTCACGTTTCGGGTGCCAACCGACCGCTTGTACGCCGCCGATGGCCTGTGGGTGCTCCAACTCGACCCGCAGGACAGCGTCCGAGTCCGAGTCGGCGTTACGGACTTCATGCAGCAGAGAAGTGGTGATATCGCCTTCGTCACTGTCCGGCCGCCAGGCTCTGAATTGGTGGTGGGAGGCGACCTCGCGGACATTGAAACCGTCAAGGTGAACGTCGCTCTGGTGTCGCCGGTGAGTGGCGCGGTGCTGGAGGTCAACCCTGCGTTGGGTGCAACACCCGAGATCGTCAACCAGGACCCGTACGGCGATGGCTGGCTCGCCGTGATCGCGGTGACGGACTGGGAAGCCAACCGCCAGGGGCTGCTCACACCCGAGGCGTACTTCACGCACATGCAGGAACAAGCGAGAAGCGAGGTGCAGAGCACATGAACGACACTCGACGAAAGGTGGCGATCGTCCCGTGCAGCGGTGTCGGCAAACCGTACGGTACGGTGAGCCGCGAAGCAGGGTACGACCTCTGTGAGGATCTCCGTCCCGATACTACGGAGCTGGTGGCCTTGTCGCGCCTCGTCATGGGCGACGAAACCGCGCGGCAGACGGTCACGAACTCCCCCGCCATTGCGATCGACGGCTGTAAGCTGATGTGCGCCGCAAAAATGGTCAGACAAAGCGGCGGCACGGTCGCACAGGAAGTCGCCGTGCTCGACGTCTATCGCCGCCACAAAGACCTCAAGCCCGAGGGCATCGCGGAGCTGAACGATGCAGGTCTGCGGCTCGCTCGCGTGCTCGCCGAGGAGTTGACGGAGAAGATCGACGAACTTGCGCCACCGGAACGAGGTTCCCATGGATAATCTGCCCAAGCAGAAGGTCGGCATCGTGTCGTGTTCCGGCGAGGAGCTCCCGGAGGGGACCGTCTCACGTCTGGCCGCCCTGCGGGTGCTCCATGAGCTGCGGCCGCATGAGACCGTGACCCTGTGCTTGCCACTTTTTCTCGCCGGCGGGGAGAGTGAACGGGCGTTCGCGCGCGTCCATCCCACGATCACGGTGGATGGATGTGACCTCCGGTGCGCTGCCCGGGCAACGGCGATGTACCCTGCCGCGCCCGCCGCGAGTATCGTAGTGAACGACCTTGTTGCCGAGCGCGGCCTTGGGAAACCGGAAGGCCGCCGCCGACTGAACGAGGCCGGTCGGCAGGCTGTGGACGCGACCGCTACCCGTGTGGCCGCCCTCGTCGACGAACTGTTAGACAGGACCACCGACTCATCACCCGGCGAGGGAGTCTCCGGGCGATGAGTCGGACGGCTACTTACCACACGACCGTACGGTGGACCGGGGAGCATCGCGGACAGGTGGTAAGGCACCAAGGTGATTGAGTTGGATCACACGGAAATCTTCAGCCGCCTGGTCTTTCATCCGGTGATCCAAGTCGCCGTGGGCGATGAGCCGTCCGCCGCGGTGGAGGCGCGCACGCGCCGCGCTCTGGAGTCCGCGCAGAAGTACAGTCTCGTTGCCAACTCGGTGAAATCCTCAATCGAAATCGAGCCGGAGATCATCATACACCCGGGCGTATCGGTGGCAGCCAGCTGCACGCCAAGGGCATGAAAGAGTTCTTGGGTATCGATGAGGGTAAAGATTCCGGAAGCGGATGCGGACTGATCGCAAGTGTCGTCTTGTGAAACTGAACAAAGGAGAGAATGGATGACCGCTACAGTTGAAGTCTTCGACCCGGCGATGTGCTGCTCGACCGGTGTTTGCGGCCCGAGCGTCGACCCGGTGCTGCCGCGTTTTGCCGCGGACCTGGCCTGGCTCACCGAGCACTGCATACAGGTCACTCGCCACAACCTCGCACAGGAACCCGCGGCTTTTGCGGCAGCTCCGGCCGTACAGGCAGCGCTTACTGAACGAGGCACCGACTGCCTGCCGCTCATCCTGGTCAATGGCTGCATTGTCAGCCAGGGCGCCTATCCGGCACGTGCCGAGCTGGCCAGTTGGACGGGCCTCGACGGCACACCGCCGCAGACGCTGTATTCGGAGTCGGTAGCGGAGTTGGTCGCCATTGGCGCGGCGATCGCCGCGAATTGCGAGCCCTGCTTCAAGTATCACTACGACCAGGCGCACAAGCTCGGCGTGTCGAAGGAGGACATGGCGCGCGCGGTCGCCACCGCGCAGCGGGTGAAAGACACACCCGCCAAGGCCATGCTCGACTTGGCCGATCGATACCTCGGTGTAACGACGCAAGGCAGTAACAGCGCCGAAGCGGCGACCTCAGCGTGCTGCGGTCCGACCGCGGTGACGGTCACCTCAATTGGGCGCGAGCCGGCACCGCCGAAGTCCAGTTGTTGCGGGTGAAGGGGGCAGGATGGATTTCCTTCAGGCGACGGAGCGTCATCTTTTCTTCACTGGCAAAGGCGGCGTGGGCAAGACCTCGATCGCCTGTGCGACAGCGATCGCGTTGGCCGATAACGGCCGTCGGGTGCTGCTGGTCAGCACCGACCCCGCCTCCAACCTCGACGAGGTCCTCGGGGTGACGTTGTCGCCACACTCGATGGCAATCCCTGCCGTACCGGGACTCTTCGCCCTCAACCTGGATCCAGAAGCTGCGGCACACGACTATCGCGAGCGCGTGGTGGGTCCGTACCGGGGCGTGCTACCCGAAGCAGCGATCACCAGTATTGAGGAGCAACTCTCGGGCGCGTGCACGGTCGAGATAGCGACCTTCGATGAGTTCTCGAAGCTGCTCGCGGACCCGGCGACGACGGCCGGCTTTGACCATGTAGTCTTCGACACGGCGCCGACCGGGCACACGTTGCGGCTCCTCGAATTGCCCGTGGCGTGGAGCGGGTTCCTGGATTCGAATGTCGGTGGAACGTCGTGCTTGGGCCCGCTGGCCGGCTTGAACGCGCAGCGCGATCTCTATCGTTCCGCCCTGGCGGCGCTTGCTGATCCTACGGCAACGCTCTTGATCTTGGTGAGTCGCCCGGAGCGCACGGCACTGGGAGAGGCAGAGCGAACGAGAGTCGAGCTGGCGGCCCTGGGTATCGTCAAGCAGCGCTTGATTCTCAACGGCATGTTCGCAGCACGCAACGGGTCCGATCCGATAGCCCGCGCCCTCGAGGCCCGCGGCCGGGAGGCGCTCGATGAGATGCCGCCCGCCCTTCAGGCGTTGCCGCGCAGCGAAGTGCCGCTCGTGCCCTTCGAGCTGGTCGGCATCGACGCATTACGTCACCTCGGTAACGCGATGCCCGCGGTGAGCGTTGGGAAAGCGGACGCGCACCAGGGGGCCGGAAGCGACGGGTTGCTTTCTCTGGACGCGCTGGTGACAGACATCGCACGTGCGGGACGCGGCGTTATCATGGCAATGGGCAAGGGTGGCGTCGGGAAGACCACGCTGGCGGCTGCGATCGCAACGGAGTTGGCACGACGTGGGCATCGGGTGCATCTGACCACTACGGATCCGGCGGCGCATGTGGAGGTGACAGTAGAAGGCGGCGTGCCGGAGCTGCGCGTGACTCGGATCGACCCGGAGGCGGAAACGCGCGCCTACAGCAATGAAGTGCTGCAAACAGCTGCCGCCGGTCTCGACGCCAAGGGCCGCGCGCTGCTCGAAGAGGATCTGCGCTCTCCCTGCACCGAGGAAATCGCGGTGTTCCGCGCCTTCGCCCATATCGTGGACGGTGGGACGGATGGCTTTGTCGTCATCGATACGGCTCCGACCGGACACACCTTGCTCTTGCTCGATGCAGCGCAGGCATATCATCGCGAGGTGGCGCGTTCGTTGAGCGACATACCGGAGGCGGTGCGGGAGTTGCTGCCGCGCCTGCGTGATCCGGAGTTCACGCGAGTGCTACTGCTGACCTTGCCCGAAGCCACACCGGTGCACGAAGCCGTCCAGTTGCAGCGCGACCTCGCCCGCGCCGGCATCGCGCCATTCGCCTGGATCGTCAACCAAAGCCTCACGCCACTGACAGTGCACGATCCGGTTCTGGCGAGTCGGCAGCGGCAAGAACACCGCTACATTGAAGAGGTGCAACGGCTGGCGATGAGGGTCGCCGTCACGCCGTGGGCCGAGTCCCCGATGCAATCTCTGATGGCCAGGGCAGCCGCATGAAGACCGTGATCTTCGCCTGTGTGCACAACGCCGGACGTTCGCAAATGGCCGCGGCGTTCTTCAATCGGCGTGCCGATCCGAACCGTGCCCGCGCCCTCTCGGCCGGCACCCAACCGGCCGAGCACGTGCACCCGGAAGTGGTGGCGGTCATGCGCGAGGTGGGCATCGATCTGGGCAGCGCGCAGCCCCGGCTGCTCACAGATGCGCTGGCTGCGGGTGCTCAACTGCTCGTCACTATGGGCTGCGGCGAGAGTTGTCCAGTGGTGCCGGGGCTCCGCCGCGACGATGGGTGTGCGTCACGGATGTGGGTAGTTTCATGGGGTTCTTGCTTGGCTCATCGTTCTACCAGCATAATGGGCTGGTAGATGGAGGTGGTGAGGATGGCAGGGACTGTCGACGAGTTGGAAGGCCGACGTACCGCGGTACTGAAGCAAATCGAAGAAATCGGTGACATGCGCCGGGGG
>Ga0214473_10007077_pt1 | contig 13344 bp, 13 predicted proteins | sample RVTome_7_FD_203509 | JGI IMG/M metagenome (GOLD analysis project Ga0214473, IMG submission 203509) | Soil microbial communities from uranium-contaminated site in the Upper Colorado River Basin, Wyoming, United States - RVT98D197 | ecosystem: Environmental > Terrestrial > Soil > Contaminated >...
CCGCGGCGGAGGAAGCTCCGCCGGTCCCGGTCCTCGAGCGCCCGGTAGGGGTTGCCGGTGGGGGCGGGGGCGAGGTCGAAGGCGAGCAGGTCCTCGACCACGACCTCGCGCTCGCGCTTGCCCGCCCGGTAATGGTCGATGCAGTAGTTGCGGGCGACGCTGCCGAGCCAGGTCCCGAAATCGGCGTCGCGGTTGAACTTGTCGAGGCTGCGGAACACCTTGAGAAAGATCTCCTGGGTCAGGTCCTCCGCCTCGTCGTGCTTGCCCGTGAACTTGTAGGCGATGTGGAATACCTTGCGTCGGAAGCGAACGACGATCTGCTCCCAGGCCGCGTTGTCCTTGCGGAGGCAGCGCTCGATGAGCTCGGCGTCGGCGAGGTGCGGCTTTCCATCGTCCAAGGGCATCGTTCCGCGCGGGGGGACGGTGCTCAGCGAAGTCGCCGCCGCGAGCGATGATAGTGGCATCCTCGCCGAAGGGTCAAACGCTCCCGCGGCGCCCCCTCACTTGAGCTCGGGCCGGCCGGCCACGGTCCACGCCGTGTACCAGTAGCTGCCGGCGTCGCGGGCGGCCTGGGTGAGCCGGTCGCGCAGGACCGTCACCACCCGGTCGCGGAAATGGTCGTAGTAGATCGTTCCGTAGCCCGGCTTTCCCCGCCGGGCCAGCTCGTCGGCATAGAGCACGTTGTCGACCCAGACGTAGCTCTGGTTCATCATCGAGAACACGTACTCCTTGGGATCGTCCAGGTAGAAGGAGCCGACCGAGGCGAGCTTGAGGTCCTTCTCGACCGCTTCCGGGAGCTTGACCGTCAAGCGGACCCAGAGGCCGTGCTGGCCGGTCTTGTGCCCGTCGAAGTTGTCGGTGAGGGAGAGCGGGTTGTGGAGGTCGGCGATGAGGCCGGCCATCGTGTCGGACTCGGCGAGGATCTTCTCCTTGTCGCTGCTGCGGAAGGCCTCCACCAGCCGGTCGTAGGACTCGTGGATCAGCCAGGGCAGCCGGCCCACTCCCCCGGCGGCATCGCCGAAGCGCTCCTTGAGCGTCGCCTCGGTGTGGGGCAGGTCCGCGAAGGGGTAGGGGAGCAGGCGGTCCACCGCGAAGCGGCGGTCGGGGCCGCGCTCGGGAACGCTCGGCTCGAGGGCGAGCGACGGGATCTCCAGGCGATGGCCCTTGTAGAAGCCCTTCATCTGCTTGGGCAGGGCGTCGATCGCGCCCCGCACGACCAGGGGGTGGACGATCGGACCCCAGGCCATGACCGGCGACGCCAGGACGCTCCCGAGCAAGACCCCCGCCGCCACGCGTTTTCTCAAAGAGGACCTCCTTGAACAGCGAACTCGTTCGAGCACGGACCCGGCTTGGGGGGACGCCTTGCCGAGTGACAAACGAGTGAAGAGAGAGTTGGCGGAGCCTTGCGCGCGCCCTGCTCTTTCCACGATATGCACGCCTCGCGCGCGCAAGGGGTCATACCACCCGCGCGATCGCGAGCAGACGCACCTCTCGCGCGCCCGCTTCCCGCAGCGCGCGGGCGCAGGCGAGCGCGGTGGCGCCGGTGGTGAAAACGTCGTCCACCAGGACCACGACCCGTCCCGCGATCCGGGCCCGGCGCCTCACCCCGAACGCCCCGGCCACGTTGAGCCGGCGCCCCGCCGCCGAGAGGCCGGCCTGCGGAACCGTGTCCTTGCGTCGGACCAGGGCGGTGGCGGCCACGGGCAGAAGGCACTGGCGGCCCACCGCCCCCGCCAGCAGCTCGGCCTGGTTGAAACCGCGCTCGCGCCGGCGGCGCGGGTGGAGCGGGACCGGGACCAGAACCTCCGCCTGCGCCAGAACAGCACGGGCCCGTGGCTCCTCCAGCAGCACCGCGGCCAGCCGGGCGGCCACGCGCCGGCGTCCCCGGTACTTGAGGGCGTGGATGGCCTCACGGAGCCCCCCCTCGTAGGGCCCGAGGCTCGCTCCCCCCGCGAAGGGCTGCCGGTCGCGGCGGCAGCGCCCGCAGAGCGTGAGCGTGGGAGGCAGGGGAAGACCGCACCGGCAGAGCGCGCCCTGGTGGCGCGGCAGCGCCTCCCAGCAGGCATCGCACAGCGGGCCCCGGGTCGGGTGATCGAGGACACGCGCGCAGACGGGGCAGAACGAGGGGAACACGACGGCCAGGACCGGGTCCATGAAGAGCCGAGCGGCGGCCGCCGCCAGAGAGACGCTCACGGCCGCGCGAGGGCGATGCCGCCCCTCACAGCAGGCCCTGCTCCTGCTTCTCTTGGCAGGAGATGCAGTGCTTGGCCCAGGGGACGGCCTCCAGGCGTTTCATGTTCATGTCGTCCTCGCAGGAGACGCAGAACCCGTAGCGCCGCTCGTCGATGCGGCCGAGCGCTTCGTCCACGAGCTGCAGCATGTCGCGCTCGGAGTTGGAGAGGCTGAATAGGAACTCCTTGGTGTAGGAGCTCGACGCCTTGTCCGCGATGTCCTGCGCGCCCTCCTCATCGGCCTCCTTGCCGTAGTTCTTGTTCTTGTTGTAGGCCTCCAGGATCTCGACCTTCTTCTGAACGAGCTTGTCCCGGAAGGTCCTGAGCTTCTTCTGTTCCATTCCCGTTACCCTGCCTCCTCCACTGGACGTTCCAACGCGCCCCTCAAGGGATGCCGAAGCGGCGCCTCTTTTCCCAGAGCGCCTTCCGGCTGATCCCGAGGATGGCGGCGGCCCGTGTCTGGTTCCCCCCCATCTGGTCGAGGACGTAGCGGATGTAGGCCTGCTCGACGTCCTTGAGGGTAGGCCTTCGCTCCCGCCCGGCCCAGAGCGTTTGCGGCTGCTCCAGGATATGTCCGGGGAGGGCGGAGACGGGGACGGCGCTCCCGGGCGTGTAGAGCGCGCACCGCTCCACCACCGAGCGCAGCTCGCGCACGTTGCCCGGCCACAGGTACCCCTTGAGCGCCTGCGCGGCGGCGGGCTCGAAGGCGGAGGCGGCGGTGGTCTTGCGCTCCCGCTCGCGGGCGAGGAACAGCTCGGCGAGGGGCAGGATGTCCTCGCGCCGGTTGCGCAGGGGGGGCAGCTTGAGGGGGACGACGCTCAGGCGATGGAAGAGGTCCTCCCGGAAGCGCCCGGCCGCGACCGCCTCGCGCAGGTCGACGTTCGAGGAGGCCACGAAGCGCACGTCCACCTCGAGCGTGCGGGTGCCGCCCAGCCGCTCGAAGCGCCGCTCCTCCACCACCCGCAGCAGCTTCGCCTGCAGCGCGGGCGAGAGGTCCTGAACCTGATCGAAGTAGAGAGTGCCCCCCGCGGCGATCTCGATCTTGCCGGCCTTGGCCTGACGGGCGTCGGTGAAGGCGCCTTTCTCGTGGCCGAACAGCTCCGACTCCAGCAGCTCTCCCGGGATCGACGGGCAGTGCACCTTGATCAGGGGACCGTCGCGCCGGGGGCCTCCGTAGTGCAGCCAGTGCGCGAGGAGATCCTTCCCGGTGCCGCTCTCGCCCTCGAGGAGCACCGAGCTCCGCGCCTCGGCCAGGCGCGCGATCACGCCCAGGAGCTCGCGCATCGCCGGCGACTGCGCCACCACGCCGGTCAGGAGGTCGTTCAGGACTGAGCTCATCCCGCCATCTCCTGCCGCGGGGCGCCGCCCCAGAGCCGCTCGAGATCGTAGAAGCGACGCGAGCGGGGCGTGAACACGTGGACCACGAAGGCGCCGTAGTCGAGCAGGATCCATTCCTGGCGGGGATAGCCCTCGATGTGGCCGGGGCGGAGCCCCTCTGCGCGCAGCTTCTCCAGCACCGCGTCCGCGATGGCCAGGATCTGCCGCTGGCTCGCGCCCGAGGCGAGGAGGAAGTAGTCGGTGAAGAAAGCGGTCGGGCGCAGGTCGAGCACCACGACGTCCTCCGCCTTCTTGTCGAGGGCGGCCCGCGCGGCCACCTCGACCAGGGGATCGATCTTCACGCGTACAGCCCGCGCTTGGTGATGTAGTCCGCCACCGCATCCGGCACCAGGTAGCGGACGCTGCGTCCCTCACGCACGCGCTGCCGGATCTCGGTGGAGGAGATGGGCAGACCGGGCCCGGAGACGCGCTCGACGCCCCGGGCCCCAAGGCCGGGCGGCGGCAGGGACGAGCCGTTCGCCGCGCACTCGCCGGGGCGTGCCACCACCGCCACCGTGCACAGCGCGAACAGGCGCTCCGGCTCCCGCCACGTCGCCATCTCCAAGTAGGTGTCCTCGCCCACGATCACCACCACGAGGTCGGCCGGGCGCTCTTCCCGCACCCGGCTCACGGTGTCGACGGTGTAGCTCGGGCCCTCGCGGCGCAGCTCCACGTCCCAGGCCACGAAGGCGGGGTGGGCGGCGGTGGCGAGCGAGACCATGGCGAAGCGGTCGAGGGCCGAGGAGGCCGGGCGGGGGCGGTGGGGCGGCAGCCCCGCGGGAACGAAAGCCACCTGCTCGAGACGCAGCGCCTCGCGGGCGTTCTCGGCCGCCCGCAGGTGGCCGAGGTGGATGGGGTCGAAAGTCCCTCCCAGGAGCCCGATCTTCACGCGCGCTCCTCGACGAGCACCGGCCGCGCCCCCTCGACGCGCCGCCACAGCGCGCGCTTGAGCTCGGCCAGCCCGGCGCCGCTCACCGCGGAAACCGGCCGGACCTCCTCCATCCCCAGCTCCGCCGCCGCCCGGCGAAGGCTGTCGAGCGGGTCGCTCCCGCGCGCCGCCAGGTCCCGCTTGGTCGCCGCCACCAGCTGCGGCCGCGCGAGCAGCGCGGGGTCCCAGCGCCGGACCTCCTCCCGAACGGCCCGGAGGTCCGCGGCGGGATCACGACCGGAGTTGCCGGAGGCGTCCACCACGTGGAGCAGGACGCGCGTGCGTTCGACGTGACGCAGGAAGCGCAGCCCGAGACCCGCCCCCTCGTGGGCCCCCTCGATGATACCGGGGATGTCGGCGGCCACGAAGCTCGCGTCGTGCACGTCCACGACCCCGAGCACCGGGGTCAGGGTCGTGAAGGGATAGTCACCGATGCGCGGTCGCGCGGACGAGATCCGCGACAGCAGCGTGGACTTGCCCGCGTTGGGCAAGCCGAGGAGCCCCACGTCGGCGATGAGCCGGAGGTCCAGGCGGACCCGCCGCTCCTGACCCGTCTCCCCCGGCTCCGCCTCGCGGGGGGCGCGGTTGCGGTTCGAGAGGAAGGCGAGGTTGCCGCGGCCGCCGCGGCCTCCCCGCGCCAGCAGGAGGCGCTCCCCCTCGCGCAGCACCTCGCCCAGCGACGCCTCGCCCGCCTCGTCTACCGCGGCCGTGCCGGGGGGAACCGGGACGAGCAGCTCCGCGGCGGCGGCGCCGGTGCGGTTGGCGGAGCTGCCGTTGGCGCCCCGCTCGGCGCGCCACTCCGCGTGGTAACGCAGCGAAAGGAGCGTGTTCTGGTGGGAGACGGCGACCATCACCACGTCGCCGCCGCGACCGCCCGCGCCTCCGTCGGGCCCGCCGCGGGGAACGCGCGCCTCCCGCCGGAAGCTCACGCAGCCGCGTCCCCCGTCGCCCCCCTTCACGAAGATCTTGACCTGATCGACGAACATGGCTGGCCCCCCCGGAAGGGGCGGCCTGGGGCTAGCTGGCGGCGGGAATGACGCTCACGCGCAGCCCTCGCTGTCCGTGGTCCTCGAAGCGGACGACGCCCTCGACGAGGGCGAAGAGGGTATGGTCCTTGCCGAGCCCCACGTTCTTCCCCGGGCGCCACTTGGTGCCGTGCTGGCGCACGAGGATGGTCCCCCCGTGGACCTGTTGCCCCCCGAACCGCTTGATCCCGAGGCGTTGCGAGTTGCTGTCGCGACCGTTCCGGCTCGACCCTTGACCCTTCTTGTGTGCCATCTCGACCTGCCCTCAGAAAAGACTTGAAGCGGCGCCGGTTGCCCCGGAGCCGCTCCTCCGACACACCAGGTTCGTCAACCTCAGGCTTCGACCCGTTCGATCCTCACGCGGGTCGAGGACTGGCGGTGGCCCCGGGTGCGCCGGTAGTGCTTGCGTCGCTTGTACTTGAACACCCGGATCTTCGGACCGCGACCCTGCTCGAGGACGGTGGCGATCACCCGGGCGTTCTCGACCCGGGGCGCGCCCACGCGGGTCTCTCCCTCGTCGCCCACCGCGAGGACCTCCTCGAGCGTCACCGTGGCACCCACGGCCGCCGGCAGGCGCTCGAGCTCGACGATGTCCCCCTTCTCCACCCGGTACTGCTTGCCGCCCGTCCTCACGATCGCGTACACCGCTCAGCCTCCCGCCGTCAGACCGCTTGAAACGCGAGAAGTTAGCACGGAGGGTCGTCCGGCGTCAAACGACGGGGGGCAGCCAACGACCGACAGTCAACGGTTCACGGTTCACAGTTCAAGGTTCAAAGCGACTTCTACGATCGTGGGAGTGAGCCGCCGAGTCGACCCTGCCTGGCCGGACTTTCGACTTGAACCTTGAACTGTCGACTGGCACGCGTTGCTAGAAATCGAATCCCACCCAGAAGCCGAACTTCCAGCCGGCCGAGGTCACCTTGAGGTCGGTGAGTTTCGACCAGTCGAAGTGCAGCGGGTAGCCCAGGAAGAAGATCTGGAAGCCGAAGCCGAACGAGGCCCTTCCGTCCACGAGGTGGAAGCCGGAGACGGGCTCGCCGAAGATCGGGTCGCGGACGTAGGAGCGCCCCGGATCGCTGGTCGAGAAGGTGTAGGGAGCGCCCCGGAACTGGGCCCCACCGATGTTGAAGTAGCCGGTCGCGCGGATCGGACCGAGGGTGCCGATGGGGGTGGCCATGAGATGAACGATGGGGAGTCGGAGCTCCACGTTCGCAAAGAAGCCCTGGTTGCCGGCGAAGGCGAGGTAGGGGTAGCCCCGCATCTCCATGTTGCCGCCGAAATAGAAGATGGAGGGGTTGTCCCCCCTCGAGTAGAAACCGCGTCCGCGGACGGCGAGGAGGGCCGTGGTCGATCCCAGGCGCAGGTACTTCCTGGCGTCGATGTGGGCCGTGTAGCGGTTCAGGTTGCCCCCGAAGCTCGGGGCCGCCTCCAGCCCGAGGGCCATCGTGCTTCCGGACAGGGGCCCGAAGCCCGCGAACCGCGTCGTCTCCTGGACGAAGTTCATGGAGAAGGGAGCGAGATAGCCGTTGTTCAAGAAGAAGGGGACGCCCAGAGACTCCGCCTGCTGCCGGAAAAGGGCTTCGACCTCCTGGTTCAGGAAGCGTTCGGTGAGCTTGACGAACCCCCCCGAGAACTCCAGCCGCCGGAACTTGTCGAGCGGGTACTGGGCGATGAACTGGCCGCCCGAGTAGCGCTGGGTGGCGATCGCCCCCTCGCGAAAGTACTCGAGTCCCGTCGTGAGATACGGGTAAGCGTAGAAGAACTGGGTGGTGTCGAACCCGGTCGCGCCGTAGTGGAGGCGCTTGGCCAGGTTGATGTAGGTGCCCTCGTAGGTGCGGAACTCGGATACGGACAGGATGGTGAGGAGGAACTGCTGGTCTCCCAGCACGTCGGCCAGCGCGATCTGGGTGCCCCCGAAGAAATCGCCGCCGGAGGTGAAGCCCACGTTGAGCGGCGGCCGGTTCTCGAGGTACAGCCCCTCGAAGAGCTTCTTGCGCCGCTTGTTCTCGGGGATGACCTGGTGTCCCACGTCGGGCTGGAAGTCGATCATCCCCTCCGAGGCCACCCGCACCTCCTGCTCGGGCTCCTTGAGCGGCTCCGAGAGATCTTTGGTGTGGAGGCGGTACTCCCCCTTGAAGTACGAGATGAAGGCCAGCCGGTCGCCGGCTTTCGTCTTGAGGGGGGCGGGGGCGGTGTTGCCGCCGAGCACGTCGGTGTACTGCCGGATGACCCCCGTGCGCAGGTCCAGGCTGCGGAGGTTGAAGATCTCGTCGTCCTCGTTGGAGGCGTAGTAGACGAGGTTGCCGTCCGTGGAGAAGGCGGGGGCGGTGTCGTCGTAGGCTCCGAAGGTGAGCTGCGTTCTCCGCGAGGGGTCGCCGAGCGGGAAGACGAAGATCTTGTCGTGGCCGCTGACGCGCCGGGTGTGGGCCACGAGGCTCCCGTCCGGCGAGACCTGGGGGTCCGCGTCGGCGTAGGCATCGTTGGTGAGGTTCTTGGTTTCGCCGGTCTCGAGGTCGAGCAGGTAGATGTCGGAGACCCCCTCGCGCAGAGCCGCGAACACGACGTGCCGTCCATCGGGGAGCAGGCCGGGGCCCTGCGCCTGGTCGAGGTCGATCGGGATCTTGCGCAGGATCTTGCCGTTCAGCACCGAGATGAGGAGGAGGCTGCGCCGCTTGCCGACACGGGCGAAGATGGCGATCGCGTCGCCGCGAGGGTCGAACCCGATCGTGCGTCCGGCCACCCAGTTGTCGTTGAAGGTGATGTTCTCGTACTCCCCGGTGAAGCCTTTGGTGAGGTTCCGGAGCACGGTCCCGTCCACGGCCGACAGGAGCACGAGGTCCGCTTCCCCTTCCGCCCGGTTCGCGGTGAGGGCGGCGACCATCTCCCCTGAGGGGCTGGGCGCGAAGGCGAAGACCTGGGTGAAGTGGGTCTTCTCCGCGTTGGGGGAGAGGTCCTTGCCGTAGTCGGTGGGGCGCTCCTTGTCCCGGAAGGGCTTGAAGCGCTCCTTCAGCCACTTGTCGAAGGCCTCGTCGAAGTCCTCGGGGGTCGTCCGGAACGCCTGCTTGTAGATGTCCTCGGTGGAGCCGCCCAGGATCCCCTTGCGCAGCGTGTAGAGGAACTGGCGTATCCCTTCCTTGCCGTACCGCGCCTCCATGAACTCGAACGCGGAGTGGCCCATGTTGTAGACGAGCCGTCCGCTGAAGGCTTCGAACTCGGCCTTCGAGAGCTTCGGCACCTGGTCGGTGATGGCCGCATCCCGGATCATCATCAGGTCGAGCGGGTTCCACTTCCCCACGAAGTAGTCGGCCAGCCCCTCGTCGATCCAGAGGGGTAGGCTCCGGGAGAGGATGCTGCGGGGGATGATGTCGAACTCGAAGATGTGGGTGATCTCGTGGGTGATGAGGTCCTGCAGCTTGTCGGGAGGTTCGTCGATGGGAAGAACCAGGCGGCCGCGGAGCGGCTCCGCGAAGGCGAGAACGCCCTCGGGCACGAAGGTGGGGTAGAGGTTGGTCTGCTCGAACTCGGAATGCGTCTTGTAGAGGATGGCCGGGATCGGGCGCGAGATCTCGTGCTTGAGGCCGGTGGAGACCTTCTGGTAGGCGCTCTCCAGGTAGGAGGTGAGGCGCGCCAGGTGCTGCTCGAACTCCGGGTAGTAGAAGATCTCGAAGTGCGGGCTCTTGTAGATTCGCCAGTTGAAGTCGTCGTACTTGACCTTGTTCTTCCCGTAGTAGGGGAAGAACTGGGCCCGGGCGGGCGCGGCGGGGAGAAGCAGGGCGAGCACGAGCGCCAGCGCGAGCACCCGGGAGAGGGCCGGACCTTGCCTATTCATAGGGTTTGCCTAGTTCAGGAGGACGCGCGTTCCGCGGATCCTCTGCGGCGAGATGACCCCGAGGAAGTTGGGAAGGAGCCGGTCCATCAGCTCGAAATAGGAGGAGAGCGGCGAGACCTTCTGCTCGTCACCGTAAAGGACCTCCTCCGTGAACATCTCCTTGTGGAGGGTTTGGCCGGTCTTGCCGTCCACGAAGTAGAAGTCCGCGGCCAGGCTGTAGCCCTTGCGCTCCAGGTAGCGGCTGCCGCGGACCAGCCGCGGCTGGCGCGAACCCGGCGTGTACACCACCCGGTCCTCGGTCTGGAAGCCGGAGCGGTTCTGGACCTCGAAACCCATCCGCCCCGTCACGATCAGCGGGTTCTGGAACTCCTCGCCCACCCGCCGCCAGAACTCGGGGTCCTGCAGCACGCGGTCGGCCTCCAGTCGGTACTGCTCTCTCTCCGCCTTGCTGTACTTGTCCCCCTCTCCCAGGCCCTCGAGGATCTTCTCGAGCGCGTCGTTCAAGGGCGGCCGGTCCGGCTCCAGGACCTGCAGCTGCGTGCTCGAGCGGAGCTGGTTCTGGAGCAGCCGCGCGGTCTCCGCTCCCAGGTCCACGTCCGCTTCCCCCAGGTCGGTGACGAAGCCGGCGATGAGGATCCGGCGGAACGACCGCACGTCGATCTTCGACTGCAGGGGCGTGTCGACCGGGACCTCGACGAAGCTCGCGCAGGCGGCGGCGGCCAAGGCGAGGGGGAGGCAGAGACTAAGGCTTCTTCTTGGCTTTGCGGTTGCGTTTGTCATCGGCTTCCCGGAACAGATCGTAGTTCTGCTGAATGTAGATGTGGTTGGGCTTGAGCTTCAGGGCCTTCTCGTAGGCCTCACGGGCCTTGTCGAACTCGCCCTGCTGCTCGAGGGCCACCGCGAGGTTGTTCAGCGCGGAGGCGTTGTCGGGGGCGAGGTGCGCGGCCTTCTCGAAGCGGAAACGCGCTTCCTGCCAGAGCCCCTTGCGGGCCACCTCGATGCCGAACCGGACCTCGTCACCGCTCGATGTCTCCAGCGCGGAGGAGGCGAGAAGAAGAAAAAGGGCGGCGAGGGTCACCGGGGCACGCTCTCGATCGAAGCGGAACGTTTTGATGGTAACGTGTCAGGCCCGCGGAAAGCAAGGCCGGTGCCACGGCCGCGACCGCCCCGATCCCGCATTCGGCCAGCCCTGGAGAGGCCGGCGCCGCACGAGCGTGGCGTTGTCCAAGCTCAGGGACACCTCCTGCCGCCTGGGAGGGACAGTGGCGCGCGGCCCGAGGGGAGAGGCGGCAGGGGGGCCGGGAACGGGCGGACCTTGACAGGCAGGGGGTCACCCCTACAATGGCCCGTCGCGCCCGTTGTGAGCGGAAAGGACACGTGAACGAGAGCATCGACCTGTTGATGCTGGCTCTGTTGCCGGGCGTCGCGCCCCGCGCGGCCCGGGATCTGCTCGCGCGTGGCCCGCTCGGCGACAGCCTCGCTCGGCCCGACGAGCACGGAGACCTGCTGCCCGGGCCCGCTCGTGCCCTCCTCCGCGGGGGCGAGGCCCGGCGCCGCGCCGAGGCCGAAGGACGGCGGGCGCGGGGTCTCGGGATCCGCGTGCTGGCCCTGGGGGAGGCGGACTACCCGGAGCGCCTGCGCGAGGTCTACGCCCCGCCCCCGGTGCTTTACGTGCGTGGCCGGCTCGTACCCGACGAGGGCGGGCGCAGCGTGGCCGTGGTCGGCGCTCGGGCCGCCTCGGCACCCGGGCGCGCGCTCGCCCGCACGCTCTCCCACGACCTCGCCGCCGCCGGGGCCACCATCGTCTCCGGCCTGGCGCGGGGGATCGACACCGAGGCTCATCGGGGGGCCCTCGCCGCCGGCGGACGCACGGTGGCGGTGCTCGGCTCGGGCCTCGACCGGGTCTACCCGCCCGAGAACGAAGAGCTGGCGGCGGGGGTGGGGAGAGACGGTGCGCTCGTGTCCGAGTTCGCGCTGGGGACGCCGCCGCGGCCCGAGAACTTCCCCCGGCGCAACCGTGTGATCGCGGGTTGGTGTCGGGCCGTGGTCGTGGTCGAGGCCGGCGAGAAGAGCGGCGCCCTCAGCACGGCCCGGGCGGCGCTCGACGAAGGGCGCGACGTGATGGCTGTGCCCGGGCATCCCACCCAGCCCCTCGCGGCCGGGACCAACGCGCTCCTCCGCGACGGGGCGACGCTGGTGAGGAGCGCCGCCGATGTCGCGCAGGAGATCGGCCTCGTGATGCCCGTCACCGAGGGCAGGGCCCGCATCGCCGACGATGTTCTGGAGGCGATGCGACCGGACACCCCCCTGAGCCTCGAGGAGCTGCAGACGCGCTGCGGGCGGAGCCTGCCCGACCTGCTCGCGCGGCTCGCCGTGCTGGAGATGGACGCGAGGGTGCGGCGCCTGCCCGGCCCCCTCTTCGTCCGGGAGCTGAGCGCATAAGGTGGCGAAGAACCTCGTCATCGTCGAATCCCCCGCCAAGGCGAAGACGATCAACAAGTACCTGGGCCGCGACTTCACGGTGAAGGCCTCCATGGGCCACGTGCGCGATCTGCCCAAGCGCAAGCTCGGGGTCGACGTCAAGCGCGGCTTCAGCGCCGAGTACGAGGTGCTGGCGACGCGCAAGAAGGTGCTGGAGGAGATCAAGGCCGCGGCCAAGGAGGCGGAAGCCATCTATCTGGCCGCCGACCCCGACCGCGAGGGCGAGGCCATCTGCTGGCACCTCGCGGAGGAGATAGGGGACCGCAACAGCAAGGTGCGGCGCAAGATCCGCCGCGTGGTCTTCAACGAGATCACCAAGCGCGCCATCGAGGAGGCGTTCCACCACCCCGGGGAGATCGACGAGCGCAAGGTGGACGCCCAGCAGGCGCGGCGGATCCTCGACCGCCTCGTCGGCTACAAGGTGAGCCCGATCCTCTGGGAGAAGGTGCGGCGCGGCCTCTCCGCCGGGCGCGTGCAGTCCGTGGCCTTGAAGCTGATCTGCGACCGCGAGCGCGAGATACGCGCCTTCGTCCCCGAGGAATACTGGACGGTGGTCGCCCACCTGGAGGCGGGCTCGCCGCCGGCCTTCCCGGCCAACCTCCTCAAGAAGGACGGCAAGAACGTCGAGATCGGCAGCGCGGAGGAGGCGGCCGCGGTGCGGCGGGACCTGGAGGCGGCCGCATTCCGGGTGGAGAAGGTCCAGGCCAAGGAGCGCAAGCGCTACCCGGTCCCCCCTTTCATCACCTCCAAGCTCCAGCAGGACGCGTTCAAGAAGCTGCGCTTCCCGGTCCGCAAGACCATGCAGGTCGCGCAGCGTCTCTACGAGGGGATCGAGCTCGGACCCGACGGCAGCGTCGGTCTCATCACCTACATGAGGACCGATTCGACCCGCGTCTCCAACGATGCCCTGGCCGAGGTGAGGGACGTGGTCGCCCGCACCTACGGGGAGGACTACGTTCCCGAGAAGCCGATCTTCTACAAGACCAAGAAGGACGCGCAGGACGCCCACGAGGCCATCCGCCCCACCTATCTCGACCGCGCCCCCGAGCAGGTGAAGAAGTACCTGTCGAAGGACGAGCTGGCCCTTTACACGCTCATCTGGAACCGATTCGTGGCTTCGCAGATGAAGCCGGCGGTCTACGACGAGACCGTCGTGGACATCTCGGCCGGCGCCTATCTCCTTCGGGCCAAGGGCTCGACGCTCAGGTTCAGGGGCTTCCTCGCCGTGTACGAGGAGGCCGGGGAGGAGAAGCGGGAGGAGAAGCCCAAGCCCGAGGAGGAAGGGGCCCCCGCCGCGGAGTCGGAGCCGGAGGGCGCCGGCACGCAGCTTCCCCCCCTCGCCGAGGGCGACGCCATCGCGCTCCGAAAGCTCGATACCGACCAGCATTTCACGCAGCCGCGCCCGCGCTTCTCCGAGGCCAGCCTGGTGAAGGAGCTGGAGGAGAACGGCATCGGCCGGCCCAGCACCTACGC
>Ga0214473_10007078_pt1 | contig 13344 bp, 13 predicted proteins | sample RVTome_7_FD_203509 | JGI IMG/M metagenome (GOLD analysis project Ga0214473, IMG submission 203509) | Soil microbial communities from uranium-contaminated site in the Upper Colorado River Basin, Wyoming, United States - RVT98D197 | ecosystem: Environmental > Terrestrial > Soil > Contaminated >...
ACGAGCCGTGGCACGCGGGTGCACAGAGCCTTGTAGTTGTTGCGACACGCGGCCTGAGCGAGGGCGGCGCCAACGAAGCTCTTACCGACGCCTGTCTTGCCGATCACGATCACGTTTTGCTTGTTGCCGACCCACTTGCACGTGGTTGGCTCCCCAAGAATCCCGCCAGACCAACAACCTCTCCGCTCGAGCCGGGCATGGCGAACGTGTTCTCCGGCGAGATGTCGAACAGTGGCGGCGAGATGGGCGTCGCGGCGCGCTCACGGCCGCGGGATGGCCTTCACTTGTGGGTGTGCCGTCGCAAGCGCTGGCGGTAGCCGTCACCGCAGGGTGACGGGGCTGGCCCAGGCGGCACCCTGTCCGCGCCACGGACCCCCTTTCCCGCTGGTCCCAAGAAACCCTCCGGCCTCCTGGCGCGGCGGCGCGGCGCCAACGTGGGCGCCCACGGCGCGCCCATTGAGCGCCATAGCGCGGGTCAACTCGCCAGAGAGACGCATGGCTCGCCGGCGCACCCGTGAACCTCGACGGTGAGGTGCACGAGGTCCTCGTGTTCGCGAAGCAGCGCCTTGTAGTGCTCGGGCGCACAGGGCGAATGGCTGATCACGGAGACGATGGCGGCGAGGTGGCGAGGGCCCACTCGCCAGACGTGCAGGTCCGCCACCCGGTTGTCGGCGTCGGCCTCGATGGCTGCCTGGATGGCGTCGCGGCGGGCAGCGGGGACCTCTGCGTCCAGCAGCACGCCGCTCGTGTCACGAAGGAGGCCGTAGGACCAGCGGGCGATGACGATCGCCCCGACGATGCCCATGGCCGGATCCATCCAGACCCAGCCGAGGTGCTTGCCGGCGATGAGCGCGACGATCGCGAGGACGGACGTCATCGCGTCCGCCATCACGTGCAGGTAGGCGCCGCGCAGGTTGTGGTCGTGATGGTGGTGATGGTGGTCGTCGTGCTCGCCGACGCCGTGCCCATGATCGTGGTGTTCGCGCAGGATGAACGCGCTGATGAGGTTGACGACGAGGCCGATGACGGCGACGGCGATGGCCTCGTCGAAGCGGATGGCGACCGGCGAGGCGACGCGCACGACGCTCTCGCCGAGGACGAGGATCGCGATGACGGCGAGGCCCACCGCGCTCGCGAAGCCGCCCAGGGCACCGACCTTGCCGGTGCCGAAGCTGTACCGGGGGTTGTCCGCGTGACGACGCGCGTAGACGTAGGCGAAGACCGTGATCCCGAGGGCAGCGGCGTGGGTGCCCATGTGCCAGCCGTCGGCGAGGAGCGCCATCGAGCCGAAGATCATCCCGGCCGCGATCTCGACGGTCATCATGGTCGCGGTCAGCCCGATCACCCACCAGGTGCGGCGCTCGGCCCCCTTCCGCTCGTCGGTCCCGAAGGTGTGGTGGTGCTGCCAGCGGTCGAGTGCATGGACGTGCATCGGGTGCGCTCCAGTTCGTTCGAGGCGCCGCCCCGAGCTCCTGTGTGTGACGCTCCAATGTACTCGCCGGCCGGCGTAAGGTCACGGCGCGCCCAACCCCGTCGATCTCATCGTGCTCTCGTCCGGACCCCGCCCGGCGCACCAGTCGGCGAGCCTCCGACCCTCGATCGCCACCGCCCCGAGCGTCGAGGACGGCGACATCGTCGAGGGAGCACGCGCCCCGATCACGGGCCGAGCGTGTGGTCGTACGCGGTGCCCCACGGAGGACGATCCAGCACTCGCGTCAGCCGGGCCCGCCGATCGCCTGCGATCGCCTGCGCGAAGGGTTGACATGAGCATGGCTGGGGCTATATTCAAACAGTCGTTTGACGCTTTGAGGAATACTGATGACTACCCCGACCCGCCAGTTCAAGGACGCCATCTACGAGCAGCTCGCCCGCATCGGGAAGTCCCTCGGCAGCGGACCGCGGCTGGAGATCCTCGACATCCTCTGCCAGGGCCCGCGCACCGTCGAGGCGCTGGCGAAGCAGGTCGGGCAGTCGGTCGCCAACACCTCGCACCACCTTCAGGTACTGCGGCGCGCCCGGCTCGTCGAGGCCGAGAAGGAAGGCGTCCACGTCACCTACCGCCTGGTTGACGAGGAGGTCTGCGCCTTCTTCCGGGCGCTGCGGGGCCTCGCCGAGTCCCGGTTCCTGGAGATCGAGCAGGTGACGCGGGACTTCCTGCAGGCCCGGGGCAGCCTGGAGCCGGTCGATCGCGATGCCCTGGTCGCCCGGGTCCGCACCGGCGCCGTGACGCTGCTCGACGTGCGGCCCGAGGAGGAGTTCCGGGCGGGGCACCTGCCGGGCGCATTGTCGGTGCCGCTCGGCGACCTCGAGCGCCGTCTCGCCGAGCTGCCGCGCGACCGCGAGGTCGTCGCCTACTGCCGCGGCCCCTACTGCGTCCTGGCCGTCGAGGCGGTCGAGCTGCTCCGGGCCCGTGGGTTCGAGGCGATCCGAATGGAAGAAGGCGTGCCGGACTGGCGGGCGCGCGGGCTGCCCGTGGAAGTGTTCGCAACGGAGGCTACGTCATGAGCAAGACCCTGTTCATCCTCAACGACCCACCCTATGGGACGGAGCGCAGCTACAACGGCCTGCGGCTGGCCGGCTCGCTCGCCAAGTGCGACGGGGAGCAGATCCGGGTGTTCCTCATCGGCGACGCCGCGAGCTGCGCCAAGCGCGACCAGAAGGTGCCGAAGGGCTACTACAACATCGAGGTCATGCTGCGAGCCGTGACGCGGCGCGGGGGCGAGGTCGGCGTCTGCGGCACGTGTATGGACGCGCGCGGCATGGCCGAAGGCGAGCTCGCAGACGGGACGAGCCGTAGCACGCTCGACGAGCTGACCGAGTGGGCCCAGTGGGCCGACCGGGTCCTGACGTTTTGAGCACCAAGGAGGCAGGCAAGATGAGTCCCGACAACAAGACCATTGTCATCCTCGGCGGCGGCGTCGGCGGTGTCGTGACCGCCGTCGAGCTTCGCAAGAAGCTGCCCGCCAGCCATCGCATCGTGCTCATCGACCGCGAGGAGCGGCACGTGTTCGCACCGTCGCTCCTGTGGCTCATGACGGGCGCCCGCACCGCGGAGAAGATCTCGCGTCCGTTGGAACGCCTCAACCGGCGAGGCATCGAGGTCGTTCGCGGCGCAATCACCTCCATCGATCCGGCGAACCGCCGCGTGGAGGTGGACGGCCGAGCGTTCGACGGCGACCACGTGGTGATCTCGCTCGGCGCGGACTTCACGCCCGAGGTCATCCCCGGCCTCGCGGACACGGGCTACAACTTCTGCACGCTGGAGGGAGCCGAGAGCCTGCGCGACGCGCTGCCCGCGTTTCGCTCCGGGCGGCTCGTCCTGATGACGGCTGCGCCGGCCTACAAGTGCCCGGCGGCGCCCTACGAGGCGGCGATGCTGCTCGAGCACGACTGCCGGCAGCGCGGCGTGCGTGATCAGGTCTCCATCGATCTCTACACGGCGGAGCCCGGACCGATGGGCGTCGCCGGACCGGACGTGTCGGCTTCCGTCCGACAGATGGTCGAGTCCAAGGGCATCGCGTACCACCCCGAGCACCAGGTCACGGAGGTCGATGCCTCGTCCGCCCGGCTCACGTTCGCGAACGGCGTGACCGCAGAGTTCGATCTTCTGGTGCACGTGCCCCCGATCCGCGCGCCGAAGGTGGTTCGTGATGCCGGCCTCACCGCGGAGAGCGGCTGGGTGCCCGTGGACCGCCACACGATGGAGACGAAGTTCGAGGGCATCTACGCCATCGGCGACGTGACCGGCATCCCCCTCAAGCTGGGTAAGCCCCTGCCCAAGGCCGGGGTCTTCGCCCACGCCGAGGCCTCGGTGGTCGCGGCGAACATCGTCCGCGAGCTGACCGGCAAGGGCAAGGCGGCGCGCTTCGACGGCCACGGGGAGTGCTTCGTCGAGACCGGCGACGGAAAGGCCGGGTTCGGAAAGGGCGACTTCTACGCCGAGCCGGTGCCAGTCGTGCGCATGCGCCCGCCCGGCCGGCGATGGCACTGGGGCAAGGTCGCGTTCGAGAAGGCATGGCTGCGCCAGTGGTTCTGACCCGCGGAGAATGACCATGTGTGAGCTCCTGGGCGTGAGCGCTCTTCACCCGGCCGACGTCAACCACTCGGTGGCGCTGCTGCGCCCGCGTGGCGGCGAGCTCGGTCCGCACGCCGACGGCTGGGGCCTCGCCTTCTACGAGGGGCGCGCGGCGCGCGTGTTCAAGGAGCCGATCCCGGCGGCCGAGAGCCGCTGCCTCGGGTTCATTGCCGAGTACGACTTCCGGAGCACCATCGTCATCGGCCACATCCGCAAGGCCAACCCGGCGCAGTTCGGGCGGGCGTCGGCGAACACCCACCCCTTCTCTCGGGAGCTCTGGGGACGCTCCTGGGTGTTCGCGCACAACGGCAAGCTGCCCGGCGTGACGGAGGACCCGCGCTTCGCGCTCGGGCGCTTCCGGCCCATGGGTGACACCGACTCCGAGCACGCCTTCTGCTTCCTGCTCGATCGGTTGGCCGACGCCGGCGACGAGCGTCCTCTCGGACCGGACCCGCTCGACGCGGTGCTGGCCGAGCCGGTGGCGCTCTTGAGCGAGCTGGGTGAGCTCAACTTCCTGTTGAGCGAAGGCGTACACCTCGTGGCCTTCGCGAATACGAAGCTCCATCGCGTTCAGCGCACGTGCGTCGAGGGGAGCTGCCGGCAGCAGGTGGTCGTGCTCGCCACGACGCCCTTGACCAACGAACCCTGGCAGCCCGTCGAGCACGATCGCCTCCACGTCTTCGCGGGCGGCGCGGAGACCCGCCGAACCGAGGTCGCAGCATGAGAAATGACACGCTCCCCATCTACCTCGACCACAACGCGACGACGCCGATCCTCCCGGACGTCATCGAGGCGATGCTGCCCTGCCTGCGCGAGCATTTCGGCAACCCGTCGAGCAGCCACGTTTACGGGCGGCGGGCCCACGACGCCGTCGAGCACGCGCGACGGCAGGTGGCGGCACTGATCGGCGCCACAGCCGAGGAGATCGTGTTCACCTCCGGGGGGACCGAGGCGAACAACCTCGCGATCCGGGGCGTGGCGGGCGCGCTCGCCAGCAAGCGGCACATCGTGACGTCGCAGATCGAGCATCCTGCCACCGCCGAGCCCTGCCGCTTGCTCCAGGGGCTTGGGTGGGAGGTGACGTGGCTGCCGGTGAACGCTGCAGGGCGCGTGCGCGACGAGGACCTGGACTCGGCGGCCAGCCCGGGGACGGCGCTCGTCACCATCATGCACGCCAACAACGAGACCGGGACGATCCAGCCCATCCGGGAGGCGTCGGAAGCCGGGCATGCGGTGGGCGCGCTCGTCCACACCGACGCGGCCCAGTCGGTCGGCAAGGTCCCCGTGCGGGTCGATGACCTCGGGGTCGACCTGCTCTCGCTCGCGGGCCACAAGCTCTACGCCCCGAAGGGCGTCGGCGCGCTCTACGTGCGAAACGGCACTCCGATCGAGCCCGTGATCCGTGGCGCCGGCCACGAGCGCGGTCTGAGGCCTGGCACCGAGAACGTCGCCTCCATCGTCGGCCTCGGCGTGGCATGCGAGATCGCGCGCGAGGGTCTCGACGAGGAGGCGGCTCGACTCCGGCGCCTGCGCGACCTGATGTGGGATCTGCTTCATGAGGGCGTACCGGGCCTCGCGCTGAACGGCCACGAGCGGGAACGCCTGCCGAACACTCTCAACGTGCGCTTCCCCGGTGTCCGCGGCAGCGATGTGCTGGCCTTCGCGCCGGAGGTGGCAGCGTCGACCGGCTCGGCCTGCCACGAGGGCGGCGAGCGACCCTCGGCCGTCCTCACCGCGATGGGGATCGAGCCGGACGCCGCGCTGGGCTCCGTTCGGCTGTCGCTCGGCCGGCACTCGACAGAGGACGCCGTCCGCAGGGCCGCGGCCGCGCTCGAGGAGGCGTGGCGAAGGGCGACGCATCCGCGGGCCTGACGGTCCGCGTCGCTCACATCTTCTCGGCGAGCCCAGAGCCCAGCATGGCCTGGACCAGCGACGCGGCCTTCTCCTCGTCGGTCGTGCCCTCGACCTTCAGCTCGGTCGACTCCAGGCGCTGGACCTGATCGACGAGCCAGTCGATGTACTCGCCGAGGCTGCGGTGCTCCTGGCCGAAGGCGATGTACTGCATCGCCTCGACGATCTGCTTGGGCGTGCCCTGGAAGACGCGCCCGTCGCTGATCATGCGGATCCTCATGTCCACCTCTCCTTTCGTGCGCGGCGTGGCTCCGGACGCGGGATCGACCGGCAAGGTTGCGACGCTCGGGGCAGAGAGAATGCGCGCGGGCACGAAGTGCGCGGAATTCGAAGGGGCGCGGCGTTGAACGCGGGCGACGTGGTGCGGTTCGAGTCGGTGGCGGCGTTCTCGGTGATCGAACGCCGTCCAGAGAGCGGGCGAGAGCGTCGGTGAGAACGTGTCGGCGGTGACGTCACTTGGTCGCCTCGGCGCCCGCGGTTCGGAAGACGAGCACGGCGATGTCGTGTCGATAGTTCTCGCCGCCGCAGCGGACCTCGGTCAGCACCATCGGGCCGAGCTTGCGGCCGCCGATGTCGACCTCGACCGGATCGCCACCGATGCGAGGCAAGCGGCCCTCCGCGAAGAGCTGCAGAGCCGACGGCATCATCGCGTACACCGTCGCAGTTCCATCCTCGCCGATCGCGCCGCGGTGGCGATCCACCGGGAAGCTCAAGAGCGTGTTGCCACCCTGCGCGATTCGCACCTCGTCGAGGAACTTGCCGGCGATGGCGACGCGCTTCTCGGCGGGCGGCGGGATCTCGGCCCTCACGCCGTCCGGGAGGCCCATCGTGCACAGGAGTCGCGGCACACCGGCGGCGTCCGCCTCGTAGGTCCAGCCCGCGACGAGCCGCGGATCGAGCCAGTGCTCGCGCCAGCGCTCCGTGGCTCCCCAATAAACCCCCTGTACCAACTGCTCTCTGGTCCGAAGCCGGAACTTCAACCTGATCTCTGGCGCGGAAGCCGAGAAACGACGGGGTGTTACAAGGGGCGAGGCTGAAGGAGCCTACGAATGGGCGCGCGTCTTCAGCGCCACGGATTCACCAGGTTGACGGGTAGAGAGCGTCGGGCCGGGACGTGCCGAGGCGCGTGAGCTGGAGGCCTTTCCCGTTGCCCCCAAGAAACCGTCACCACGTCCGCTCAGACGACGCCGGGAGGATCTTCGCCGCCACCGAGACCGACCCGGGTGACCAGATCGCCGTGCCAAATGGCGCTGATCTCACCCGCGAGGCCGGCCGACGCGAGCAGAGAATACACCACGCCACCGACGTTCGTGGACGCCAATCGCAATTCTTGTCTTTCCCTGCCGCGCCCGTTCAGGCTGCGGCCGATTCCTCATTGGCCAGCGCGTAGGAGTTCAGCAGCCCGTGAGCGAAGCGCCTGCGAACCAGCCTCCGCTGCCGCACTTCGTCCAAGCTGGTCACCTCCGCGCCCGGTGAGCCCCGCCCGAAGGCTGCCGGCGTCTGTCCATCGGTGGCCTGGTTGGCCCGATGCTCGTTGTAGTAGGCGCGGTACTCGTCGAGGAACCACTGGAGCTCCTCGACGTCGCGCACCCGGATGTGGTTCAGCATCTCCAGCCGCACGGACTTGATGGCCCTTTCGGCGGTCCCGTTCACGAACGGCAGGGCGATCGGTGTTCGGCGTCTCTCGATCTCCATAACGCGGAGCTGCCGCTCGAACTGGCGAAGGAAGTTGGTGCCATGGTCATGGACGACGGCACCAGGCTGCCGGCTCTCCCGGTGGATCGCGGAGGCGAATGTCCGAATGGTCCACTCGGTGGTCGGCCCCCAGGCGTCGCACGCACGCAGCTCGAGGATCTCCTTGGTGTGGAGATCGATCACGAGGAGCACGTTGAGCCACACGCCCTTGGCTGTGCGGACGAAGAAGAAGTCGAGCGCCCAGATGGCGTCCTTGACCGTGGCCCTCCACTTGTCGAGGTTCAGCGGGTGGCCGGCCGTCGGATGGAAGCCCGCCTCCTTGAGCACCTTCTGGATCGTGGGCTCGCTGACCTTGATGCCCATCCGGCCGAGCTCGTCCTTGATGCGGTGCGCGCCCCAGAGCGGGTTCTCCGTCTTGAGCTGGATGATGAGGTCCTTCAGATCCTGCGCGAGCGGCGGCCTGCCTCCCAGGTTCCGTTTTCGCCAGGGCCACGGTCCACGTCGGAGCTTCATCGCCCACCGCTCGATGGTCGTCGACGACGTCGAGAGGTAGTAGTTCTGGAAGGCCTTGTCGCCGCGCGTGAGCAGGTAGGCAAACACCTGGGCCGCCCGCGTTCGCAGTGACACCTTTGGTCGCGAGCCGCGCTCGCTTTTCAGCTCGAGCACGAGCGCACGCACTTGGGCCTTGAGCGCCAGGTTCTCGCGGAGGAGCCGTTCGACCTCGGGCTGCACGCCGCTCCGGGGCAGGCGGCTGACGCGGTCCACGACCACGATCAGCAGGTGGTAGACGAGAAATTGGGTGGTCTTGATGATGAGTGAGAGCAAGCGGACTCCTCCATGCCCCCCCTGGGTAGCACAGGTTGTCGCCGCTAATCACCGTCGGCGATGACAACCTGGTACGAGTACCCCTGCTCGGTGAGAAAGAGCTTGCGGTGGTGGGCAAACTCCTCCTCTCGGGTGTCACGCGAAACAATGGTGAAGAAGTGCGCCGTGCGGCCGTCGCTCTTGGGCCGCAGAATACGGCCGAGTCGTTGGGCCTCCTCCTGCCGAGAGCCGAACATGCCTGAGACCTGGATGAGCACATCGGCGTCTGGGAGGTCGATGGCGAAGTTGCCAACCTTCGAGAGCACGATGCAATGCAGCTCGTTGCGGCGAAATCGATCATAGATCTGCTCTCGCTCGAGCTGCGGTGTCTTGCCGGTGACAAGCGGGGCGTTGAGCCCTTTGGCGATGGCCTCGACCTGGGCAATGTACTCGCCAATGATGAGCACCCTCCCGTCGCGGTGATCGTCGAGCAGCCTTCGCAGTCGGGCCATCTTCGCCGGGTTCTCGGCGGCAATGCGGAACTGCGACCTCCTGTCCGCGAGGGCGTACTCCATCCGGCGTTCCGCGCTCATGGGTACGCGTTCCTCGACGCAAGTCGCGCTCGCGATCCAGGCCTGCCGTTCGAGGTCCTTCCAGGGAACATCGAAGCGCTTGGGCCCGATGAGTGCGAACACGTCTCCCTCATGACCATCTTCTCGAACCAGCGTGGCGGTAAGCCCCATTCGCCGCCGCGCTTGGAGGTCCGCAGTCGCGCGAAAGACCGGGGCCGGAAGCAAGTGCACCTCGTCGTAGATGATGAGCCCCCAGGAGCGAGCACGGAAAAGCTGGAGGTGCGGGAAATCGCTCTCGCGATCCGCGCGCCACGTGAGTATCTGGTAGGTGGTCAGTGTCACCGGCCCGGTGCTCTTCCGCTCACCCGTATACTCGGCGATGTCGTCCGGCTGAAGGCTCGTCTTGTCGAGCAGCTCGCGCCGCCACTGCTTGACCGAAGTCAGGCTGGTAGTGAGCACGAGCGTCGTCTGGCCGACCATCTCCATGGCAGCGAGCCCGACAACTGTCTTGCCCGAACCACAGGGAAGGACGATCACGCCGCTGCCGCCGCGTTCAGAACCAGCCAGGTAGAACGACTCGGCCGCCTGCCGCTGGTACTCGCGCACCACGAACGGCGCGCCAGAGGCCGCGCACTCGCGCAGAGAGATCACCAACGCCTCACCAGCCACATATCCGGCCAGGTCCTCGGCTGGGAACCCGGCGGTCACCAGGGCCTGCTTGAGTACACCCCGTTGGCTTGGATCGACACGGAAGCTTGTTCTGTCGATGCGGTCGGTGAGGTGTTGGCCGGCATCCCGGTCCCGGGACAAACGTTCGGCGGTCAGCTCGTCGAGGCAGGTGCAACGCAGGCGAGCGCCATCGCGCGTGATGACTACGCGGCCATAGCGCGCTGCCAGCTCGAGGATCTCTTGCTCGACGCTCGGCGGCACCGGGTATCGCGCGTGCTCACGGAGGGCCGCCACCATCTTCTCGGCGGGCAGGCCTGCTGCCCGCGCGTTCCAGATGGACAGGGGCGTGAGACGGTAGGTGTGGACGTGCTCGGGACTCTTCACGAGCTCCGCGAACGGAGCGAGTGCTGCCCTGGCCTCCTCGGCGCGCGGCGCGTGGACCTCCAGCAACACGCTGCAGTCGCTCTGAACGATCAGAGCGTTGTCGGCAGACACGGCCATTTGGTCAGGCCTCGGCCGGTTGAGACGTCGTCTCTTCGGATGGTATCGCGCGGCGGGTTCTCACGGGCCTGGCTTCGCCCATAGCCACGAGGTAGCCGACCTCGCGTAGGGTCCGCTTGAACGCCGCCTCGGAGGGTGCCGGCACGACCAGGTGCCGTTCGCCAGCTCGCATGCAGTGTTTGCGCGTGCGCGAGTCGTTGGCGATGAGCGCCGCCAAGGCGGGATCAGCGCATTCGACGAGGCGTGCAAGACCCCGGTCATGGACCTTCGCGCTCCGATCCGCGACGTCCTCGAGGAGGCGGGACACCGTGTCGGGGATCGCCGTACCGCTCCGCGCCGTGAGGAACTCCCGGATCTCATCGACCGGGCGGCCTTCCTCGATTGCAGCAAGCAACTTGCCGGCGTCCAGTTGCCAGACGAGGTCGGAGACCTTGGTCGCGTAGGCGTCGAGGGCGAGTCGGTCTCCTTGCTCGAGCTGCGCTCCGATGGCCGCGACTTCGAGGTTTGGGAGCACGTGCAGCACCGGTCTCACTTCGACGGGTGCCGCCTGATAGGTCGATTCGGCTCCCAGACAATATGCCCCGAGCGGCGTGATTCGGAAGTACATCAGTCCGTCGTAGCGGCTGAAGTACACGAGATCGTCGGTGCCCCAGAGGCTGCCGTAGTTGTACCGCGCCCCGGCGGGAGGAATGAGGGCGACATCAAGGAGGCCGAGGGTTGCCGCATACTCGAGCAGGAAAGCAAAGAGGTAGCGTTCCTCGAGGATGCGTTCGCCGTTCTCGTACCCGAGCGACCCGTACTGCAGCTCGCCGATGTAGAGATTCCAGGCGTTGCGCGTCACCGAGAAGTCGTTGCCGGAGGCGCGCAGAAAGCGGAAGAACTCATCGGTCGAAATCCAGAGGCCAGCCGGGCACTCGGCTAGGGTGTCGGCAACCGCGTCCCGGCGCGATGAGACCGCGCTGAGCCCGTGCTTGCCCTTGCCGGTCTGTCCCTTGATGCACTCGATGCGTGAAAGCTCATCGAGGATGGTGGTGTGGACCCACTTGGACCAGAGGGTTCGGATGGTCTCGGAGGCCGGTTCGGCAAGCGCCTTTCGTCCTGTCTTGGTGAGCTGCAGCTTCGAGCCCGAGAGCTGCGCGAGCCCCCCAGCCTGGACGATCAGTGGCCAGGCAAAGGCACGGATCGGTCCCGCGTTCTCGTCATGCCACTTGTTCGTCACCGGGAGGCGCAGGTAGTAGTCGCCGCCCTCGAGGATGCTCGTGATGGCGTCGACGGTTGCAGCCGACGCCCGTCGCGTCTTGTCGCTCACCGACACTTTGCCCGAATCAACCAGACGCAGGACCGAGAGCAGCTCTCGCTGCGCGGGACGTTCGGTCTCGTGAACCTTGAGCGGGACCTCCTCGGTGCCTTCGTCCTTGGTCCTGGTTTTCGAGTTCCACCGGGAGTACGGCAAGTCGTAGGCTGCGGGTAGCTGCGTGAGCGTCTTGATCTTTGCCTCGGTCGGTCGCGGAACGAAGGCCTTGAGCCGTGCCTTGAGGTCGTCGGGCATCACCCCGTTGCCGTAGAAGAAGAAACCCAGGGCCGACGGGCTCCGGTGGTAGCCGTACTTGTCGGTGCTGCCCCAGTCCGGACCGCGTCCATACTTGGCGTGGAAGCGATCGGTGAGGAACTCCTTCGAGCTCGAATGGACTACCTCGGCGACAGCCGCACGCTGCAGCTCGTCGAGGCATTGCCAGACCGTGCGCAACCGCTCACCGTCGAGGTGCCGCATGATCACCGCGGCGAGGTCGGCCTTCCTCGTGGGCAGCTTCTCCTTGGTCAGCGCGGCCAGCTTCTTGAGGTCGTCGGAGTTCATGAACTCGGACAGGGCCAGCTCGAGCGTGGGGATGCCGCCGTCGACGTTGTATCTTTTCATGTCGTCTCCGTGGCCCGCTGCTGCTTGGCAGCCCGGCGGGCTTCCTTCTTCTGTTGCTCGATGCGAGCACGCTCCTCGATGGACACCACTGCATCGGGGGCGGTCTTGCCGAACCGCTTGAAGTAGAGCTCCTCGATGAACTGCTGCAGGGGCAGCTTCCACGGCTCCTGTTTGTGGTTGTCGAGCTTGCCGAGCTTCGCCGGGTTCATCCCGAGCTCGCGCGCCATCTGGACATGGGCGTGGGACAGGTGATGGCGCTTGCGTGCGTCGATCCACGACTGCAGCCTCTGGTTCGGCTTCTTCGTTTTTCCGGCCATCGAGGTCATCTCTCTTCTTCGCGGTCTTCCCATGCCGTTTTCGCACGCACCTCGTCGATCAGGAAGCGCACCCCCTGGTTGTCCGAGGGGTTGAGCCAGAGCATCCGGTCGAAGATGCGCTCGGCCTCCTCGAACCGCTTGAGCCGCCAAAGGCACAGGCCGAACCCCTGCATGCATCGCAGGAACGGCCGGTTGTCGATGTGCCCCCAGGGCAGGAGACCATCGAAGTCCGGGGCGAGGGACAGCTCGCCGATGCGGACGCCGACTTCGTAGTGGCGGATCGCGTCCTTGGGTCTGTTGTCGAAGACGAAGTTGCCGAGGTGTGCGTGGGCGTCCAGGCAACGCAGATCAGTATGGCACAGCTCCATCAGGATCTTGTATGCGGCTGCCCCATCGCCGGCGTCCTTGAGGTCGTTGGACTCGCAGATCGGGTCAGAGTCGAAATCGTCGGGGTCTCTACCAGGAACGATTTGCTCCATCTTGAACGTCGGTCTCGGCCCTCGAGCGATGATCGGCTTTGCCCATTCCTCGATCGGCTCGTCCTCCTCGCCCCAGTAGTGCTCGTCGGGGGTCCACAACCCCTGGTCCTCGATCTTGAGTGGCACGAGAACAAGCGCGGCCACATCGAGTCGTGCGGACTCGATCTCGCCGTACAGGTACGGGTGGCCGGCGTAACTCCACTGCTTGTGCGGCTTCACCACCGCGATCTCGCCTGGCACGATGTCCCACAGGCGGCTCGCGCGTAGACTGATGACGCGGTCGGTACCGAGAAGTCGGCAGCGCGCGGCTCGGGCTTTGATCGACAGGACGACGAGCTCGATTGTTTGGCTCAAGTCGAGATCGGTCGCTGCGACTTTGTGCTGCCGCTTCGGGCGGACGGGAGGA
>Ga0214473_10007079_pt1 | contig 13343 bp, 11 predicted proteins | sample RVTome_7_FD_203509 | JGI IMG/M metagenome (GOLD analysis project Ga0214473, IMG submission 203509) | Soil microbial communities from uranium-contaminated site in the Upper Colorado River Basin, Wyoming, United States - RVT98D197 | ecosystem: Environmental > Terrestrial > Soil > Contaminated >...
ACGGCTTTTTCGAGCCCATCCAGGGTCAGCTCAAACATGGGAAAGATCTCCCGGATGTGACTGATGGTGCGAGTATACGGCCACTCTTCAACCATCACGGGATTGAGCCAGATTGCGTGCGGAAATTGCTTGGATATGAAATGGAGCCTCTCGTAACTGGGCTTCCCGGATCTCTCCTCAATATGGATCGAGCCGTCGGTGCCCATCAACTCGTAGGGCGCCATGCTCGCATCTCCCACGACGATGAACCTCGTTTCCCGGTCAAGACGAACAAGCTCATTCACCGGAAAAGGTTTGGAGCGTCTCGGAGGGTCCTCCCACAGATAATCATAGATCGTATTGTGGAAAAAGAATGTCTTGAGATCCTTGAACTGGGCCCGGGCATAATGGAAGAGGGTCTGCACCAGCCCGATATAGGGGTCCATGGACCACCCCCCGTTGTCGATCGCCAGGATCACCTTCAACCGGTCTTTCAGGCTTCGTTCGAATACGATCTCGATCTCCCCGGCATTCTTCATCGTCTGGTAAATGGTCTCATCGATGTTGATCTTATCCTTGGGGCCGTGGGGCACCATGTTCCTCAGTCTCTTGAGGGCCTCAGCCATCTGGGATTGGGTTAACGGCCCCTCCTGAGAGTAATCCCGATATCGCCGGTCCATGGCGACCTTGACCGCAGACTTGTTTCCGGACACTCCCCCCACCCTCATTCCACCCGGATGGTATCCGGAATGGCCCACAGGAGAAGTCCCGCCTGTCCCGATCCACTTACCTCCTCCGTGGTGCGCTTCGGTCTGCTCTTTCAATCGGTCGAGGAAGTATTGGATCAACTCCTCCGGGCTCAGCTTGCTCAGCTTTTCTTCGTCGATGCCAAGGGCCTTTGCGAGCTCCCTCGGGTTCTTCAGCCACTCTTCGAGCAGGGCGCGGGCGATCTCGGACAACTCGACCTCAGTCGGGTCCTTCAGCTCAGCCCCTTCAAATCGATGGGCAAAGACCTGGTCGTAAAGATCGAAGTACCGTTCGCTCTTCACCAGGATGGCCCGGGCGGAGGTATAGAAATCGTCGACGGAGTTGATCAGCCCCATGCCCAGGGCTTTTTGAAGTCTCAGGAAGGAAGTGGGAGAAACGGGAATACCCGCTTTTTTCAGAAGATAAAAGAAATCAACAAACATATAAACACCAAAGCATAGCGCAAGGAGCATAGAGCATAGCGTTGAGATCTAAACCCTCTGCTCTTTGCGAAATCAAATTCTGAAGCGGGAAACAGCGTTCTGGGCCACGGCGTAGTCCGGGCTCTTTTTGAACAAAACACCCAGGTAAGGAACCTCCCCCTTGACCAGGTCCTTGGTCTTGAAGTCGGGATCTGCCCTTAACGCTCTGATCCAGTTAATCAGCTCTCTGGTAGCAGGCTTCTTTTCGACGCCTTTGATCTCCCTCAGACGATAAAACGTTCTGACGGCGCCATCGAGCAGGTCCTTATTGATCTCGGGGAAATGGACCTGGACGATCCTTCTCATCATATCCGGTTCCGGAAAGGCGATGTGATGAAAGTTGCAGCGGCCCAGGAAGGGATCGGAAAGATCCTTCTTGGCATTCGACGTAATGACGATGACAGGTCTGTGTTTTGCTTTAATCGTCTTATCGATTTCGATAATGTCAAACTCCATCTGGTCCAGGACGTCGAGCATATCATCCTGGAAATCGGTATCGGCTTTGTCGATCTCGTCGATCAATAAGACGACTCGCTCTTCGGAGACAAAAGACTGCCCGATCTTTCCCATCCGGATGTACTCTTCGATATTGCTGACATCCCTTTTGGAATCCCCGAAGCGACTGTCATTCAGGCGCGTCAGGGTGTCATATTGATAAAGGCCGTCGATGAGCTTCATGCTCGATTTGACGTTCAAGACGATCAGCCTCATCTGGAAGGCTTCGGCAATGGCATGGGCCAGCATGGTCTTTCCTGTGCCCGGCTCCCCTTTAAGGAGAAGGGGCATTTCCAGGGCAGTGGAGATGTTAACGATCCTTGCGAGCTCCTCATCCAGCACATATTTCGATGCGCCATCAAATTTCTTGGGTTGACATACTTCGTTCATTCTGCTGCTCCTGTGTCAAAGAGTATCTTTTTATTTTTCATGGAGAACTTAAAAAACAATATTAACCAGTTTGAGGCCATCTTTCAACCTCAGGCCGGCAGACAGGGTGGGTCTCCCAACGCATAAGGTGGAGGCGTAGAGAGAGCTTGATGCCCTCCCGTAGGCATCTGTCGGGCGGGTTTGAAACCCGCCCCTACGCGGCTCCGGCAAGGCAAGAGGGCTGGTTACAGAATACTGTAATGGCCGGATCTTCATCTGAGGGGTTGCCAAAGCTACGGCTACGGATTTATTTGTTGACATTGCTATTCTTGCAAAGTAATAATAGCCCGTATACAAGGTCCCTAATTCTTGGAAAGGAGGGCATGTCGGATGGATAGGAAATCGTATTTTTTTGTCTTCGTTTCGATTTTATCCTTTTTAATCGTTCCCGTGACGCTGCTCGCTGTAGAGAAAGAGGTGAAGATCGGCGTCCTCTATCCCCTCTCCGGGGCGGCCGCAACGATTGGGAGAGACCTGCAGAGAGCTGCAGAAATGACGGCTGATCTGGTCAATAATAAGAATCCGGCGATTGACACGCTGATGGCCAAGTGGGGAGGGATTCCGGGTTTAGGGGGCGCCAAGATCAAGCTGATCTTTGCCGACCACCGGGGAGAACCGGACCGCGGAGCAGACCTGGCCAAACGCCTCATTCTCGATGATAAAGTTGCCGGTTTGATGGGCGCCTATCACAGCTCGGTGACGAAGACGGTTAGCGCCGTGGCTGAAAGGTATAATGTTCCCATGATCAACGATTCTTCGACATCTCCGGACCTGACCAAGAGAGGTTTCAAGTGGTTCTGGCGTGCCACCCCTCACGATGAATTCTTTAATAAAGACCTTTTTGAACTCCTGAAGGGTCTGACCGAAGGGAAAGTGAGAGGGGTCAAGGCGATTCCCAAAGATCAGCTCAAGAACCTCGTCTATGCCTGCGAGAACACCGAGTGGGGATCGAGCGTGGCCAAATCCATAGATGGTTTTGCCAAAGAGTATGGATTTTCTATTGGTAAAGGGATCCTATATGACTCCAAATCTCCTGATTTAACCTCCGAGGCGCAGGCATTGATCAATGCAAAACCCGATGCCATGCTTTTTGCCTCCTATCTCTCCGACTCGATCCTCATGATTCGGACGTTGAAAAGTATGAAAGCCTCCCCCCGATTCTTCTGGGGACAGGATGCCGGATTCGAGATGGCTGATTTTCCGAAGACCCTCGGCGCGGATACCAATGGAATCCTGACCCGGACCGTCTTCATCGCCAAAATCGGCAAAGTCAAAAAAATAGCAGGTCAGATGAATGAACTCTACAAAAAGAAATATGGCGATGACCTGACCGGGGCAACGGGCCGGTCGGTGGTAGGTGTGCAGACATGGGCTTACGTACTTGAGCGGGCTAAATCGACCGATCCCAAGGCCATTCAGAAAGCCTGCAATGAGATCAATATCCCCGGATATGAGCTGGTCATGCCCTGGGAGGGAGTCAAATTCGATGCCACCGGCCAGAACATCCTTGGCAGGGGCTTGATCGGGCAGTATCAGTGGAAAGAGGGGAAAGTCGATCTTGAGATCATCTATCCTTTCGATCTCGCCACAGCCAATATGATCTATCCCTTCCCGGGATGGAAGTGATCCTTGGAGCAGGGTCTCTCTAATTTTATGGAGGCCCTGATTTAATCTTATTCTGTCTGGAAATTGGGCGGGACGAAATTCCAAATCCCAAGCACCAAATTCCAAATAAGCTCCAATGTTCCAAATCAAAAATCCCAAAATAAGTTTGGGTATTCGAATTTGGAATTTATTTGGGATTTGGATATTGGAGTTTGGGATTTAAAGAAATCCTACCCAACAAGGGTACCCTCCATGATCCTTATCGATGCCGTTTTGCAAGGTATTTTGATGGGTCTTCTCTTTGCCCTGGTAGCGCTTGGCCTGACGGTTATTTTTGGCGTCATGGACATCGTCAACTTCGCCCACGGCGAGTTCCTGATGATCGGGATGTACACGTCCTACTGGACCAGCCTGCTTCTCCATATCGATCCCCTTCTAACCCTTCCGGCTTCTGCAGCCGTCGGTATGCTTCTCGGTTTAGCTTCCTATTACTGGCTGGTCAAGTACCTGCTCCGGGGCCCCATGATCGCCCAACTTTTTGGGACCTTCGGGCTGATGCTCTTTTTAAGATACCTGGCCCAATTCCTGTTCGGCACCGATTATCGAATCGTCCAGAAGGGCTTGCTGGTCGGAAAGACCCTTTCCGTCGGTCCTTTCAACTTTGACTGGACCAAGCTGTCTGCATCCGTTCTCAGCCTCCTTTCTTTTCTCGGTGTTTACTATCTCCTTCACCGGACCAGGCTCGGCAAAGCCCTCAGGGCGACGGCGCTGAACAAGGAAGCAGCCGCTTACATGGGCATCAGGACGGACAGGATGAATGCGATGGCCTGGGCCATCGGCGGCGGAACCGTGGGGGTTGCCGGCGGGTTGCTGGTAAACTTCTGGTATGTCTATCCAACCGTTGGACTCCTCTTTGTCATGATTGCTTTCGCTTCTGTGGCTCTGGGAGGATTTGGAAGTATTCAGGGCGCTTTCTTCGCCGGTGTGATCATTGGCATGATTGAGATGATCTTCCCGGTTTTCGGCCATCTGGTCGGGTCCGATTTCTTAGGCCCCCACTTCAAATTCACGATCGTCTACTTCGCCTACTTCATCATCGTCGTTTTGAGACCTCAAGGATTATTCGGATGGAAGCACTAAGAGACGCTCTTGACTTCAGGGATTTTTCGAGGGCCGAGCGTGTCGGTCTCATCCTTTTTACCATCTTTCTGCTTCTCTTTCCGTGGCTCGGGGCCGGATCTTTTGTCAAAGCTGTCATGATCCAGTTCCTTCTGTTCTCCCTCTTTGGAATGGGATGGAATACCATTGGCGGCTATGGAGGACAGGTAGAGCTGGGAAAAGCGCAATATGTGGGGATTGGGGCCTATACCGTCGCCCTGACCATGGTCTGGTGGAAGATCCCGTTCTGGATTTCGATGCCCTTCGGGGTTCTCATTGCCATCGGGTATTCTTTCATGATCGGATATCCTCTCTTCCGCTTGAAGGGACACTACTTCGCTATCGCCACCATCTGCACCTCCCTGGTCCTTCAGGACATCTTCATCAACTGGAAGCTGGTCGGGGCAGCCAAGGGAATAGAGCTTCCCATACGGGAACATCCGGACTTCCTCTACATGCAGTTCAAGTCGGATACGTACTATTATTATTTTATCATGGCCTTCTTTTATGTTGCCCTCTTCTATATGAACCGGTTCCGGAAGTCCAAGCTGGGCTACCAGCTTCGTATGATCAAAGATGACGAAGAGGCGGCAGAGAGCCTGGGGATCGACGCACGCTGGTGCAAGATCAAGGCATATACGATTGCGTCCGCCTTCGTGGCCGTCGGAGGAGGATTCTTAGCCGTTTACAACCTCTATATCGACCCCTACTCCGTCATGGACCTGGACCTCTCGATCAAGATCGCTCTGATGGCCATGCTGGGAGGGGCAGCCTCTTTATGGGGACCCATCATCGGCGCGGCCTTTCTCGTTCCCCTGGACCGTTTTCTCGGAAGCTGGCTGGGCGGCCAAAAGGGATTGATCGGCGTCGATTTTATGATCTATGCGGCTCTCATTATGGTCGTTTCCGCCTACCAGCCGAGGGGGATCTGGGGAATTATCGAGCAGTTCCGGAGAAGATAACCCCGAAATCCCCCCTTATTATAGGAAGATGTAAAAAAATTGTTCCCAGGACGGAGGGCGGGCAGGCATATCGGAGAAGTTTTACAGCGGTACCTGATACTTCAGATAGCAGAAAGCAGTAAAACTTGTATCTTTGTTTTTTCTGCCTACTGCCTTCCGCCTTCTGCCTTCTTCAAAAGGGATTCCCGCATGGCGTTTCTTGAAGTAATCGATCTGGTCAAAGACTTCGGCGGACTGGTAGCCAATAACCGTGTCTCCTTTCAGATTGAACAGGGAGAGATCATCGGGTTGATCGGTCCCAACGGCGCCGGCAAAACGACCCTCTTCAATTGTATTGTGGGTTTCCACAAACCTGACACCGGTCAAGTAGTCTTCAAAGGCAAAGACATTACTGGGTTTAAAGCCTTTCAGACCAACCGCGAGGGCATCGGGAGAACCTTTCAGCTCACAAAAGTCACTACCGGGATGACGGTTCTTGAAAACGTAATGGTCGGAGCTTTTTGCAGAACCGACAACCGCTCCCTGGCCAAAGTGGAGGCTGCGGCAATCCTCGGTTTCTTGGGATTGGACGAGGTGAGGGAATATCACCTCAATGAGCTGCCCATTGCTATCCAAAAAAAGGTGGGATTAGCCAGGGCCCTGGCGACACAGCCTGAACTCCTTATGCTTGACGAGGTGGCTTCCGGTCTCAATCCGAAAGAGACGGAAGACCTGGTCAGTATTCTCAAGAAGATCCATCAGGAGAAGAAGGTCACCCTCTTTCTCATTGAACATATCATGGAGGTAGTCATGCCCATCTCCCAGCGGGTGATCGTCCTCGACAGCGGGGAAAAGATTGCAGAAGGGGTCCCCGCTCACATCGTCAAAAATGAACGGGTGATCAAGGCCTATCTGGGAGAGAAGTATGCTAAAGGTCTCTGAGATAGAGGTTCGATACAGCGGCGTCCCCGTCATTCACGATGTATCGATTGAGGTTCATCAGGGGGAACTGGTTTCCGTGGTAGGCTCGAACGGCTCAGGGAAATCGACCCTCCTGAAGACCATTGCCGGCGCCCTTCACCCTTCACGGGGATCCATCCAGTTTGAGAATATTGAGATCTTCCATCTTTCTACAGCCGAGGTCGTTCGAAAGGGAATCACCTACGTGCCGGAAGCGCGCCTGATCTTCGGCCCTCTGTCTGTCGAGGAAAATCTGGAATTGGGCGCCTATATCCTGAGAAACGACGAAGAGACCGAAAAGAACCTTGAATTCGTGTATCACCTGTTTCCCCGTCTTGCCGAGCGGAAGAAGCAGGCAGGAGGGACGCTCAGCGGCGGTGAGCAGCAGATGCTGGCCATTGGAAGAGGATTAATGTCGAATCCGAAACTCCTCATGCTTGATGAACCTTCCCTCGGGCTCATGCCGAAACTGGTCGACGAAATGCTGGAAGCCGTGGCCAGGCTAAAAGAAGTTGGAAAGACAATCCTTCTCGTCGAGCAGAAAGTGCGTGAGTCTCTGGAGCTGTCTGACCGGGGCTATATCCTTCAAACGGGCCGAACCATCCAGCACGGCACCGGTCCCGAACTTCTCAACGCCGAAGCCATCCAAAAAGCCTTCCTGGGGCTGTGATGCCATTGATACCGGACGATGACCTCAAGTGCCTTGTCCATGTCTGATTTTTCTGATATATTAATCTCCTAAGATCCAAATAGCAGCTGCCTTATGAACGTCATACTCTCCGGATACGTTCCCGGTGCGATCGGTCGAATTGTTGAGCTTCATGCTGCGTATTATCACAAGCACTGGGGATTCGGTCTCTTCTTCGAGTGTAAGGTCGCTACAGAGCTTTCGGAATTCCTCCGCCGGTTAGAAGAAGGCCGCGACGAATTCTGGGTAGCCCGTGTTGGGGGTGAAATTGCAGGGGCTGTTGCCATCGATGGGGTCAACGCGAAAACCAAAGGGGCCCACTTGCGATGGTTCATCGTTGCGCCCGAATATCAGGGTAAAGGTGTCGGAGAGAGACTTCTTAAAGAGGCAATTGCCTTCTGCAAGAAAATGAATTTCCCCCGCGTCTATCTCTGGACCTTCGAAGGACTCCATGCAGCGCGTCATCTTTACGAGAAATTCGGTTTCAGCCTTTGCGAGCAACAAGAGGGAAAACAATGGGGTAAAACGGTCACTGAGCAGAGGTTCGAGTTGGTAGTTCGGTAATCGCAACACTCGCAGGCTGAAGCCTGCGGCTACGAGTTTAAATTTTCATGAAAGGACGACCCTATGACCGAGGGAGCATTCCAGGATTACTATCCGGATCATCTCAGCCATTGTTACGGCTGTGGCCGGTTAAATGAGAGCGGGCTGCAGATCAAGAGCTATTGGGATGGAGAAGAGAGTGTCTGTATCTTCACCCCAAGGCCCCAGCATATTGGCATCCCGGGCTATGTCTATGGCGGGCTCATTGCCTCCCTGATCGATTGTCACTCCACCGGAACGGCTGCGGCAGCCGCCTACCGCGCGGAAAGTCGTCCAATGGGAACGGAACCGCCGTTCCGGTTTGTCACCGCCTCGTTGCATGTCGATTTCCTGCGGCCAACTCCGCTGGGTGTTCCCCTGGAGCTGCGGTCGTCTGTAAAAGAGATAAAAGGCCGAAAGGTTGTGGTCACCACCACCTTATCCGCAAAGGGAGAGGTGTGTGCGAGGGGTGAGGTCGTGGCTGTTCAAATGCCCGATCATTTGATACCGAAATGATAATGGTGTAAGGCAAGTGGTTTATATCAATACGGCTGGCGAACAAAATGGCCCATGAAATCCCTCCCCGCCGTCCGGCGCCAGAGTCCCAATGGTTCGCTTGGTTTGAGTAATGCGGCTCTGGACGGCGGCGCCTCCCTTTGCAAAGGGAGGAGAGGGGGGCTTTTGATTGAAGGAGAAAGAGATTAAAATGAAAAAGATCGACCAACTCACCCCAAAAGAGATTCGGCTGCTCATTCGAAAGGGGAAGTGGAATCAACCCACCGCGGGTCTTGCTCCCGGTTATGCCCAGGCCAACCTGGTGATTCTTCCGTTTAAATATGCTTTTGACTTTCTTCTCTTCTGCCAGAGAAACCCGAAACCCTGCCCTGTGCTGGAGGTGCTGGACCCTGGAAAGTATCGACCGGAGTGTCTGGCACAGGATGCCGATATTAGGACGGACATCCCTCTCTACAACATCTATTGGAAAGGGAAGATGGGGGCCACGGTAAAGGAAATTAAAGAACTTTGGGAAGAAGATTTCATGACTTTCCTCATCGGGTGCAGCTTCTCTTTCGAAGAGGCCTTGCTTCGGGCCAACATTCCAGTCCGCCATATCGAAGAGGGCAAGAATGTCCCCATGTTTACGACCCGTATTCCCTGCAAACCCGCCGGCATCTTCCACGGCCCTCTGGTCGTGACGATGCGGCCGATTCCGTCCGATCAAATTGTCCGGGCCGTTCAGATCACCTCTCGTTATGCCTCTGTTCACGGCGCACCCGTTCATATCGGTGATCCCTCAGCCATTGGAATCAAGGACCTCCGGAAACCCGATTTTGGAAACCCTGTCACGATTCGAAAAGGAGAGGTCCCGGTCTTCTGGGCCTGTGGCGTCACCCCCCAGGCTGTTGTGATGGAAGCAAAGCCCGACCTCTGCATCACCCACACGCCCGGCCATATGTTCATCTCGGATCTTCTCAACGAGGAACTGGCAACGATTTAATCCATCCATAATTTGACGATACCCTCTGGGAGGAATGATCAGTGGACAAAAAGGAAATCTACGAAAAACAGAAAAAGTATCTGGTCCCATGTGTTACCAACTACTATCAGGAACCTCTTATTCTCGAACGAGGGAAAGGCAAGTACCTCTACGACATCGATGGGAAAGAGTATCTCGACTTCTTCGGGGGGATTGTCACGATCAGCGTTGGCCACTGCGACGACGAGATTACCTCAAAAACGATCGAACAGATCAAGCGGCTTCAGCATACCTCAACTTTATATCCGAATGTCCGGATCGTCTCCCTTGCCGAGAAAATCGCCGATATCACACCCGGGACGTTGCAGAAATCCTTTTTTACTAATAGTGGAACCGAGGCAATCGAAACAGCTATCCTTCTGGCCCAGCTTTACACAAGGAGCCATGAGATCATCGCCCTTCGCCATTGTTACAGCGGGGCCTCCCTTCTGGCCATGAACATTACGGCCCATGGGAATTACCGTCTTGCTGAAACACTCGTCCCGGGAATTAAGCACGCCCACAATGCCTACTGTTTCCGATGCGCCTTCGACAGGGAATATCCCCACTGCAGTCTTGAATGTGCCAGGGATGTTAAGGAATTGATTGAGACCACCACCTCCGGCCATCCTGCTGCATTTATCGCGGAACCCATCCAGGGTGTGGGAGGATTTATCACTCCGCCGAAGGAGTATTTCAAAGAGGTGGTTTCCATTGTGAAAAGCTATGGAGGCCTTTTCATCTGCGATGAGGTTCAAACGGGCTGGGGCAGGACAGGAGAGAAGATGTTTGGCATCGAACACTGGGGGGTGGATCCGGACGTCATGGTGATGGCGAAAGGCGCTGCCAACGGGGCCCCGATTGGAATCACCATTGCCACACCCGAGGTTGGGGATGCTCTCAAAGGATCGCATATCTCCACGTTTGGTGGAAACCCCGTTACTGCAACAGCCGTTCTTGCAACCATCGAAGTTATCGAGAAGAAGAAACTCCCCCAGAATGCCAAAGAGATGGGTGACTATTTGAGAGACCGACTGGAGGGACTGAAAGAGAAATACCCGGCGATCGGGGAGGTCCGGGGAATGGGGCTCATTCAAGGGCTCGAGGTGATCAGGGGAAAGAAAGAGCCTGCGCCGGACCTTGTCGCTCAAATCTTCGAAAAGACGAAAGAGGAGGGCCTCCTCATCGGAAAAGGAGGGCTGTATGGAAACGTGATCCGTATCACTCCTCCCTTGACGATCGAGAGGGACGACATTGACTATGCCATCGCCACATTGGACCGGGCCTTTGGCAAAGTGATGGCTTTCCTTTCGGTATGACTATCGGTCACGATCTAAGTATGATTCTTCGTTCAGCAGTTAAAAAAACAGGGGGGAAAAGATGAGAAAATGCGGACTTCTTTGGATGGTCGTTTACGTCATGTTCGTTCTGGCTGCCGCCGCTCACGCACAGCAAAAGCCGGTTTACGGCGGTTCTTTGGTGATTGCCCAGGGTGTGGAGCCTCCGGGATTGGATCCTACGACGGCCACCTCTGCAGCCATTCCCCGCGTTGTTTACAGCAATGTGCTGGAAGGACTCTTGAAGATTGACCGGGATGGAAAGATCGTCCCGGCTCTTGCCAGTGATGTCAAAACGTCCAAAGACGGAAAAGAATATACATTTCGTCTCAAGAAAGGTGTCAAGTTCCATGATGGGAAGGCTCTGGACGCAGAAGATGTGAAGTTTTCCATCGAGAGGATGATGGATCCGAAGACGGCCGCTCCGAATATCGCTTATTACCGGGATATCGAATCCATCCGGGTTGCGGACAGCCATACCGTCAAAATCGCACTAAAGAGCGTTAATGCGATGCTTCTCTTCAACCTCGCCCGCCCCGACTCCATCATTGTCCATAAGCGGGCTGCCGATAAATTGAAGGTCGCACCGGTCGGGACCGGGCCATTCAAGTTCGTGGAATGGGCCCGGGGAGACCGAATCACGCTGGCAAAGGTTGATGACTACTACAGAAAAGGGACTCCTTATCTCGACAAGGTAACGTTCAAGTTCATTGGAGACGCAAGTGCGCAGATCGCCAGTCTCAAGGCGGGTGATGTCGATGTGATTGCCTACGATGTAAGTCCGGAGAACGCGCTCCTTCTTGAAAAGGATCCCCAATTCAAGGTCCTTAATGGTTACACCACCACCGAGGTCATTCTCTCAACCAACAACTCCAGAAAACCGTTTACTGACGTCCGGGTGCGCAGAGCCATGGCTCATGCTATCGATCGAAACGCTTTAATTAAAGGAGCAATGTCGGGGTATGGAACTTCCATCGGGAGCCACATGGACCCGGGTAACCCTTATTATGTCGACTTGACCGCCACCTATCCTTATAACCCCGAGAAGGCCAAACAGCTTCTTGCAGAGGCCGGTTATCCAAATGGTTTTGAAGCCGTGATCAAGCTCCCGGAACGATTTACCTATGCCAGGCGGTCCGGAGAGATCATCGCAGACATGCTCTCCCGGGTGGGGATCAAATTGAAGATCGAGTTGACCGAGTGGGGACAGTGGATCGACCGGGTTTTTAAGAATGGGGATTTCGATCTCACGGTGATCGGCCATGCGGAGCCTTTTGACATCAACATCTATGCGAACCCGAAATATTATTTTCACTATGACAGTGCGCGCTTTCAGGAGACGTTGAAGAAGGCGGAGACGGAGGTCAACCCTAAGGTTCAAAGAGAACTGTATGTCGCCTGTCAGAAGATCCTTGCCGAGGATGCGGTGAACGGCTTTCTCTTTGTCATGCCCAGTCTCCCAACCATGAAGAAGGAAGTGATGAACTGGTGGAAGAATTATCCGATGACTGCCTCGGATGCAACTGAGGTGTGGATACAAAAGTAGGATTGTTGATTGTTGATTGCAGATTGAAAAAAAACAGCATAGAAATACTTGATTTCTCCTCATATGATCCCTTCCCTTCGAGAGACTGTGCTGTGATGTCATTGCGAGGGAGTGAAACGACCGAAGCAATCCGATGCAAAGGATGAGGTCCCCCTCTTTCCTAAAGAGGGGTTAGGGGAGATTAAAACGGGCTTCTGGGGGCACTCAGTATAATCCCTCCTCGCCTCCCTTTACAAAAGGGAGGCGAGTGGGCAGGGTTTTGGACTCATTTCAATATGGGTTAACAATCCCCCACACTCGAATTTCGGATTTGTCTTTTTACTCTATGGCTGTCTTTTTGCTCAAACGCTTTTGTATCCTCCTTTTGACCGTCTTCTTAGTCTCGGTGGTTATCTTCGGGGTTCTCATGGTGATACCGGGAGACCCGGCCCAGGTGATCCTGGGCATTCATGCCACGCCAGAGACGCTTCAGGAACTCAGGCACAAATTGGGACTGGACAGGTCTGCGGCGACACAGTATCTCTCTTACATGAAGAACCTGACTATGGGAGATATGGGCCGGTCGATTGCCTACGATGTCCCCATCCGCTCTCTCATTCTCTCAAGGCTCCAGGTGACTGCTCCATTAGCCCTTCTGTCGATGATCTTGGCCATTCTGATCTCCCTTCCCATGGGAATCTACTCCTCCCTTCACCGGAATCGGATAGGAGACTACGGCATCATGGTCTTTTCGCAGATCGGCCTCGCCGTGCCTGCCTTCTGGGCAGGAATCCTTCTCATTCTTCTCTTCGCTGTGACACTCCACTGGCTCCCCGCAGGAGGATTTCACGCCTGGGTGGACAGTCCCATCAAGGCCCTGAAATCCCTCTTTTTGCCGG
>Ga0214473_10007080_pt1 | contig 13343 bp, 14 predicted proteins | sample RVTome_7_FD_203509 | JGI IMG/M metagenome (GOLD analysis project Ga0214473, IMG submission 203509) | Soil microbial communities from uranium-contaminated site in the Upper Colorado River Basin, Wyoming, United States - RVT98D197 | ecosystem: Environmental > Terrestrial > Soil > Contaminated >...
ATCCGTCCCCGGCCGCACCGGCAGGTAGCGATCGGCGTGCACCGCGGAGGGGCTGAAGTCCGGCGCGATCGTCACCACCTCCGCGCCCTTGTACCGCGCCTCGGAGATGTAGTGGTAGTAGGGGATACGCGTGTAAGCCGGGTTCATGTGCCAGATCAGCAGCAGGTCCGAGTGGAACCAGTCGTCGACCGTCGAGGCGAAGATCTTGCCGAACACCTCGTAGAGCCCCATCGCCAGGTCGCCGACGACCCCGTCCAGGTCCATGGAGAGGCCGCCCAGCTTGCCCACGAAGCGGGTGACGGAGGTGAGGGCCATCGGGCCGCCCTGGGCGCCCGTGATCTCGTGGATGATCGACTCCGGGCCTATCTCCTGGAGGGCGTCCACCACGGCGCTGGCCACCTCGCTCAGAGCGGCATCCCAGGACACCCGCTTCCAGCGCCCGGAGCCGCGCTCGCCGACGCGCTTCAGCGGATAGAGCACGCGCTCTTTGGAGTACAGCATCTGTCCCCACATGGCGCCCTTCTGGCAGCCCATGGGGTTCATATCCGGGACGCCTTCCTCGATCGTGTTGTAGGTGGCGGCCTGCTCTTCATGCAGCACCAGGCCGTCCTTGATGTAGACCCGGTAAGGGCAGTTGCCGGGGTAGCAGTCGACGCAGTGCGTCCCCCACACCACCCGGTCCCACTGCCACCGCTGGCGGTATAGGTCCTCCCGCGATGTGTAAGCGGTCTTGGCTCCGTTGCCGGCCTTCTCCAGCTTCCGAAGCACGGGCTGAGCCATCGTAACCCCCTAGGTGGCCCCTAAGGCGCCTTCGACGTATGCCCGCTCCGTCTGCAGGAATCGGCCTGTCAGCATCACAAGCGAGCGGTAGAACGGGATCGGCTTCTCACGCTTCACCCTGGCCCCCAGCAGAGGCCACCAGTTCAGTAGATGCCGGCGCAGAAAGTCGCGCTGGGCCCGCCGGTATGAGCCCTTCTCTACGCCATCACCTGTCTCCGACTCGCTGCCGGTCAGGTAGTGCATGAACTCCAGTTCCACGCTGACATGGTCCGGCATCATGCCGGGCGCGATGCGCAGCCCGAAGAAGTTGTAGAACCGGATCAGCTCTTCCATCGTGCGCAAGCGATTCCGGCTGTAGTGCCCGCTGTGCAACGGGCAGGGGGACCCGCCCCGCCCGCCCACCTCGAACAGGCGGATGTATTCGGACTGGAACTGCTCGTAGTCGGAGGGCACAACCCAGCTACGGTTGGCCTCCGATTTAAGGGAGTAGGGGAGCCCGGCGAATCGGGCCGTCAGGTCCTGGAGCCAGCAGCCATTGAGGACCTCAGGGTACATCTGAACGTCCGGAAATGAGAACAACCTGGAGAGGAACGCGTATAGTTCGCTTCGGGTAGCTGCCGAAGCGTTTTCTCCCGCCGCTTTCCTGCCCTGAGGCAGGGCGGCGTTGGCCTTCATTACCGGGCCCCCTTACTTTCAGGTAATTCCACGAGCGGCAGGTCCTGCCACTGGATCTCTGCCGGCTCGCGGTCGAACGGTTTGAACATGTCCTTCCACCAGTAGGCGATGAGCGTGTCCATCAGCTCCGATTTCCCGCCCCCGCGCGTCTTCTGCATCTCGCCCGTCAGTGTCGCCAGCGATGACCGTACCCGCGGCCCGAAGAGCCGCTCCAGGTACTCCGTCGGGATGCGCGGCGTGTCCGCATCGAAGCTGCCGTCGTCATTCAGGCGGGACGGGCCGACCGGCGGGATGTAGAAGATATTCGGTTCGGTGCCGTACTCCGCGTGCAGCGGCAGCGCCACCTCCCACTTCCTCACCAGCTTGTGGATCGGCCCCGACTCATCGTCCATGAAGCCGAACCACACGGCCCGGCCGGGGCACTGGCGCACGCACGCCGGCGCCACGTGCTGCTCCACGCGCGGGAAACAGAGGATGCACTGCTGGCTGACCTCTCGCTGGAAGTTGAAGAATATCTTCTTGTACGGGCAGGCCTCCAGGCAGAACTGGTATCCGCGGCACTTGTTCTCGTCGCGCAGGACTATGCCGTCTTCGGGGCGCTTGTACATGGCGTCCCGCGGGCAGGCCTCCACGCAGGCCGGTTTCGTGCAGTGGTTGCACAGCCGCGGCATGTAGAAGTAGAAGGAGTTGGGATATTCGCCGGCGCCCTGGTCCTCGTCCCAGTTGGGCCCCCACTTCGGCTCTTCGCCCAGGTGGTGCAGGTGCACCGACTGGCCCTTGCCCCCGTACATCACCTCTTCGTAGTTGAAGTCCCAGCCGCCGCCCCACTCCTCCCGCGTCGGCCGCCGCCCCGTCTGCGGCACCCCGTCGCGATAGCCGCCACCCATCGCCTCCCAGTCCCGCGGGTGCCCGCGCCCGGGCAGCGTATTGACGGTGCACCACCACTGGTAGTCGGCGCCCTCATCCCGCGTCCACAGGACCTTGCAGGCCACCGAACAGGTCTGGCAGCCGATGCACTTGTTCAGGTCGAAGACCATCGCCACCTGTCGTTCCTGTGGCGCCGGCTCCTTTTTCGGTTGGGCTGTCAAAGCGGACCTCCCTTCAGGCCGCTGCCTGGCATCTCTACTCAACGATCAGTTCTCGCCATTCTTTGGAATACGCGTTCAGGTTGGCGCGCTCCTGGTTCGACCCCTCCCACACGGCGAACGCCACCTTCACCGGCTTCCCGTTCTTGAACTCCACCCCCTGCCGTTCCGAGGCGGTCAGCGGCCGCACGAAGATCACCCGCCACTTGCCGTCGCCCCACCGCGCCCGCGCCTTCACGGACCCGCTTCCGCTGACCTCCTCCGTGGCCAGACCGCGGCTGATCAGGTTCTCCGCCGCGTCCTCCTCGAAGTTGGCCCGCCAGTACCAGGCGTTCACCGGCGCCTTCGCCGACCCCATCGTCTCCAGCGGGGCGTCTCCGTTCATCGGGAAGATGACCGCGGCCGCGTCCGGGAAGGCAGTGCCGTTTGCGTAATCGCGGTTCTCCGTCTCGTCGGCCCACTCCAGGCGGAAGATTATGTCGCGTGAATTGTGCGCCGCCCGCACGCTCAGAAAGCGCACGGCGCCCACGGGCCTGTCCGCCCACGCGGTGCGCACATACCGCGATGGCTGGGCGTGTACCGGCATCCCGGCCAGGCGCACCTCCTCCACTGGGACCTTGTCCCACTGCGCCGCTCCAGGATTCAGAAGCGTCCGGGTGGCAAGTTGCAACTTTACTGCTTTCATTCGGCCTTACCTCGCAGGCTAACGGGGCTGAAACCCGTCGGCGGCTCCATACAGTTATCGGTCACCGCCTACCCCCCGTCAGTCAGGCAGCGGCCCGATTTCAGGGTCGGGCTTTTCCCTACACTCCTTCAGCCAGGCCAGATCGCGGCGGCAGGCGCCGAGCGTCAGCGCCACCAGCGATCCGTACAGCACCGGCGCCGGCTTCGCGCCCTCCAGCCTCTTCTCCACCCGCGGCAACCAGGCGCACAGGTGCCTCGATAGAAAGTCGCGCTGCGCCAGCCTCAGCCCGCCCGTCTCCATGCGCGACGTTACCGCCGCTTCCTTGAAGCACAGGTAGTGCATGAACTCCAGCTCCGCGCAAAGGTGGTCCGGCTGGTCGCCCGGCGCGTGCTGGAGACCAAAGTGCTCGTAGAAACGGACCAGCTCCTCCATGATCTTCATGCGGCCGGGCCGGTGCGACCCTTCGTACAGAGGGCAGAATGGCCCGCCGGCGCCCACCTCAAACAGGCGGATGTACTCCTGCTCCAGGTCCTCGGGTGATATCGACACCCCGAGGGCCCCGATCTCCAGATCGAACGGCAGGCGCGACACGATCTCGTCGGCCGCGGCGGCCCACTCGCCGTCCCGCAGTGCGGCGGCCAGGCCGGCCGTCGGAAAGCTCATGGTGGCGGCCAGCATCCCGTAGAGCGAGCTGCGGGCGCCCGCAGCCACCTCCTCGCCGCTCCTCAGCCGTATCTCCACGGTCATCCCGGCGCCCGGTCCAGCGTGCCCGGGTCCCGCGTCAGCCCCCCGAACATGCTCTTCCACTCGTACGCGATTAATGTGTCCAGCATCTCCGACTTCTCGCCCACCCGGGTCCTCTGGATCTCCGACTTCAGCGTATCCAGCACCCGGTGCACGTCCGGCCCGAAGAGCGACTCCAGGTATTCCCGCGGGATCCGCTCCGACCCTTCGATCACGTCCCCGTTATCATCGAACTTCGGCGGCGAAAGGGGCGGCACGTAGTAGACATTGGGCTGCGTGCCGAACTCCGGGTGCAGGCGCAGCGCCACCTGCCACACGTTCACCAGCTTGTGCACGGCGCTGTTCTCGTCGTCCAGGTAGCCGATGAAGCGCACGCGGCCGGGGCACTGCCGGAAGCAGGCCGGGGCCACACCCTGCTCGATGCGCGGATAGCAGAGGATGCACTTCTGCGTCACCTTGCTCGCCTGGTTGAAGTAGATGCGCTTGTAGGGGCAGGCCTCCATGCAGAAGCGGTAGCCGTTGCAGCGGTCCTGGTCAATCAGCACAATCCCGTCGTCCACCCGCTTGTAGATCGCCTGGCGGGGACAGGAAGCCAGGCAGGCCGGGTCCGTGCAGTGCATGCAGATCATTTGCAGGTAGAAGAAGTAGGAGTTGGGGTAATCGCCGCTCGCCTCGTCCTCGTCCCACAGCGGCCCCCACTTGGCGTCGCCGTCCTTGGGCCGCAGGTACTGGTTCGTGCCCTGCCCGCCGTACAGCACGTCCTCGTAGTTAAACTCCCAGGCCGCGCCGAACTCCTGCAGCTTCGGCAGCCGGCTGGGGTTCGCCTTGCCATCGCGGAACCCGCCGCCCAGCTCCTGCCAGCCGCGCGGCGTCCCCTGGCCCGGCATGGTGGACACGATGTTCCACCACATGTAGTCCATCCCCTCCTCGTCCGTCCACAGCGTCTTGCAGGCGATCGTGCACGTCTGGCAGCCCAGGCACTTGTTCATGTCGAACACTGCCGCCAGCTGCCGCTTTACCTTCGGCGGCGCCACGCCCTATCCCTCCATCTCCAGCGGCTGCCACTCCAGCGTCACCGCCTTCAGGCCGCCGCGCTCCCCGTTCGACCCCTGCCAGACCGCGAACGCCACCTTGGCGGTCTGGCCGATCTGTCCCGGGCGCAGCGTCACTGCCGATGCGTCCGGCGAGCCAATCGCGCGGGAGAGGACGACGCTCCAGCCGCCGTCGCCGAAACTCGCGCCGGCCTTCAGTCCCGCGCTCAGGTGCCGCACCGTCGTCCCGGCGCCCTGTGCGGTGATACTGACCGGCTCCTCGAAATCCGCCCGCCAGTACCAGGCGTTCACCGGCTGGTCCGCCGACCCCATGCTCGTCAGGGGCGCGTCGCCCTTCACCGGGAACAGGACAGCCGCCGCGTCGGTGAAGTGGTCCGTGTCCTTGATCTCGCTGTCCTCCGTGGGATCCCCCCAGGTCAAGTGAAAGAAGACGGAAGAGCCGTTGTGCGCGGCCTTCACCATCGCCTGCTGCGTCAACCCGTACGGCTTGTTCTCCCACGTGGCCTGCACGTAAAGCGACGGCTGGGAGGTCAGCGGCGTGGGCGCCAGCGTGACGGGTTCCCCCGGTAACGAGCGCCACTCCGCGGCGTTCGGGTCCAGCAATCGAGCGTCATCAGCCGTCAGGCGCTTGACCCTCACCATGGCTTCAGTCTGCGTTTCGCCCTTTCCGGCCGTCTATCGGGCAGGGCCAGTCAAAGCACTGTAGGGAAAAGCCTGACCCCAGACCCAGACATTGCCCGATAGACAGCCTCAGGGCTGCATCCAGACACTGAGACGCAGGCGGAAATGCGCCCGCGCGCGACGCTTCCCGCCCGGAAACGACTGGGCCGCACGTACCCGCTCCTCAAGGTATTCTGCGACCCGCCCAGGAACGGCAATTGAGGCCTCAGAAAGGAATGCGCCATGCCCGACGCCACCTATGACGCCATCATCATCGGAGCCGGCCACAACGGCATGGCGCTCGGGGCCTACCTGGCCAGGAGCGGCTGGGACGTGGCCATCTTCGAAAAGCGCGCGGAAGAGGGCGGCGGCCTCTGCACGGAAGAGCTGACCCGGCCCGGCTTCCTCCACAACGTCCACTGCAACTACCACACCCTCGTCGGCGTCTGCCCCGTCTACGACCACCTCGATCTCTCCAACCACGGCCTCCGCTACACCCGCCCGCCCGTACAGATGGCCTCCGTTTTCAGCGACGGCACCGCCCTCACCGTCCACACAGACCTCGAGAAGACCTGCGCCTCCATCGCCCGCTTCTCGCCCAAAGACGCCGACACCTTCCGCCGCCTGTACGAGGAGACCAAGGGCTACCTGGACATGATCCTCCTCACCCTCATGTACACGCCGCCCATCTCCATGAAGGACATCACCAAGGCGCTCGTCTCCTGGGGCATCGAGGAGAAGAGCGAGTTCCTCAGCGTCCACCTGCGGCGGATGAGCATCAACGAGTTCCTGGACCAGCACTTCGAAAACGAGAAGGTGAAGGCCCACCTCGCCTTCCACGCTGCCGTCGCCGGTTACTCCACAGACCGCAAGGGCCTGGCCGTCTCCTTCCCCTTGCTCGTCGGCAAGATCGATAACTGGCACGTCTGCATCGGCGGCTCTCACGCCCTCGCGCACGCCATCTGGGAATCGTTCGCCCAGTCCGGCGGCCGCGTCTTCCTGAAACACGGCGTCGACCAGATCGTCGTCGAGGACGGCAAGGCCGTCGGCGTCAAGCTAGAGGACGGCTCCTTCGCCCGCGCCCGCCACCTCGTAGCCAGCTCCATCAACCTCGAGCAGACCTTCCTGACGATGATGGACCGCAGCCTGCTGCCCGCCGGCTTCACCGAAGAAGTGGAGCGCTTCCCGCACATGGACTGGACCTTCTTCAGCGTCCACCTGGCCATGGCCCGCCGCCCCGAATACCGCGCCGCCGACTTCGACCCCGACGTCAACAACGCCTGGGTCATCAACGTCGGCTACGACAGCCCGGCGGACATCAACAAGCACTGGCAGGACGTGCGCGCCGGCCGGCTGGCCGACCCCAGGCCCAACTGCGCCGTCAATTCGCTGTTCGATCCCACCGATGCCCCGGACGGCTACTACACCGGCCTCATCCGTCACTTCGCGCCGTACAGCCTGGCCACCGGCGGCCCCGAGGCCTGGGACGAGATGGCCGACGGCTACGCGCGCCGCTGCATCGCCAAGTGGCAGGAGGCCGCGCCCAACCTGAAGAACGGCGCCATCCTGGACTGGGCCACCTACACGCCGCTGGACATCGCCCGGCGCATCCCCAACATGGTCCAGGGCGACTGGATGGGCGGCCTTATAGACCTGGACAACATGCTGGACCAGCGCCCGTTCCCAGCGCTCGCCCAGTACAAGACGCCCATCCAGAACCTCTACATGTGCGGCGCCACCCAGCACCCGCACGGGTTCGTCACCTTCGCTCCCGCCTTCAACGCCCTCCAGGTCATCGCCGAAGATTACAAGCTGGACCGCTGGTGGAGGTAGACGGTTGAGCGCGCCCCCCAAAATCGACGTGCGGCTGGACGAGGGCGCCGAAAGCGGCCTGGCCGACATGATGGCCCAGCTCCTGCGCCAGAACCTGGAGGAGGACGCCCGCAAGCGGCGTCTGGCGTCCCGCCTCCGCGGCCGTTTGGCCGTCACCGCCACGGACTATGAGACCTCCGCCACGGCGGCGTTCAGCGGCGGCGCCGTCCTCATATCAGACGGCATCGTGGAGCCGGTGGACGCCACCATCGCCGGCCCGCACCGCCGCCTGACGAAGGTGCTGACCGGCGAAGCCAGCCCGCTCTGGGAGCACCTGCGCGGCCGCCTGCGCGTCAGCAGCAGCGTCCGCAAGCCGTTCTTCCCCCTGCGCGTCCACAGCCTGATGAAGGTCCCATCCACGGAGAGGCGCGGTATCCCGTGGCCGCGAATAGTTCTGGCCGGAGCCGGCGTGGCTGTCATAGCCATCGCCGTGCGATCGCTATGACAGCGCCGGTGCAACGGCCGGTGCGGCCACCCGCCCAGTGAGGAGGTCTAGTATGCCTGATGCAACGTACGACGCGGTGATCATCGGCGGAGGACACAACGGCCTCTGCACCGCCGCCTACCTGGCCCGCTCCGGGCTCAAGGTCGGCGTCTTCGAGCGCCGTCACGAAGAGGCCGGCGGCGCCCACACCGAAGAAGCCACCGTGCCCGGCTTCTGGCACAACCTCCATGCCCAGTACATGGAGTTCATCGACTACATGCCCATCTACCGGGACTTCGACCTGCCCTCCTTCGGCGCCCGCATGATCAAGCCGGAGGCGCAGGTCGGCATCACCTTCGCGGATGGGCGACCGCCCCTCATCATCTACACGCCGGAGTTCGAGGAGCGTACCTACAAGAGCATCGCCCGCTACTCCAAGCACGACGCCGAGGTGTTCACCGAGATCCGCCGCAAGGTGATGGCCAACGACCAGTACCTCGCCGCCATGCTCTACACACCCCCGGCCGACGAGGCGCGCGGCGAGGCGCCCGCCGCCGCCATCGCCGGGAAGCTGTTCGAGCTCTGGCTCAGCCTGGGGTTCAAGCTGGGCGAGCTGCAGAAGTCCCCCAAGGTCCTGATCGATGACCTGTTCGAGTCCACCGAGCTGAGAGCGGCGCTTTACCGGCAGTGCATCGAGTGGGGCTCCAACCTGCACTCCGGCAACGGCATCGGCTTCATCATCTCCGTCATCTGGCTGTGCGGCATCCACTACATGTCGGTCGGCGGCACCCACACCCTGGGCCACGCCATGGCCAGCGCTTGCCTGCATGAGGGCGTGGACCTGCGCTACAACAGCCCGGTCAGCAGCATCGTCACCAGCAACGGCCACACCACCGGCGTCCGCCTCAAGGACGGCCGCGAGATCGAGGCCAGGATCGTGGCCTCCAACGCGGACCCCAGGACCACCTTCATGGAACTCATCGGCTGGGACAAGCTTTCGCTCTTCCGCAAGGAGCGGATGGCCAACTGGCACTTCGGCCCGGAGCACGTCCTGGGCACGCCGTCCTTCGCCCTCCATGACCCGCCGGACTACAAGTCCGCCAAGCACGACCCGGACATCAACCGCTGCTTCTACACCATCGTCGGCTTCGAGAACCACAACGAGGTGAGCGAGTACATCCTCCAGGCCTACGGCAGCCGGGTGCCGGAGATCCCGGGGGCCGGCACCTGGGTCAACACGCTGTGGGACCCCAGTCAAGCGCCGCCGGGCAAACACGCCATGAACGGCTGGTTCTTCTTCCCCAAGGCCTCATCCCTGTCGCCGGCCGAATGGGACGAAGTGCGCGCCACCTACAACAGCCGCTTCCTCAGCCTCTGGGCCAAGTACGCGCCGAATATGACGCGGGAGAACGTCATCGCCGACAAGTTGTACGTGCCGTTCGATATCGAGAAGAAGATCGGCATGCCCGAAGGCGACTTCTCCCACGGCCGGCCGGGCTCGATGGTCCTCGGCGTGCCGCGCGCGCACGTCTACCGCACGGAGATCGAAGGTCTGTACATGTGCGGCGCTTCGGCCGGCGGCGGCGGCATCAGCTCCGCGCCGGGTTACAACGCCTTCAAGGTCATCGCGCAGGACCTCAACCTGCCCAAGGTCTGGCAGAGAGAAGACCGCATCTACTAGAAGGGAACAGCAAATGCCGGCTATTTACACCACTGACTGGTATGACGACCTCAAGAAGCTGCTCAACGGCAACCCGCAGGTCGAGAAGAACGCGCCGCGCGGCACCTACAACGTCCTCGCCGAGATACGTGGCGACGCCACATCCCCCTACCTCGCCGATGGCAAGCAGCGCCGGTTCACCGTTCGCCTGACCGACGGCAAGTGCACCGACTACTCCGAGCTGACAGAGACGCCCCCTCGCAAAGACTTCGACTTTATCTTCGAGGTCGCCGCCACTGTCTTCGAGGGCGTCGCCGCCGGCCTCGTGGACCCGGTGCAGGCCGGGCTCAAAGGCACGATCAAGATTACCGGCGACATGCGCATCCTCATCAAGCACGCCGACCTGGTGAACGTCCTCTACGACGTGTACGCGCGGGAAGTCGAGACCGTCTGGCCGAAAGGGAAGCCGCCCTACGGCGGGTAGCGGTCAGACTTTAGACCGCCGCCTGGCGGGGCCGCGATACCAGGCGCTGGAGATGGTCTTCCGCCTGGTCTTTCGCTATACAGGAATACCCCCAGCGTTCGCGAACGGCGCGCCGGTAGTCTTCCGAGTACTCGTCCAGCATGACCACGACATCGAGGCGCGGGAAGGTATTGGCCAGGCGGCGCAGGCGGGCCGAACTCTCGTTCATCACGAGGTCAAAATCCAGCAGCGCGATGTCCGGTTCTGTGCTCCGCGCCAGGCGAACGGCGCCGGTCAGAGTCGCCGCTTCGCCGACGACGCTGCAGTTCGGCTCCTGGCTGAGTACGCGCCGCAGCGTCTCGCGATAGTGCGTGCTCCTATCGGCGATAAGGACACGCACCAGCGCGTCCCCGTCACTGTATTGCGGGTGGTTTGGTGTCGGGCGCTGCATCAGCTAAATACCCGCATCCAGCATCGTGCGCATCCCCCGCCAGCGTCTGTCAGGCAACAAGAGACTTCGCTGTCGGGCAAGGGTAGCGGGCAAGTGGGGTTTCGCCCCACCGCCGCTGGCACGGGTGTATAATCGGGCCGGAGCAGCAGAGTAATTTGATAGCCAACCCAACGGAATCCATTCCCCAGCCATTTGCGTCGTCCGGAGACCTGGCCCGGTCCCTGGTCAGCATCGCGCATCCCGAGCGCCTGGAGATGCTGAAGCTCCTGGCCGCCGGGCCTCTCGGCGCTCGCGACGTGGCCTCGGCCCTCCGCCTTCAGCCCGCCGTCGCCGGGCGCCACCTCCGCGCGCTGGCTGGCGCCGGACTGGTGCGCGCCTATCCCGCCTCTGACGGCCAGAAGTTCGCCCTCAACGACCAGTTGGTGGCGCTCCTCAATGGCTCGCTCGTGCACCACCTCAGCCGCGCCGCCGCCGGCGCGGCGCCGCGGGCCACGCCCGCCGACGCCATCAACGTCCTGGCCCTGGACGTCCCGACGCCGCCGGAGACCTGCCTCACCTGCCAGAACTCCAACTTCGTGCGCGCGGTACTCGCCGACCTGGACCGCGTCCTGGCGGAGGCGCAGCGCTACCACACTCGCCTTCAGCAGATGTCCTCGCAGGTCCTCTCCGCGCACGAGGGAGAGCGGCGGCGCATCGCGCGGGAGCTGCACGATGACACCGCTCAGTCCTTGACATCGATCCTGGTCCGCCTGCGGCTCCTCGAGCGCTCCGCCGATGACCCCTTGATCAGGCAGAACGTCGAGGAATTGCGGGAACTCACCGCCGGCGCCCTGGACTCCGTCCGCCGCATGGCGCTCGACCTCAGGCCCTCCGCCCTGGACGACCTGGGGCTCTTGGCCGCCCTCAACTCATACGCGGAGAAGTACTCCCAGCGGTGGCCCATCCAGGTCCGCTTCACCACGCGCGGCATCCGCCGCCGCCTGCCCCCGGAAACAGAGCTGGTGCTGTACCGGGTGGCGCAAGAGGCGCTCTCCAACGTCGCCAAACATTCCTCCGCCCGCTCCGCGGAGATTTCGCTGTCCCGGAAGAGCAGCGTCGTCACACTCACCGTCCAGGATGACGGCCGCGGGTTCGACACCAGTCGCGTCTCCCCGGAGGACGGCAGCGGACTTGGCCTCTTCGGCATGAAAGAGCGCGTGGCGCTGGTCGGCGGTTCCCTGGAGATCGAGTCTACGCCGCGCACCGGCACGTCCATTATCGCCCGCGTCCCCATCCGCGCCGGCAACCACAATCGGAGCCAGCATGACTGAACCCAAGATCAGGATCCTCCTCGCCGATGACCACGCCATTCTCCGCTCCGGCCTGAAGTCCCTCCTCAACAGCGAGCCGGACCTGCAGGTGGTGGGCGAGGCGCGCAACGGCCGCGAGGCCGTGCAGATCGCCGCGCGCCTGAAGCCGGACGTCATCGTGATGGACATCTCCATGCCGGAGATGGACGGGCTGAAGGCGGCTGCGGAGATAACCGTCGCTGGCCTGCCCTGCCGCATCGTCTTCCTCACCGTCCACGCCGATGAAGACTACCTCTTCCAGACCCTCCGCCTCGGCGCCTCCGGCTACGTCCTCAAGAGCTCTGCCGATGTCGAGCTGATGGACGCCATCCGCACCGCCCACCGCGGCGACGTCTTCCTCTACCCATCCGCCGTCAAGAAGCTCCTGGGCGAATACCTCAAGGGCGGTGAGCCGCGAGACGACCACGACACCCTCACCAACCGCGAGCGCGAGGTCCTGAAGCTGACGGCGGAAGGGTTCACCAACAACGAGATCGCCGAGCAACTGGTGATCAGCCCCAAGACGGTCGACACATACCGGCAACGCATCATGGAGAAGCTTAACCTACATCACCGGTCAGAGCTGGTCCGCTATGCTCTGCGCAAAGGACTGCTCGTCGCCCAGGAGTAAGTGCACCAGCCAGGTCAGGTAAAGTCCCACGCCAAGTCCGCCTTTCGCCTGACAGACAGCATGTTGCGGCCGTCTTAATGTGTACGTCGAGAGCTACGGGTGTCCTGAGTTCTTAGAAGGTGGCCCGCTGAGAGCACGAGGTGCCCGTAGCCTTCCTTTATCCGGGACCTTGCGTCGCTCGGCGGCTAGACGGGAGAAAGAGATGCCGACCGTACCGGTAATCAGCGTTGTGGGGAACTCCGGCGCCGGCAAGACCACGTTCCTGGAGAAGCTAATCCGGATTTTGAAAAGTCGCGGCTACCGCATCGCCGCCATCAAGCACGACGTCCACACCTTCCAGATCGATCACCCCGGCAAGGACTCCTGGCGCCTGACGCAGGCCGGCTGCGATGTCGTCATCCTCTCATCCGCCGAGCGCCTGGCTCTCATGGAAGAGGTCCACGCCGAGCGCACGCTCGATCAGCTTGTGGACATGGTCTCCGACCGGGCGGACATCGTCCTCACGGAGGGATATCGAGGCGCCTCCGCCCAGAAGATCGAAGTCTCCCGCCACGCCCACAACAACGTGCTCACCGCCGCGCTCGACGACCTCATCGCAATTGTCACCGACCAACCGTTCGACTACGACGTGCCGCAGTTCGGCCTCGAAGACGCCGGCGCGGTGGCTGAGTTCCTGGAGAAGCGCTTCGTCCTCCAGCCCAGCGGCGAGGTAACGGCGCAGTAGGCTCCTCCCCCTCCATCAGCCGCCTGCCGCTCTGCCGCGCCGCCATCGAGACACCCCGCACCTGACTCGCCGGCGCTCAGGCTCGATGGCGCCCCCCCCCCCCCCCGCA
>Ga0214473_10007081_pt1 | contig 13342 bp, 10 predicted proteins | sample RVTome_7_FD_203509 | JGI IMG/M metagenome (GOLD analysis project Ga0214473, IMG submission 203509) | Soil microbial communities from uranium-contaminated site in the Upper Colorado River Basin, Wyoming, United States - RVT98D197 | ecosystem: Environmental > Terrestrial > Soil > Contaminated >...
GCGCCGAGGCGCCGCGACCGATGCAGCAGCCGGCTCTTTCACCGCAGCGTTTCTTCGCTTCAGCATCGGCTGCCGCCCCGGCGGGCGAGCCAGCCCGGAAGGAGCAGGAGCTCGTGCCCGTCGAGGCGTTGCTGCTGCAGATCGAGCAGCACATCCGGCTCGAGCAGGCGGCCGCCGAGTCGTTCCTGCACACCCCCACCGGCCAGTCCCTCCAGAGCCGGACCACGTCGCGGCTCGTGAACTGAGGCCGCCCGTGACATCCACGCGACCGGACCTGCTCGCCGGGCTGGCCGAAGAGGAGGCGGGGCGTGTGCTGGCACTCGGCAACCGCTCGACGCTCTCCGCCGGCGCGGTGCTGTTCAACCTGGGCGACGCCGCGGACAGCCTGTTCGTCGTGGAGCGTGGCCGGATCGCCCTCACCCTGCCGATGAAGGTCCGCGGCCAGCAGCAGGACGTCCTGATCGAAGAGCGGGGCGCCGGGGAGACGCTCGGCTGGTCCGCCCTGGTGCCACCGCACCTCTTCACGCTCAAGGCCGCGGCGCTGGTCGAGAGCGAGGTGGTCGCACTTCCCCGGACCGCGCTCGCCGACCACCTGGCAGCGCACCCGGCGGTCGGCTACCTCGTAGCCCGCAACGTCAGCGCGGTGGTCGGGCAGCGGCTGCAGCTGTTCCAGACCATGTGGCTGCGCGAAATGCAGCGCGTGGTCGAGCTGAGCCAGGCCTGAGAGCCCATGACCCGCCTGGCGCTCGTCGGCCTGCTCCTCGTCGCGCTCGGCGCCCTCGCGCTCGACGAAGCACCCAAGAGCAGTACGGCTCCGCCGCCGCCTGCCCGGGCGGGCGCCGGCGAGGAGCACCCGGAGGTCCCGCCGCCACCGTTCTCGGAGGGGATCTTCCCGTGCTCGGGCTGCCACGCGGAGCTCAAGCTCAATCGCACGCGCCGGGTGCTCACCGAGATGCACGACGACATCACCTTGCGGCACGACGAGCAGCACCGCTGGTGCCTGGACTGCCACGACGCGACGGATCGCGACTGGCTGCACCTGGCGAGCGGCGAGCGCGTGCCGTTCGAGGAGTCGTACCGGCTGTGCGGCCAGTGCCACGGCGAGAAGCTGCGCGACTGGCGGGCCGGGGTCCACGGCCGGCGCACCGGAGACTGGAACGGGCACAAGCGCTACCTGCTGTGCGCTCACTGCCACAACCCGCACACGCCGCGCTTCCAGGCGCTCGAGCCGAAGCCGGCGCCGCTGCCACCCAGGCGGCCGGGGAGCGAACCATGAAGCACCTGCCCGTGAAGAACGCCCCGGCCACCGGCTCGTGCGCGAGCGGCTGCTCACGCCGGCAGTTCGCCTCGATCGCCAGCGCCGCCGCCGCCGGCTTCCTGCTGACGGGGTGCGGCCCAAGGCGCCTGCGCGAGATGCCGAAAGAACGCCTGCGCCAGGCGCTCGACGAGATGGAGCGCGAGTACGCGGCGAAGCGCGGCATGGCCGTGACGGTGGCCGATACGCCCCCCATGCCCGACGTTTTGTTCGCTTACGCGCTCGACCTGTCCCGCTGCATCGGCTGCCGGCGCTGCGTCTACGCCTGCGTCGAGGAGAACAACCAGTCGCGCGACCCGCAGCTGCACTGGATCCGGGTGTTGCAGATGGAGAAGGAGAAGGGCGTCGACTTCCGCCACGCCGACCCCTACTACAACCCGGCCAAGGTCCCGGAGGAGGGCCACTTCTACGTGCCGGTCGCCTGCCAGCAGTGCCGCAATCCCCCCTGCGTCAAAACCTGTCCGACCGGCGCGACCTGGATGGAGCCGGATGGGATCGTGGTGATCGACTACGACTGGTGCATCGGGTGCCGCTGCTGCATGGCGGCGTGCCCCTACGGCGCGCGCCACTTCAACTGGGCGGAGCCCAGCATCCCCGCGGGCGAGCTCAACCCCGCCACCCACTACCTCGGCAACCGACCTCGCCCCAAGGGGGTCGTTGAGAAGTGCACGTTCTGCATCCAGCGCGTGCGCAAGGGACGCTATCCCGCTTGCGTGGAAGTGTGCCCGGTGGGAGCACGCAAGTTCGGCAACCTGCTCGATAAGGACAGCGAAATTCGCTACATCATCGAGAACAAGCGGGTGCTGGTGCTGAAGCAGGAGCTCAACACCCTGCCGAAGTTCTTCTACTTCTACGCAACGTGAGGCAGGCATGAGCTTCGTCCGGCGCTTCATGCGGTTCGTGCACGGCAGCGTGCGACTGGTGCTCCAGGGGAACCGCCTCTACTGGGCGTGGATCGCCGTGCTCCTGGCCATGATCGGGTCGGGTGTCTATGCGTACCTCGAGCAGCTCGGGACGGGGCTCGCGCTCACCTCGATGCGCGACCCGGTGAGCTGGGGCTTCTACATCGGCAACTTCACCTTCCTGGTCGGGGTGGCGGCGGCGGCCGTGGTGCTCGTGATCCCCGCCTACGTCTATGACTGGAAGCCGATCCGGGAGATCGTGATCATCGGCGAGCTCTTGGCAGTGAGCGCGATCGTGATGTGCATGCTGTTCGTGATGGTCGACATCGGCCGCCCGGACCGCTTCTGGCACCTGATCCCGCCCTGGGGGCACCTGAACCTGCCGAGCTCGATCCTGGCCTGGGACTCGGTGGTGCTCAACGCCTACCTGGTGGTCAACTTCGTCGTGGTCACCCACATCCTGTACCGCGCCTTCTGCCGCCGGCACTACGAGAAGCGGCTGGTCGTTCCGCTGGTGCTGCTGTCGATTCCGATGGCGGTGGGGATCCACACGGTGACCGCGTTTCTCTACAACGGCCTCGCCGCGCGACCGTACTGGAATTCGTCGATCTTGGCACCGCAGTTCCTGGCGTCGGCGTTCTGCTCCGGCCCGGCGATCCTGCTGGTGGTGCTGCAGCTGCTGCGCCGCTTCACGCGCTTCGAGATCCAGGACCAGGCGATCTGGAAGATCGCCGAGCTGATGGCCTACGCGATGTTCCTCAACCTGTTCCTGCACGGCGTCGAAGCCTTCAAGGAGTACTACTCCGACACCGAGCACCTGCTCTACACGCAGTACTGGTTCCAGGGCCTGGGCCAGCATCGCACGCTCGTACCCTACGCGTGGACGGCGGTCGCGCTGAACCTCCTCGCATTCGTCCTGTTCATCCTGCCGGCCGCGCGACGCAACCCGCTGGCGCTGAACCTCGGCTGCCTGGCGACCTACTCGGGCTGCTACATCGAGAAGGGGATGGGCCTGATCATCCCCGGCTTCACACCCGACACGCTCGGGGAGATCTACCGCTACGCTCCCTCGATCACCGAGCTGCGCGTGGCGGCCGGGGTGTTCGCAGTCGGCTTCCTGGTGTTCACGCTCATGCTGCGGGTGGCCGTCCCGATCTCGCTCGGCGAGTTCCAGGACGAGGAGCGGCCCGAGCTAAAGGCTCGCGCCCCCGCGATCGCGTAGGGCGGCGGACCCCCATCCTGGGACACAATTCGGCCACTTGTGGAGGACATCATGCTGCGAGCGGCCGCCCTCGCCGGCGTTCTTCTGGCCGTGGTCCCCGTCGCGCCCGCCGACGAGCGAGCCGCGCGCGCGTGGGAGGAGCTGATCCGCATCCCCAGCTACCCCGTGGGCCCGGCCGAGCCGAACCCGATGTTCTACGCGGGCCGCGAGTACCAGGGGGCGAAGGGTCCGGTCTACCCCTACCCGCTCCTCGACCGCCTGTTCGACCGGCGCGAGGACAGGACCTACCGGGCGCTCTGGCTCGAGAACGAGTACCTGAAGCTCAGCGTCCTGCCCGAGATCGGCGGCCGCGTCTGGAACGCCCAGGACAAGACGAACGGCTACGACTTCTTCTACCGGCAGCGCGTGATCAAGCCTGCCCTGATCGGGATGCTCGGAGCCTGGATCTCGGGAGGGATCGAGTGGAACGTCTTCCATCACCACCGGGCCACGAGCTTCATGCCCGTGCAGTCGGCGATCGTCGAGAATCCCGACGGCAGTCGCACGATCTGGGTCGGCGAGACCGAGTGGCGCCAGAGGATGCGCTGGGTCGTGGCCCTCACCGTCCGGCCCGGCCGCTCGTACGTCGAGGCGGTCGTGCGGATGACCAACCGCACGCCGCTCGCGCACTCGATGCTCTACTTCTCGAACCCCGCCGTTCACGCGAACGAGCGCTACCAGGTGATCTTCCCGCCCGACGTGGACTGGGCGACCTTCCATGCGAAGAACGACTTCTCCCCCTGGCCCCTCGCGCGCGGAAGCTTCGTCGGCCGCGACTTCGCGCCCGGCACGGATCTCAGCTGGTGGAAGAACCACCCCTACCCGATCTCGTTCTTCGTCTACCGCTCCGCGCTCGACTTTCTCGGCGGGTACGACCACGGCCGGCAGGCCGGCGTCGTGCACGTCGCCGACCGCGACACGATGCCGGGGAAGAAGTTCTGGACCTGGGGCAACGGGCCCGACGGCCGCATGTGGGACCAGATCCTGACCGACGAGGACGGCCCGTACATCGAGCTCATGACGGGCGGCTACTCCGACAACCAGCCCGACTACTCCTGGATCCAGCCGGGCGAGTCGCGGACGGTCGTCCACTACTGGTACCCGGTGCGCGAGCTAGGGGGGATCAAGGCCGCAAACCTCGAAGGCGCGCTCGGCCTCGAGGTGAAGGACGGCCGGGTCCGCCTCGCGGCAAACACGACCAGCGCCCGGCCCGACGCGAGGGTGCGGCTCCTTTCCGGCGAACGGATCGTCTTCGAGACGACGGCCACGATCGTGCCCGACGCTCCGTTCGTCCACGAGCTGGCGCTGCCAGCGGGCGTGCGCGAGGAAGGCCTGCGCCTCGCCGTCCTGGCCGCGGACGGGAAGGAGCTCGTGGCCTACGCGAGCCGTCCGCGTCCGACGACTCCCGAGCCGCCACGGTTGGCACCTCCCCCGCCCCCGGCGAGGGTGAAGACCGTCGAGGAGCTCTACCTCACGGGCCAGCGCCTCGAGCAGTTCCACAACGCGCACTTCGATCCCGAGGCCTACTATCGGGAGGCGGCGCGCCGCGACCCCGGAGACGCGCGCACGAACACGGCGCTCGGCGTCATCGCCTACCGTCGCGGACGCTTCGAGGAGGCCGAGCGGCGCCTCGGCGCCGCCGTAGCCCGGCTGACCGCGAACTACACCCGGGCGAGAAGCGGCGAGGCGCAGTACGCGCTGGGCCTCGCCCTCGTCGCCCGCGGGAAGCGAGACGCCGCGCGCGAGGCCTTCGCCGCCGCCTCGTGGGACCTCGCGTTCACCGCCGCCGCCCTTCTCGAGGAGGCGCGCCTCGAGGCGGACGCCGGCGACCTCGCTCGCGCTCTCGCTCTTCTCGACCGCGCGCTGCAGGCGAACCCGCGGACGACCGCGGCCCTGTCGCTCTCGGCGGCGCTGCTGCGGCACGCCGGCCGTTCTGACGCCGCGCTCGCGCGGGCCTCGGCCGCGACCGCCGTCGACCCGCTCGACCCACTGGCCGCCCGCGAGCGCCGCCTCGCCCGCGACGCGGGAGTGCGCGCCCCGGCCGACCCGTCGGCGGACGCGGCCGAGGCCGCCGCCCTCCGCTCGCTCGACGAGGACGCGTACGCGCTCGAAGCGGCCCACGACTACGCGCGGGCCGGCCTCCTCGACGACGCAATCGCCGTGCTCAACGCCCGCCTGCCGGAGGCCGGCTCGCAGGCCGACCCGATCGTGGCCTATACGCTCGGCTGGCTCCACGAGCGAAGGAGCGAGCCCGCGGACGCCGGCGCGTGGTACCGGCGCGGCCGCGGGTTGCCGCCCGACTACTGCTTCCCGTTCAGGCTCGAGACGATCGCGGTCCTCGAGCGCGCGGCGGCGGCCGACGCGCAGGACGCGCGCGCGCCCTTCTATCTCGGCAACCTGCTCTACGACCTCCAGCCCGAGCGCGCGATCGCCGAATGGGAGCGCTCCCGCGCCCTCGACCCCGGCCTCGCCCGCGTGCACCGCAACCTCGCGTTCGGCTACGCCCGCGCGAAGGGCGACCTGGCGGCGGCCGTGGCTGCCCAGGAAAAGGCGGTCGCCCTCGAGCAGCGCGAGCCTCGCCTCTACTACGAGCTGGACGAGTACCTCGCCTGGAGCGGGACCCCTCTCGCCACACGCCTTGCGCGCCTCTCGGAGAGCCCGGAGACGGTGGCGAGCCGGGACATGACGGCCGGGAGGCTGGCCCGCGTCCAGCTCCTGATGGGACGTCACGACGACGCGCTCGGGACGCTCGCCCGCACGCGCTTCCACGTCTGGGAGGGCGAGGGCGGCATCCACTCGGCCTACGTGGCGGCGCGGCTCGAACGGGGCCGCCTTCTCCTGGCGAAGGGCGACGCGGGTGGGGCGCTCGAGGAGTTCCGCGGCACGCTGCTCGTTCCCGGCAACATCGAGGTCGGCCACGGAGTGGCAGCGCACCTCGCCGCCGTTCATCACCACGTCGGCCTCGCCCTCGAGGCGCTCGGGCGGAAAGACGAGGCAGCGGCGGCCTTCCGCGAGTCCGCGGCCGTCGCCGCCGTCGTCCCCGAGGGGCACTACTGGATCGGGCGGTCGCTCGAGAAGCTCGGCCGCGGGGTGGAGGCGCGACCCCACTTCGAGCGCCTGGCAGCCACCAAGCCGCGGGCGGTGGACGCTGCGCGGCCGTTCGAGGTGCGGATGGAGGTGCGGGAGGGTCGGGGGGCGGACTTCCACTTGAAGGCGCTCGGCCTGCTCGGCCTCGGCCAAAGCACCGAGGCGCGGGCCGCCCTCGCCTCGGCCCTCGAAGCCGATCCGGACAACGTCGGAGCGGTCACCCTGCGCCGGTCCCTCGCCGCTCGGCCAACGGCAGGTTCATCACGCCCGACACCACGGGGCTAAAAGCTAGTGGCTCCTCAAGTTGGGCCCTCGGAGAGGAGCGAAAAGGCCAGCTTTTCTTGAGCTTCGGGGGACTCCGTCCCCCCAGGCCCCCCTGGGTTGCCTATTGCTCCTGCTAGGATTGCGACGTGTCCGTAATCCACTTGCGGGGGCAGACGCCCGAGACGCTGGCGGCTGCCTTTCCGGGGCTGTCCCTGTCGGTGGCGCGGCGGGTCGTCCACCGGCTGATCGGCCAGGACCGGGACGACCTCGACGGGGTGCCGGGGTTGTCGAAGGTCCTCGCGGAGGAGCTCCGGCGGCGCGGACGGCTCGAGCGGCTCGAGATCCTCGACCGCAGGCGGAGCGGAGTCGATCCCTTCGTCAAGTACCTGTTCCGCGCCGGGGACGGCCGCGTGTTCGAGGCCGTGCGCATCCCGCTCGAGAAGCCCCGCTGGAGCGTGTGCCTTTCGTCCCAGGTCGGCTGCGCGCTCGGCTGCGGCTTCTGCGAGACCGGCCGGCTGGGCTTCCTGCGCAACCTCGAGCCCTGGGAGATGGTCGAGCAGGCGCTCAGAGTAAGGCGCGAGTCGCCCGAGCGGCCGACCACCGGCGTCGTGTTCCAGGGCCAGGGCGAGCCGCTCCAGAACTACGACAACGTGATGCAGGCCGCGCGCGTGCTGCGCGATCCGTGTGGCGCGCGCATCGGCCGGGACCGCATCACGATCTCGACCGTGGGCCTGCTGCCCCAGATCGAGCGCTACATCGAGGAGCGCCAGCCCTACCGCCTGATCCTGTCGCTGACGTCGGCGTTCTCCGAGAAACGCGAGCGCCTGGTGCCGATCACGGCCCGCTACGGTGTCGAGGAGCTCGCGCGCGCGATGCGCCGGCTCGCGGCCTCGCAGGGCGGCCCGGTCCATCTCGCGTGGGTGCTCATCTCGGGCTACAACACCGGCCCCGAGGAGGCCCGCGAGCTGGCGCGGCTCTTCCGCGACGTGCGCGTGCGCGTCTCGCTGATCGACGTCAACGACCCCGAGGGTCGCTTCGAACGCGCGAGCGACGCGGAGCGGGGCGGCTTCCTGCAGGCGCTTTCCGAGAACGGCCTGGGCTTCGTGCGCCGCTACTCCGGGGGCCCCGACATCGACGCCGCGTGCGGCCTGCTGGCCTCGCGAGCGCGCGGCGGCCTGGCGCACGCGCCTTTCGCCCCCGTCCCATGACCGCGCGCGTGCTCCCCGCGACCGACCTCCTGGCGCTCGCCGACGCGGCAGCGGTGCTCCAGCGCGGGGGGCTCGTCGCCTTTCCCACCGAGACGGTCTACGGTCTCGGGGCCGACGCCTTCGACGCCCGCGCGGTCGCGCGCATCTTCGAGGTGAAGGCACGGCCGTCCTTCGATCCCCTGATCGTGCACCTGGCCGAGGCCGCCTCGCTCGACTGGGTGGCCGTCGCCGACGACCCGCGTGCCGCGGATCTGGCCGCGCGCTTCTGGCCGGGTCCGCTGACGCTGGTGCTGAAGCGGCGCCCCGAGCTCCCCGACATCGTGACGGCGGGCCTGGACACCGTGGGGGTGCGCGTCCCCGCGCATCCCGCCGCGCGCGCGCTGATCGCGGCGGCCGGCACTCCGCTCGCCGCCCCGAGCGCCAACCCGTTCGGCTACGTGAGCCCCACGACCGCCGCGCACGTGGCCGAGCTCCTGGGCGACGCGGTCGAGCTGGTGCTCGACGGCGGCCCCTGCCGGGTGGGGCTCGAGTCCACGATCCTGTCGCTGGCGGGCGAGCCCGTGATCCTGCGCCCGGGCGGTCTGCCGCGCGAGGCGCTCGAAGAAGCGCTCGGGATGTCGCTGCCCGTGGCCGGCCCGACCGAGCGCCCGCTCGCTCCCGGCCAGCTCCAGGCGCACTACGCGACCCGCACGCCGCTCGTCGTGCTCGCGGCGCGGGCGGAGGCGGCGCCTCGCGAGCCGGGACGTGTGGGCCTGCTCGCCCAGCGACCGACAGGGGCGCGGGGCTTCGCGGCGGTCGAGGTACTGGCTCCGGACGGCGCCATCGAGACGGCGGCGGCCCGGCTGTTCGCGGCCCTGCGCCGTCTCGACGCCATGGGGCTCGACCGCATCCTCGCCGAGCCGTGCCCGGAGACCGGGCTCGGCCACGCGATCATGGACCGGCTGCGGCGCGCGGCAGTGCGAGACGACTGAGCGCGGGAAGCGCGGTGGCCTGGGCGCTGCAGCTCCCGTGACTTCGCTCACCGCGCCAGGCGCAGCCTTCTCATGAGAGCGGCGAAGCGAGGGTCCGAGCGCAGCGGATCGAAGGTCCGGTCGCCCTTCAGCCACCCCAACCACTGGGAGTCCGCGGCGTAGGCCTGCTCCAGGTAGCTCACGGCGCGCGCGCGATCGCCGAGGCCGAGGGACACGAGCGCCAGGTTGAACGGCGTGACGGAACCCCGCAGCGACATCTTCTTCAGGTCCTCGAGCTCCGCCCTCGCGTGGGCCCGATCGCCGGAGGCCGCGTAGGCGTAGGCGAGCCATGCGGAGACGAACGCCGGCGATCCCATGGCCTTGGCCTTCTGGAACTGCGGGATCGCATCCTCGAGCTTCCCGGACTGAAGCTCGATCCACCCGTGGACCCATGGAGGGAAGAAGAAGGTGGGATCGAGATCCGCGGCCCGCCCGGCCTGCTCCTTCGCCGCCTGGTGCTGGCCGAGCCAGGCCAGCGCGAAGGTGGCGTCGAGCGGGATCTGCGGGGACAGTGGGTCGAGCTCGGCCGCGCGCCGGCTCTCGGCAATCGATTCGGCGAGCCGCCCCTGGAAGGCGAGCCCGAGGCCGAACTGGTCGTGGGCGAACGCGTAGTTCGGGTTGAGCGCGAACGCCCTGCGGAACTCGAGCTCGCAGCCCACCCAGTCGTACTCGTAGAACAGCTTGAACACGGCGAGCGAGGTGTGGGCCTCGGCCGACTGCTCGTCCAGCTCAACCGCCTTCAGGGCGGCGGCCTTCGCCTTGGGCCTCGCTTCCGAGGCGGTCAGGAATCCCTCGTTGTAGCCGGCCCAGAGCACGGCGTCCGACAGCCCCGAGTGGGCAGGGGCGAAGCTCGGACTCCGCGCGATCGCCTCCTCGAAGCGCGCGATCGCTTTCTGCAGGTTCTCGTCGCTCGGGCGGTTGAAGAAGTAGCGGCCCTTCAGGTAGGCGTCGTACGCCTCGGAGTCGACACCGGGCGCGCTCGCCAGCCGTGACTGCTCGGCCGGGGTCAGCTGGACGTGGATCTCGCGCGCGATGGCCGACGCCAGCTCGTCCTGCAGCGCGAGCACGTCGCGCGAGTTACGCTCGAAGCTCCTGGCCCACAGATGGCGGTCTGCCCGCGCGTCGATCAGCTGGACCGTGATGCGGACCTTGTCGCCAACTCGGATCACCGAGCCTTCCACGACCGCGTCGACGTCGAGTGCTTTCGCGATCTCGGGAGTCGGCGGCCGCTTGGCGCCCTTGAACTGCATCGCCGAGCCGCGCGAGATCACGCGCAGCTGGCTGATGTTGGCGAGGTCTGCCGTCAGCTCGTCGGTCATGCCCTCGGCGAAGTAGTCCTGGCCGGGGTCACCCGAGTAGTTGTCGAGCGGAAGCACGGCGATCGACCGGATGGCGCGAGCTTCGCTCGCGGCGCCCGCCACGCGCGGGGCGGAGCGCATGATCCCGGAGCGTGCCACCAGGTACGCCGCCACTCCCAGGAGGATCGTGACGCCGCCCGCGACCACGAGCGCGCGGGGCCGCGCCCCGGGCCTTCGGCCCGAGGCCGTCTGCCAGTCGCTCCTGCTGTCAGCCGCGGCCTGGAGCGCGCCGTGAACGTCCCGCATGCTCTGGAAGCGAGCGCCCGGGTCCTTCTCGAGGCAGCGCGCGACGATCCGCAGCAAGCCCTTCGGCAGGCCGGGGCGGAGAGTCAAGAGCGCCGGGGGCGTGTCCCGCAGGATGGCCGAGGCCAGCTCGGCCGAAGAGCGCCCCTCGAAAGGCCGCCGCCCGCTCGCCATCTCGTAGAGAAGGACACCCAGCGAGAAGACGTCCGTTCGCTGATCCACCGGGCGTCCCGAGATCTGCTCCGGGGACATGTACGGCAGCGTCCCCATCACGACGCCTTCGCGCGTGCGCAGGTCCGTCGGCAGCTCTCCGTCGCCCGGCCCCAGCAGCTGCGCTCCGCCCATGCGCGCCAGCCCGAAGTCCAGCAACTTCACGCGCCCGTCGTCCGCCACCATGACGTTCGCGGGCTTCAGGTCGCGGTGCACGATGCCCTTGTCGTGTGCGGCTGTCAGGGAGTCGGCGATCGCGGCGGCGATCGCGACCAGCTGCTCGAGCGACATCCCGCCGCCGGGGACGAGCCGGTCGAGCGGCCGGCCCTCGGCGAGCTGCATGGTGAGGAAGTGGACGCCGCCCGCCTCCTCGACGGAGTGGACCGTGACGATGCCGGGGTGATCGAGCGCGGCCAGCGCCTTCGCCTCGCGCTGAAAGCGCTCCAGCCGCTCCGGGCTCGACGCCATCTCGGCCGGCAGCACCTTGAGGGCCACCTCGCGGCCGAGCTTCGAATCCGTGGCGCGGTAGACTTCGCCCATCCCACCGGCGCCGATCGCGGCGGTGATGCGGTAGTGCGCGAGACTGTCTCCGGGGGAGAGGGACACGCCAGCGCGCAGTCTAGCTCAGCGACTGGGTGCGGTCGACGCCGGGCGCGCAACACGCCGGGCGCGCCGTCCCGAGGCCCTGAACTTCCTCGCTGAGCAAGACGCCCTCGATTACGCCGTCGCTATTGGGAAGAACAGCGTGCTGCTCAACAGAGCTGACAAGCTCATGGCCGAGGCCCGACGACTGTCCGAGCGGGCAGACCGAGCACGTCTACGGCGAAACACCGTGGGCGGCGAAGACGTGGCCCAGCCGCCGACGGATCATCAAGGCCGAGGTCACTCGACATCCAGGGCGCGATCCGAAGGACAACCGGCGCTTCGTGGTCACGAACATGACCCAGACCCCGCGTTGGGTCTACGAGGAGTTTTACTGCCGACGCGGCGAGATCGAGAACCGCATCAAGGAGCTTCACCACGGTCTCGAGATCGACAACGCCGAAGATGTCTCCTGCCAGTGACCAGAGTCGCAGCGGACTACCGAGTCGTGCTTGCCAGGTGAAGCGCGTGAGCCAGCTGAAGCGGAGCGCCGGCACGTAGTGCGAGGTATTGGCAGCGCTCAGTGATTGTGCTCGTGCGCTCCCTCGTGCTTCTCCGGGGCACCCATCAGGAGCTCGGTCACCGTCGTCTTCTTGTCCTTCTCGACGACGGAGAGGACGACGCGCGCCCCCACCTTGACGTCGGCCAGGGCTGCAGGCACCTTGCCCTTGAGGTACTTCGTCTCCTGCGTCAGCGGATAGGATTCCTTCTTGCCGTCCTTGGTGTCGACTTCGACGTGGCTCGCGTCGATCACGGCCACCGTGCCCATCACCTTGTGGGCGTGTCCCTCGTGGGCGGCGGCGCGGCCCGTCCATGCCAGGGCCGCGAGCATGGCCCCGAAAAGCATCAGCCTCTTCATCTCATCCTCCTCGTTTCTCACGGCCGGCCACGCCGGCCGTCTCAATGGCGGTGTTCTCCGGTGTCCTTCGGCGCTTCGCCGCCCTCCAGGAACTTCCGGACCTCTTCCTCTTCTTCCAGCTCTTTGCGCGTCTTCGGGTTCAGGGCACTCATCTCCTCCAGCTCCTCGGGTGTGATCTTCGGCAGGTGGCGGATGAAGTGCACGAGCTCCCACGTCTCGGCGTCGTCTTCGGGATCGCGACTGCCCCAGGCCGGCATGCCGGTGAGCCGCACGCCGTTCTCGATGATGTAGAAGAGCTCCCCGTCGGAGAGCGACTGCGTGTCGGGCAGCGACATGTCGGGCGCCTTCGGATACAGGTTCTGCCCGATCGTCGTCTTGCCGCGGCCGTCGTTTCCGTGGCAGGACGCGCAGTGGTCGGCGAAGTGCGCCCGCGCCCGGGCCAGCGCCTCGGGCGTCGCTGGCACGGGGTTCTTCGCCTCTTTCTCGCTGCGCGGCACGGCGAAGTGGCGCAGGCGCCGCGCGACGAAGGCCTCGGCGGCCGTCGGCTCGTCGCGCGCGCTGATGCCATGCCGGAGGAACAGCCCTAGCACGACGGCGGCGACGGCCGCTCCGAAGGCGACCAGGAGGGCGAGGACCTTGAACACGGGCCGCATTCCCCCTAGCCTCCTTGCCCGTCGTGGTGCGCGGGCGCGGGCTTCTTCGCGCCGTCCGCCGGGGCGTCGCCGACCTTGTACGCCACGGTCCCCTTCGGGTACTCGTACCAGCCCGGATCGGCGTCGCTCGTGAGGTTCTCGCGGATCTTGACGACGGTGAACATGCCGCCCATCTCGATGGGACCGAAGGGACCCATGCCCGTCATCATCGGGAGCGTGTTGGGCACACCGGACATGTGCTCGGCGTGCTTGGCGTGCTCGGCCATGCCGGTCTCCCCCATGGCCATATAACCCGGCACGAGAGCCTGGATCTTCTCCTCCACGTCGCGC
>Ga0214473_10007082_pt1 | contig 13342 bp, 13 predicted proteins | sample RVTome_7_FD_203509 | JGI IMG/M metagenome (GOLD analysis project Ga0214473, IMG submission 203509) | Soil microbial communities from uranium-contaminated site in the Upper Colorado River Basin, Wyoming, United States - RVT98D197 | ecosystem: Environmental > Terrestrial > Soil > Contaminated >...
CCCCCCCGTGAAGAACGAGCCCCGGGTCCTTCCCGATGAGCCGGGAGGTGTACGTGCGCACGGCCAATGCCGCAGGAATGACCGGATACCGGGCGACCCATTCCCGGGAATCTTTTTCATCAAAGAGGTTCTTCATAGCATCCTTCCTGGGTGAAAGGCGTTTTCACACGCGCGGGGATGTCATGTAGGGGCGACCGGCCGGTCGCCCCTGCCTCAGGCGTTCTCAGACGCGCGGGGATATCCGCAGGCAAATTCTTCTATACAACAAGGGCGACCTACCGGTCGCCCCTACCATATCGTTTATTGGGCCGCTCCGCCGGAGTTCCTATTTGGCCTTTTTCTCCTTTTGAAAGATCGACTCGGCTTCCTTGACCGAAGCCTTTTCGTGGATGATCGCCCGCAACGCTTTCATGACGGCCACCGGATGCTCATGCTGCCAAACATTCCTTCCCAGGTTCAGACCGATGGCGCCTCTTTGCATGCCGTCATGGACGAATTCGAAGACCTGCCGCTCGGTCTCGCATATGGGACCTCCGGCAATCACCACGGGAACGGGGCAGCCGTTCACCACTTTATCAAAATTTTCACACCAATAGGTCTTCACGATGGTGGCCCCGAATTCCGCCGCGATCCGGCAGCAAAGCGAAAGGTAGCGGGCATCGCGCTTTTCCAGCTCCTTCCCCACGGCGGTCACGGCCATAACTGGGATTCCGTAGTTTTGACCCTCATCCACCAGTTTGCCCAAATTCACCAGGGAGTCGTATTCATAGTCACTCCCCACAAAAATGGACATGCCCACCGCCGCCACGTTGAGGCGCAGGGCTTCCTGGATCGAGGTGGTAACGGCCTCATGGGCCAGGTCTTTCCCGATAATGCTGGTTCCCCCGGAGACCCTGAGGATAATCGGGGGACAATTTCGGGGATCGACCGCCGCCCGAAGAACCCCGCGGGTAACGAAGAGGCCGTCCGCGTAAGCGATCAATGGCTTGATGGTCTCGCCCGGTTTCTCCAACTTACTGGTGGGACCCTGAAAATAGCCGTGGTCGATCGGCAAAAAGAAACAGTGGCCGTCAGCTTGGATCAAACGGCCCAAGCGGTTTTGCATTCCCCAATCCATTCCCTTTTCCTCCTTTTTCACGGTGCACTCGGCCAATTATACTGTAAGCAGATCCATTAATCAATCTCCGTCATTCATCGCTCTGGCCCCCGAGACACGTCACGGTGGTCCCCATCTTTCAAAGGCATTATACCGGAAGTAAATTACGCCCCTGCAATAGGATTTGCTATTTTTCAGAAAGCAGGCTATAAGTTTTCTATTAACCCTTATCCCCTAAAGGGGAGTAGCTAAACAGGTGGGCTCAACATACCGGCTTCGAGTCTGGCCCCACCGTTGGTAAATAACCAATTAGCGAGACCTTTAGACTGACGGTTCTGTCATTCGTAAAGTGTCTCGCTTTTTTATTTTGGGTTAGAGGTAAGGAAGAATCAAATGGTCTCTTTTTTAACCTCTTTGGGCTTTGTTCTACTGGCAGAGATGGGCGATAAGACTCAATTGCTGGCGATGGCCTTTGCCACCCGATACATTTGGAAAACCGTCCTGTGGGCAGTATTTGCGGCCACCTTAATCAATCACTTTCTGGCCGTCATGGTGGGGAATTACCTGGACCATCTCTTGCCGATGAAATACGTGAAAATGGCTGCGTCAGCGGCTTTCATCTTATTCGGCCTTTGGATGCTCCGGCGAGACACCCTGAAGGGGGAAGATCAACGATTTCATTACAGCCCATTTTGGACGGTTGCCATCGCCTTCTTCTTTGCCGAAATGGGAGATAAAACCCAATTGGCGACCGTGGCGTTGGCCGCTGAATTCAATACGATTATTCCAGTCTGGCTGGGGACGACTGCGGCCATGGTCATTGCCGACGCCATCGGCATCGGGGTGGGCATCGTTTTGGGCAAACGGATTCCCGAGAAAACGATCAAGTGGGTAGCGGCCTTCATTTTCATTGCTTTTGGCATCTTTGGCCTGCATGCCTCCCTTTTCTAAACTCCCCTCTAATTTTCCGGCCGACAGCACCTGGAGAATATCCGGTTTTACCCTTGACCTCGATAAGGCCCGAATCGCCGGCATACATGTGGATCAAACGCCATCTTCCTCGCGGGTCCCTCCAATCAAGATACGCGTAGACCCGCATGAGTTTAAAGGTACGGGGACCCCGGAAAGACAATTTCGACGATCCGGGTTTACAAGTGTAGACCGGAGTCCGAAGCCTTACCTACCGCTTGAATTTCCCCTCCTTAGCCAAGGCAATGAAATGCGCCACATCGATCTCCTTGGGGCAGACGAAGGAGCACGCCCTGGAGGTATGGCAGCGGTACACCCCTCGCTCGCTGTACAGGAGCTTCAGCCTTTCTTCCCGGGCCTGTTCCCTCGGGTCCATTAGCCGCGCTACGCTGGCCAAGATGGCATTGGGCCCCAAGAAGTTCTTAGGGCTGCTGATACATGCCGCAGCACAGCAGAAGCAGTTGATGCACCGGGTCGCCTCCACGTATTGATCCAGCACTTGCGGTGTGATTTGGTATTCCCCGCCCTGGTTGCGGTTTTCGGTTGGCGTGATGATATACGGCTTCACCGACTCCACCCGGGCGTAGGCTTTTTCCAGGTCTACGATCAGGTCGCGGACCAAGGGGGCGATGGGGATGGGCTTTAGGGTGAACGTGGTCGTCCCGAATTGCGCCACCGCGTTCTCCACGAGCAGCTCGCAGGCCAGGAGGGGTTTTCCATTCACCAGGACCGCACAGGTTCCGCACTGGGCATGCTCGCAGGACGAGTTCCATGCCAGCGTGGGATCGATCTCGTCGTTGATCTTGCGCAAGACGTCCGTGAACCGCAGAATTCTGCCCGCTGGCAGAGTGTACTCTTGCATCCAGGATCTCTTCTCCTCCGGATTATATCGTTTGACTCGCAAGGTTAGATCATAAGTCTCCTGCATGGTCCGCCTCCTGTCGCTTCTTCAATATTGATGGGGCTTGGGTAATCCCCCGCTATCAATATTTCCTCTCGATCATCCCAAATTTCTCGCAATTTGCCCCCTTGGCCCCAAAGAGGCTCATGTCCACCGGGCGCTTGCCGAAGGTCACCTTCCCGAACTTGGTCATATAGGCCAAGGTATGTTCATTGAACTCCCCGTGCCTCTCGGGGTAGTCCTCACGGAAGTGGCCTCCCCTGGAGTCCTTCCGGTTCAAGGCGGCCTGGGCGATCACCATGGAGACCGCCAGGAGATTCTTCAATTCCCAGCGTTGGATGAGCTCCTGGTTCATGGTCAGGCTCTTGCCGGAGATGGCCACTTCGGCCGCCCTCTCCTGCAGCTCCGCGAGTTTCGAGATGGCCTCTTCAAGCCCTTTCGCTTCCCGGAATACCCCCACCTTCTCCGTCATGACCGCTTGCATGGTTTGGCGAATTTGTCCGAGGCTGGCCTTGCCCGCCGCTCCCAGGAATCCGGAGAATTGAGAGAAAGTCCTCTCTCCGGCATCCGCGGGCATCTCTTCCGGTTTCTCGCCGAGAAGCTCCACGGCCTTTTCTCCCGCAAATTTCCCCATGGTGATCAGCTCCAGGAGAGAATTGGTGCCGAGTCGGTTGAAGCCGTGAAAGCTCGCGGCCGCGCACTCCCCCACTGCGAAAAGCCCGGGAATGAACTCCCCGGGTTCCTTCTCAACCCGGCCGAACTCATCGGTCGGGATCCCGCCCATGTGATAGTGGTTGCTCGGCCGGATGGGACAGAGCTCCTTCTTGGAATTGATGTTTACGAATTTCCGGAAAAAGCTCGCGACCTCGGGGATCTGGACGTCGTGAACATGGTCGGGCAGGTGGCGCAGGTCAATCCAGACATGCTCAATCTTATGGTCCGGGTTCAGAATCCCGCGCCCCTCCCGGATCTCGGTCTCGATGGCCCTGGAGACGAGGTCCCGCGGCGCCAGGTCTTTCATCTTGGGGGCATAGCGCACCATGAAAGCGTCCAGATCTTTGTTGCGCAGGATCCCGCCGACCGAGCGCAGCGTCTCGCTTGCCAGGATGCCGGGCCCGACGATTCCCGTCGGGTGAAATTGAACCGCCTCCGGGTCCATTACGGGCAGCCCTGCCTCGAGGGCGAGGACGAGGTAGTCGCCGGTGTTCTGGCGGCAGTTGGTTGTGACCCGGAAGACTTGGCCGCACCCTCCCATGCCCAGGACGGTCGCCTTGGCCAATACGGCCACGAACTCCCCCTCCTTTTGCCTGAAGATGACCGCCCCCACGCATCGGCCCTTGGAGAAAAGCAGTTCAGTGGCCATGCCTTGATTCAGAAAGACGATCCCACTCCTCAGAGCCTCACCCCACAACGTATCGATGATGCCCTTCCCCGTCCGGTCGGCCTCATATACGGCCCGAAAGGCTGAGGCTTCCCCAAAGTCCACCGTATGCCCGCCGAAGGTCCTCTTGCCCAGCTTCCCATCCACATCGCGGCTCAGGTGCATGCCCCGGTTTTCCAGCCAGATAATCTCTTGCCAGGCCGCATCAACGACCTTTCGGATGATGTTCTGGTCGGCCATGCAGTCGGACCCTTTCCAGGTATCGAACATATGATAGATCGGCTTATCGATAGGATCTTTCGGATCTACCGCGGCCAGCCCCCCCTGGGCGGTCGTCGTGTGGGATTTCTGCGGATGCGCCACCTTCGTGACCGCCACCACGCTGGCGCCGGGTTTCCTCTGGAAGACCTCTGCCGCGCAACGCAGCCCGGCGCCTCCGGCCCCGATGACCAAAACATCGCAATATTGCGTGGACCCAATTCTGAGCTTTTCTTTCATGCATGTACTCCTATGATCAAATACGGTATTGTCAAAATCGAACCCAGGCGCAAAGGGCCATGACAAATGTGATCACGAGGGCCCCACCGATCCAGAGACCCCGGGAGGATAGGTAGTCCCCCAGGACAGATACCAGACCGTACCCCCCATGATAAAGGAGCCCCAAGAGGAGGGCCACGTCCACAACCTTGAGGAAAATTTCTTGCACCCGCATGATCACGGCGCTCGCCTGGTGCCCCACGGGGGCGTTCACGTGCATGAACACGACGTGGGCGGGGACCAGCATGAGCAGGAATGCCCCCGTGATCCGCTGAAGCTTCCAGACCATGGAATGCTCGCTCCTCCAGATCCTGGAAGCCACGCCAAAGCAAAGGATCAAACCGGAAACGAATACGATCAACCAAAAGAGCGTACTGGATACCTCCTGGTTTCCGATTACCATGAGCAGACCCAGGAAAAGAACATACAGGAGGGAGAGGCCCCACACCCAACGCATCATGGAGCCGTCATTGCGGACGCCGAAGACCTCATAGAGGATCAGGCGACCCCCATTGAGGGAATGAAAGATGAGGACGATGGCCAAGGCCAGCAGGCCGATCTTGGTGTCGTAGAGTGCGGGCGTTGTAAAGGATGACAGGAGATGCATCCAGACGAAGAGGGCAACCGCTATCCCGGCGAGGCGGTGGAACCAGCTGAGAACGAAAGCTTCTCCGCGCGTCCTTGCGTAAAAAGATAAAATGGGTAATTTCTCCAGGCCGAAGAGGATCCGTTCTCCCGCTTTGGCCTTGAGGGAATCATTGCTCATAGGTCAGCTCCCTTGTTCCGTTTTGTGAAAAATTTATCTCTCCGGCCTTGAGTCCCGCCTGAATTGACCTCTGAACCCAACTGCTCTGAAGGGTGGAGGGAAAGTGAGGCAGGTGGCGGAGGAAACCTGTGACACCTCGTGTAGAAATATATATAAGGTTCGGCTTCCATGTCAAGCCGTTTATCCTTGTTATTTTGTCCTGTCAACAAACCGGGGTAACAAAATTGTTCCCGATCTTAGGGTAAGAGGATCCGAAAAAGCGGCTGGGTGTTTTGCCGAAAACCCTGGTGGCCCAGTCCGAAGATGTTCTTGTGGATCGGAGGGGCTATCGCTATGTACCCGATAAAAACCACGGCCTGCATATCCTGCGCTGCACGGTATAGGATTTGAAGCGCCGGCCAGGAGTATTGAAAAATGACAGCGACGTGGGGACTTGATCCTCATATTCCGATCCCGGTTCGTATTACCGGAATTCCCCCCCCGCAAGGTAGAGCCGGTCGACAAAAAGTCGAAAGAGAATTGGAAAAGGCCATTGACATCCATCCCGGAAATCTTCATGCTTATCATGACAGAGGATTTGCTTATGTTCGATCGGGCAATTACCTTCAGGCAATCAATAATTGTGACCGAGCCATCGAACTGGATCCGCAATATGCTGAAGCTTATCAGACTAAAGGGGAAGCGTATGGATTTCTGGGCAATTACGAGCAAGCGATTAAACAATTCGATAGGGCCATTGAAATCGATCCCAAATATGCCCAGGCCTATTATCATCGCGGGCTTGCTTATGCAAACCTGGGCAAACACCGGAAAGCCATGCAGGATATTAATATCGCTGCCAAATTAGGGGATAGAAAGGCCCAGGAAATGTTAAAGCCAAGTCCAATTTACCGATAAGCCTACGGGAATCGAGGGTCAGGTCTATAAGGTCATATTTCCATCGGGCCGCAAAAAAGTATAGAATGCTGGAAGGGAGGTTATGCGATGATTGAAGTAAAGGAATACAATCACGTGGGGATCGTGGTTCGGGACCTGGAGAGGTGCAAGTGGTTCTACGGTGAGGTGTTCGGGCTGAAGACGATTCCGCGGCCGCCGTTCAACTTTCCGGGCCACTGGTACCAGGTTGGACCCAGATGTCAGCTTCACCTCATGGTCTATGAAGAAACCATCCCGAATTCCATGCGCCATATTGCCCTGGAAGTGGCCAACTTCGAGGAAACCACCCATGAACTCAGGGCAAAGAAGATAGAGATTGTTGAGGGACCGGGCAAGCGTCCCGATGGATCAGATTATCTTTTCTGTAAGGACCCCGACGGCAACCGCGTCGAGATCACCCGTCACTAAAATGGAACCAACTCCTGCCGTGGGATGGGGTCACGGAATGGGCTTAGGCTTGGGGATTTAGGTATTGATTCGCCGCCCCTTTCTGGGTCATCACTCACCCCATTTCCCTAACGGTCCTGATCTTCATAAGGACCACAAGCACCACTTTATAAATTCAATGACCCGGCTTAAAATATAGAAGAGAAGAACCAATCCCGCCGAAGAGAAGTTTGATTGGGAGCCGAAAATGCGCATTTTGAGTGAAACTCCCCTGAACGCCGAAACTCCTGTCGAAGCTCTTCGTTCGTGGATAACGTCCAATTCGGTCTTTTTCCACCGCAACCAGTCGGAGATGAAGGCGCCGGTCTCTCTGAATGAATGGCGGTTGACGGTCGAGGGGGAGGTGGAAAATCCTCGAGAAATTCCCTTTGCCGAGATTCTTCGCATGCCCAAGGCCATCGTCGCTGACACTCTGGAATGCGCCGGGAATGGCCGGTCCCTGCTGACAGGGAAGGCCAGCGGTAATCCCTGGACCATCGGGGGGGTTGGAAATTCGGTCTGGGGTGGAGTCTGGTTGAAAGAGATCCTCCTGGCTGCCGGGATGAAAAGCGCTGCCCAGCATGTAGCCTTTGAAGGGATGGACGAGCCTCTCGGTTCTGCAAAGATCAAATTCATCCGCAGCATCCCGCTGGCAAAGGCCATGGGCTCGACCCTGCTCGCTTATGAAATGAACGGAGAACCGCTGCCGCTTCCCCATGGTTTCCCGATTCGGGTTCTGGCCCTTGGCTGGCTGGGCGCCAATTGCTGCAAATGGCTGAAAAAAATTATCGTTCTGGACCGTTCTTACGAAGGTCATTACATGGACAAAGTCTACCGGGTGTACCAGAAAGGCGAAGACCCCAAAACTGGAGCGGTGGTCGATCAAATCCCTTTAAAATCGATCATCACTCAACCTCTCCAAGGGGAAACACTAAGGTTGGGTCGGATTGTTGTTCTGGGAACCGCTTACGGGGGAGAAAGAAATGTAACTCAAATAACAGTCTCCGGGAACGGAGGCCTAAGTTGGTCTCCCGCTGAATGGATCGGTCCTCATGAGCCTTTTTCCTGGAGGCAGTGGCAGTATATGTGGAATCCGGCGAAGAAAGGCGTCTATTGCCTTATGGCACGGGCCACAGATTCCGAAGGGAATCAGCAGCCCCTGGAGGCCCGCTGGAATGTTTTAGGCTATGGCAATAACGGAGTCCAAGAGCACTCCATTGCCGTTTTTTTAGCTTAAATGAATTGGTGAGGGTAAGGAGAATGGAGGAAGATTGTTCACGCCTTGATTATCAGCGATTGCTTGAGATGATCGTAAAAATGTTAAAGCGGTGCGAACAGCATATTAGGATGTGTTTTATTTAGGGTCCATTTTCGAAACTAATCAGGGAATGGCCGTACCGATGAGGGGAGAAATCCGCTCCGCTTTTGGTAAAATAACGATCCCAAAATGTTTGTACCGCTCGAAATCTATTGGAATCAGCGGCACTGGCCCCTGCCACATAGACCTTGATACCTGTGAGGTTTGGCATGAGGTTGTTCTTTTGGCGATAGGTGATGACGTTGTTAATATACTCGTCTGTGATCTTGTCCTTTTCAAAGTTGTATTCCTTTGAATCCTGAATCATATCGGAAAGGATTACCAAAATCCTTTGACGCTCCTTCTCGTCATGGAAGATTGTGTCGGCAATATTCAGCGAATCCAAAATCTCCGTCAGCGGAGACCCCCGCTCGCGCGATAGGAGTTTATTCACCCCCCCTCGAATTTTCTCCTTGCTATTGGTCAGCTTTTTCTCAAATTGTAAACGGTTATCCCAAAGAGTTTTTTTCGGAATTTCCTCATCCACCGTTGGCTTGAAATCGATATAGGAACGACTGGTGATGGTCCCCACCACAACGCGATCCCCCTGCCGGAGGTTTGGATAGATCTTCTCAAAAGCCTCTTTATAGACCGTACGCCGAGCTTGATTCGTACTACCCGACATGTCCACAAAAATAATGATTGCCCGTGGATTTGGGGGGGAGTTTTCGGATTTCCCGAAGGCTTCAGCACTCCAGATCCCTTGGGTGCCCAAGAGAAGTGCGCCAATAAAAATGAGCCGGAGTAATTTCAGATGTCGCTGTTTCATTTGAACATACCCCCTCAATTATTACGAATGGGGGGTTGATTGCCTGCCACCACTTTCAGAGGGGTGGTCTCGGTTTCCAATTTCTTGCCTTCGTCTTCATTTTCAAAGTCTACACCCAAATCGTGATCCCGTTCAAAGGATTTGGGTTTTTCATGGTCTGGGCGCTCGCGGTGGTTGATTTTGCGGTAGTAATATATGATTTCCTGGGTTCGTTGCTGAATCCGGTGCAGTTTTTGTTGTTGTTTGGTTAGGATTTTCCGAAATTTTGCTTCGACGGTTCGCCTGGCCTTATCGAGCTGGTTTGTCCTGCGATGTAAATGCTCCAGCATGGGATCCGCATCGTGTGCGAAATAAGAACAGAGGGTCGCCGCGGCTAAAATAACCAGGTTCAGTCCAACAAAGGCGGCCCCGATCAGGGTACTATTGCCGAAGCTGCCCAGAGCTTGGGCTTTGTTGAGGTCACCCAGATACTGGACACGTACGTAGCCGATCGCAACCAGGCCGGCGATAGTAAGGAAAAGGAGAGTTCCGATGCCCATGGCATTTTTCCACCATGGAACAGACCAACGCTTGAAAAGAATCCCCATGGAGTGGGCAATCCATGGAATCGCTACGGCCACGCCGACCGCCATGATCCATGTGAAAATCTGATTTTCTCCAAATACCGCGAAGGCAAGGGAATTCATGGGGATTTCCCCCAGGACAAATAAAGACATCAGGACAAAGTACTTCATCCTGGTCAACTCCACACTGGGTTCGCTGCGACCGATCTTGGCCGCATGAGCATCATAGTCTTTGGAGATACGTTCGTAATCCATAAGCAAAGGTTTGCCTCTTCCAGTGAGGACCTCTAATTTAGGGCCATATGAAGAGGTTATTTGCCGGGCCTCATACCTGGCCCTTGCCATCAGCTCCTTCTCAAACGCGGAGAATTGCGGATCATTCCTGCCAGGTAGATTGTTTTTTGCATCTTTTATGGCATTTCGTCGTGCCCTCAGTCTACTATACATTGTTTCCCCCTATCTGTTTAAGAGTTAGCATAGTGAATGTTCCCGCAGAGCGGGAGGCATGAGGTAGCCCTCTGGAAGTGGGCTGAACGTAAAAACTTAATTATAGCCATTTCCTTTTTCAAGACTTTTAGACAGCCCTGTGAGTTTGTGATATTTTGTTTTCGAACTGTCAGGAGGCAGCAAAAAATATGCCAAAGGTTTGATAATAATTATTTTAAGAATATATTCAATAGATTATCTTAATAAAGCCCCTTTAGGAATTTATGGCCATCTTGAGCTTTATTGGTAAAAAGCACCCATTTATTGACAAAAATGTCAAAAGTTCGTTATTGCTCTTACAGTAGGAATCACGGGGAGGCTGGGTACGTTCGTGCAGAAATTGCTTTGAAGCGTTCAAGGCTTGACGCCTTAGACGCTCATCCCGAGGGGAAGCATACAACGAGGGGGGATTCGAGGAGATGGCGGCGAGAGCAGATCAAAGCTAAACCTATTTAATTTTTCGAAGATCCTCTTGACACAGCGTACGTTATTATATACACCCTGCGTAGGGGGGGCAATTTTTATGACAAGCATTAAGGCCACCGAGGCCCGGGCAAAACTCTTTCAATTGCTCGATTGGGCGGCACAATCCCATGAACCGATTCAGATTACAGGGAAGAGGGCCAACGCCGTGTTGATCTCGGAAGAGGACTGGCGGGCCATTCAGGAGACTCTGTATCTTCTATCCGTTCCGGGTATGCGCGAATCGATCCGGAAAGGGCGGAAGACGCCAGTGGGGAAATGCAGCGAGAAGCCCGGATGGTGAAGTGGGAAATCGTCTATACCAGACAGGCTCAGAGGGGCGCTCGCAAACTAGCCGCTTCCGGCCCCAGGGAAAAAGCCAAAATGCTGCTCGATATCCTTTCCGGGGGACCCCTTCAAGAGCCCCCCTCCGTATGAGAAACTCGTTGGAGACCTCTCGGGCGCTTTTTCCCGCCGGATAAACATTCAACATCACGTCGTTTATCAAGTCCTGGAAGATATTAAAACCGTGAAGATCATCCGGATGTGGACCCATTACGAGTAATTGAGAGAACGGGTTTGGGGATTTAGGTATTGACTCGCCGCCCCTTTCTGGGTCATCTGCCGTTATGGCGAGGAGGCCAAGAGTTCAGGCTCCGGACCACTTTATCATACAAATTGGATGGAAAAGAATATGCTCGAGGGCCGCAAAAGCAAAATAAAGAAATAATGGGTGACCCCATTTCAAAAATAAATTATAATAGAACCATAAACCACACAAGGAGAAACACGTGAGTCTGGAAGAGCTCGAAGCTGAGATTAAGAAGCTGAATCTGAAAGAGCGGGCGGCGCTGGCAAGGTGGATAGTGCAGAGCCTCGACGAGCTTTCCGAATCCGAGACCGAGGCATTGTGGGCCGAGGAGGCAGAGCGCCGCCTGGACGAGTTGGAGCAGGGGCTGGCGACCGAGATTTCCGCCGAAGAAGTGCTTCGCCGCGCCCGAGCTTCTATCTCATGAAGTTGATTACTTTTCACCTCAATGCTGACGCCGAGGTCACTGAGGCTGTGCAGTTTTATGAAGCTCGTTCGTCAGGGCTAGGGTGGGTGTTGCTAGAAGAGGTCCAAAGATCCCTTGCCCAGATCGTGACGACCCCCGAGGCTTACCAGCAGATCGGAAGCCGAGTACGGCGGAAACCCTTCTGGCGGTTTCCCTACAACTTGATCTATGCAATCTACCCAGATCGAATTCGAATCGTGGCATTCGCCCACCAGAAGCGGCGTCCATTCTACTGGCGAAAACGGCTAAAGGGAACGACGGGAGAAGGGGAAACCCCAGCGTGAAGCGGACGCCTGGCAGCGACGGTTACGCCGCACGTATTGACTCGCCGCCCCTTTCTGGGTCATCTGCCGTTATGGCCAGGAAGCCAAGAGTTCACGTCCCGGGGCACTTTACCACATAATTGGTCGCAAAAGAATGTGGTCGAGGGCCGCAAAATCAAAATAAAGAAATAACGAAATCCGACCTCATTTCCAATTAGGTAAAAAAATAGGCCTGGCCCTTCCTACATAGAAAGACTTGGGGAAAATTTTTATTCCTTTGGAGGCCCATTTCTTATCAATAGCTCCTCTTTGTATTGGTCTTATCAAGTCTTGATAACAAAAAAACCAATCCGAGCACCGAAGTCGGCTTAAGTGCATCAAAATATATAGTTTTATGCGAAACATTAATATTGAATCAATTGGGATATATAAATCCAAAATCGCCTTGCTAAAGGTCAAAGACAGACCGGCCTAATTCCTGTTAGGCATCAGGGGGCTCGTATGGGCGAGGATAGAAACATCGAAGCGACATTTTGTTTCGTCGACATAGCGGGGTATACTGCACTGACCAACACACACGGCGAGATAGCCGCGGCTGATCTCTTAGACGATTTTGCCGAATTGATTCGAACATCCGTCGAGCCGCTAGGGCATTTACAATCACTCATAGGGGATTGCGCGTTCCTTGTCTTTTCAGACCCCCTTGTTGCAAAAGATGCACTAGTGGCACTCTACAAATTAGTCGCCGATCGTCAGAATTTCCCTATTGTTCGCGCCGGCTTGCACCATGGCTCAGCGCTTTTGCGGGGAAATCGTCACTTTGGCTCAACCGTGAATATTGCAGCCCGAGTAGCGGCACAAGCAACAGGCGGCCAAATCTTGTGCACAAAGGATATCGCCGAGATCCTTGTCCAAGCAGAACTCTCGGATATCGCAGTTGAGCACCAGGGTGTAGTCTCTCTCAAAAACCTACCTCAGCCCATAGACCTTTATGAAATTGTTCTGACCGGCTCTGCGCGCCAATACGCGATTGATCCCGTCTGTAAAATGCAAGTCGACAAGCGACGCGCTGCCGGAGACCTCCACTTCAACAACAAGACGTATTGGTTTTGCTCACTTTCGTGTGTTGAGCGGTTTGCTAGGGAGCCTTCTTCGTACGCGTAAGCGTACGGAATGAAGGGATCAAGGTGCCAGGCCTTGATATTTGACATGATCACGGGATTCGGAAAATGTTGGGATGAAATTAATATGGGCTCTTCTCCCTATCGAGTGGGTAAAATATAGCCCAAAATTGACTGAAAAGGGCCCAGGTAAAGGGTTTCAAGGTGTTTAGGGCCTCAAAAAAATGGTTTGAATTTGCCATCAGAGCTTTTAG
>Ga0214473_10007083_pt1 | contig 13340 bp, 12 predicted proteins | sample RVTome_7_FD_203509 | JGI IMG/M metagenome (GOLD analysis project Ga0214473, IMG submission 203509) | Soil microbial communities from uranium-contaminated site in the Upper Colorado River Basin, Wyoming, United States - RVT98D197 | ecosystem: Environmental > Terrestrial > Soil > Contaminated >...
ATAAAGCGTTTGAGAGCTATATCCAGCGAATAATAAATGAAAATGGTGAAATTAAGGATAATGCCAGTCCTAAGCTGCATGATATGCGAAAGGAGATTTCCTCACGCAAAGAGGATCTGATTCGGTCCGTCAATAAAATTGTTAAACAGCTTAAAGAGGATAATTTAGTAAGAGAAGATTATGTAACTCTAAGAGATGGTCGAATTGTCCTGCCTATCAAAGCTGAACACAAAAGACACATACGCGGATTTATACATTCAGAGTCATCAACCGGTCAAACTGTATACATTGAGCCAGAAGAAACGCTCGAACTAAATAATGATATTATCTCTCTAACCTTTGCTGAAAAAAGGGAGATAGAAAGAATACTTAAGGAAGTAACTAAGCGAATTGGTGAAGTTAACATCGAATTACGAAAAACTCTGAATGCCGTCACAGAGATAGATACAATCTTTGCCCGCGCTAAATATTCGATTGAAATTATCGGCTGTTTTCCTACCATTGATAATTCAAATCCGATATGCATTCAAAATTCAAGACACCCGATTCTTCTTAAAAAGTTTGGTAGAGAAATAACTGTTCCACTAACAGTAAATGTTGCTGAACAAAATGTAATTTTGATTACTGGACCAAATGCAGGCGGAAAAACTGTTGTGTTAAAAACAATCGGGCTACTGCATTTGATGATCAATTCCGGAATTCATATTCCATGCAGTCCGGATTCAAACTTTCATTACTTCAAGGATATTTTAGTTGATATCGGCGATGAACAATCACTCGAGGATGATCTTTCCACATTTAGTTCTCATCTTTCAAATATTAATCACATTTTGGAATCTGCATCAAGCAATTCTTTAATTTTATTAGATGAAATCGGAACCGGAACTGATCCGGCGGAAGGATCGGCATTAGCTGCAGGAATTCTTATTCATCTTGAGGAGAAAAAATCTTTAGTTTTTGCCACTACGCATCATGGTAATTTAAAGATAATTGCGCATGATATGCCTGGTTTCGAAAATGCTGCAATGGAGTTTGATCATAAAAATCTCAAACCAACATATAAATTCAAACAGGGGATTCCCGGTTCAAGCTATGCTTTTGAGATTGCTAAGAGAATTGGTTTGGATGAAGATTTAATGACGACCGCACAACATTATCTTGATGCAAATAAACAGAACATCGAGAATTTTCTCGTAGCTCTGGAAGCAAAGTCTCAAGAATTGGAAGATCAGCTTCGTAAAGCCGAAGCGGAAAATACTAAATTAAACGAGCTTTCAAATTATTACAAACAAAACATTGATAAACTTAATAAAGATAAAAAAGAGATTATCAAGAAAGCGAAAACTGAAGCAGAAGATTATCTTAAGGATTTAAATAAGAGATTTGAAAAAATCATAAAAGATTTGAAAGAATCAAATGCTAATAAAGACGTAATTAAATCCTCGAAAGTCATCATCAAAGAACTGAAAGAAAAGAACGAGAGTATTTTTTCGGAAGCTTTAGATGTTGCAGATGAAAATGAAATTCTTACGGTTGGGGATTATGTTCAGATAAAAAATACTCATACTGCAGGTGAAATAATTGAAATTAATAAGGATAAAGCATTATTAGTTTCAGGCGGCTTGAAAATTCAAGCTTCGTTAGGCGATTTGTCAAAATCTAAAAAAGAGAATAAAATTCATGATAATTTTGTTAAATTATCAGTTGCAAATCCGACATATCGTTTAGATATTAGAGGTGAGAAACCTGAGGAAGCTGAATTTGAAGTGATTAAATTTATTGACGATGCTTATGTTTCAGGTTTGACAAGAGTCGAAATTCTGCATGGAAAAGGCACGGGCGTGTTGAAAAAATTTGTGAAGGAGATTCTCAAATCCCACGACAAGGTTAAGGAATTTCATTTTGCACCTGTTGATATGGGCGGAGATGGAATTACCATTGCCGAGCTAAAATAGTTTTAACTTAATTCATCGTTCGAGAAGGGTTAATGTTTAAGAAAATATTAATAGCCAATAGGGGTGAAATTGCGGTACGAGTAATACGAGCATGCAAAGAGCTTGGGATCACTTCAGCCGCCGTTTACTCTGATGCTGATAAAACTTCCTTACATACTATTCTTGCTGATGAATCATATTCCCTTGGTGCTTCAACAGCTAGCGAATCATATCTCAACAAAAACAAAATATTAGACCTCGCAAAGAAAATTAAAGCCGATGCAATTCATCCAGGTTATGGTTTCTTTTCTGAGAATTCCGATTTCATTCACGCAGTTGAAAATGCAGGTATTACATTTATAGGTCCGTCATCTAAATCTGTACGCATGATGGGAAATAAAACTGAAGCCCGAACTTTGATGAGCCGAAATAAAGTTCCTATTGTTCCCGGAGCGATAACGCCGATTAAAAATTCAGATGAAGGGATGAAGCTTGCCTCGCAAATCAGTTATCCGGTTTTACTTAAAGCGGTCGCAGGCGGTGGTGGAAAGGGCATGCGAAAAATAATCTTGGAGGAAGAATTCTTATCTTCTTTTGAAGCTGTCAAACGGGAAGCTGTAAAATCATTTGCAAATGATGATATTTATATTGAAAAGTATATCAATAATCCCAGGCATATTGAAGTTCAGGTTTTTGGTGATAAGTTCGGAAATTACGTGCACTTGTTTGAACGTGAATGTTCAATTCAGCGTCGGCATCAGAAAATTATTGAAGAAGCTCCTTCATCTTTTGTTGATTCGGCAACGCGTGAGAAAATTACATCGGCTGCAATAAAGGCAGCTAAAGCATGTGGATATTATAATGCAGGAACAATTGAATTTCTTATGGATTCTAAGAAGAATTTTTATTTTCTTGAGATGAATACTCGAATTCAAGTTGAGCATCCCGTAACAGAATTGATTACGGGAAAAGATTTGGTTAAAGAACAGATTGCAGTCGCAGCGGGAAAACCATTATCTTTTACGCAGGATGAAATCAAAATAAATAATCATTCAATCGAAGCAAGAATTTATGCTGAAGATCCCCAAAATAATTTCTTACCATCAACAGGCAATATCTCGACTTATTATGAACCATCAGGTCCGGGAGTAAGAGTTGACTCAGGAATTCGGCGAGGTTCTGCAGTTAGTGTTTATTATGATCCATTAGTATCAAAGGTAATTTGCTGGGATTCAGATAGAGAAAAAGCAATTAAGAAAATCTTACGAGCACTTGGGGAATACAACATTTCCGATATTGCAAATAATATATCATTCTTAATGAATATTTTAAGCAGCGAAAAGTTCATCAGTGGTGAATTTGATATAAATTACCTTGAAAGAGAAAAAATATTATTTGATTCGCCTAAGAGAAATACAGATATCCTCAAAGCATCAGCCATACTTGCTGGTCAATTAAAATTGCGAAAAGGTATGGTTCAAAAGAAATCAGGCGCTGACTCGAACAAATGGATTGAGCAGAACTATGAGTGAGTGCATTGTTTCGATAAATGGAAAGAAAATTCGACTTAATTTTATAAGCGATTCAAAAGTAATTTTCAATGGTGAAGAATTAGACTTCGAAATACTTGAGACAGTAAATAATGTTTATTTCTTGAGAATTGCCGAAAAAATTTACAATTTTACATGTACGTATAAAAACAATGAGAATTTAGTGCTATTTTCCCAAAGTGAAAAATTTGAATTAACTGTTCGAACTTCGCTTCAGGAAAAAGCAAGTGAAGTACTAGCTCAAAAATTATCTGAGTACCATCATTTAGATGTTAAAGCTCCAATGCCAGGAATGATCCTGAAGTTGAAGAAGAGTAAAGGTGATAAAGTTAATCATGGAGAAGCAGTGATGATTCTTGAAGCGATGAAGATGGAAAATGAAATTCGTTCCGTAAACATGGGAACTATTAAAGATATTTATGTTAAAGAGGGCGCTAAAGTTGAAAAAGGCGCTGCCCTTTTCTCGGTAGTTGATTAGGTGCTAAAATAAATAAACTAACTATTCTATAACTAAGCAATAGGAGGTCATTTGAAAACTTTCTTTCTTTGCATTGTCCTGCTGATAGCATTTTCGCTTGAGAATGTTAATGCAGGAGGATTCCAATTGAATGAGCATGGTGCAAAACCAATGGGAATGGGGGGAGCGTTTACCGCAATTGCCAATGATGCATCTGCTATTTATTGGAATGGAGCCGGGTTGACTCAGTTAACCGGAACTCAGATTATGCTGGGAACGGCATTAATTACTCCAGTAACATCTTTTCGTGGCGTTGCTCCTCAAATAACTGAATACAAAATGGAAAAACAAAGCTTTTTCCCGAGTCATTTTTTCGCAGCATATCGTGCAAATGAAAAAACTGTTCTTGGAATCGGTTTTACAACTCCATTCGGTTTGGGAACAAAATGGGATGAGAATTGGATTGGGAAATATCTCGCAGTTGAAACAGAACTTCAAACTTTTGCTTTTATGCCAACTTTCGCATACAGCTTAACAGACAACTTTTCAATCAGTGCAGGTTTTCATTACAGCTTCGCAACTGTTCTCATCACAAGAAAAAATTCTCAAGCTCCATTTACAGGGGATGCTTTTATTACTCTTGATGGTAAGGATACCGAAGGATTCGGCTATCAATTCGGTTTAATGTATAAGCCATCTAAGAACCTTTCTTTAGGTGCATCTTTTCATAGCGAGGTAGATTATAGATTTAAAGGAACTGCCGATGCTGAAGGTGCCCAACAATTGATCGACACTAAGAGAATTCCTAAAAATGCAGATGTTGAAGCGAAACTTACAATTCCAATGAATATAGCCGTAGGATTGGCTTTTGATCCTATTTCAGAATTAACTCTTAGCATAGATTATCAGTTTATCGGCTGGTCAAGCTATGATGTATTGGCAATAGATTTTGTTGATCCTGCTTATACTGACTTATCAAGCCCAAGAGATTATGAAGATACATACATTGGTAGATTTGGATTGGAATACAGACTTTCGTCTGCACTATCTCTGCTGGGTGGAATTTATTATGATAATCACCCGGTTTCACCATCTAAGTTAAATCCTTCATTACCTGATGCAAACCGTCTTGGATTCAGCGGGGGATTTGATTTCAAAGTTTCTCCGAAAATCGTGATAGCCGCTTCATATTTGTTTATCAGATCCGAAGAAACAACAGTTACAGATTCGCAAGAAGATTATACTTCCGGAATTTCTCCTTTCAATGGGACGTACAATTCAACAGCGAATTTGTTCTCACTAAGTTTATCATATAGTTTTTAAGAAAGGAGAAAAATAATATGAAAAAGAAATTACTTTTGATGGTTGCAGTTCTTTTGACTTCAATCTTTCTAATGTCTTGTGAAGATCGTTCAGATCTAACTGCACCAAATCCGCCAACACCAAATTTGGGTGCGGTGAATTTCACAAATTTTGTTACGATTGGCAATAGTTTAACGGCAGGTTATCAATCTGGTTCGCTTTATGAGAGTGCCCAGATGTATGCTTTCGGTAATTTGATAGCACAACAGGTTGGCACACAGTACGAGATGCCATTAATTACTGATCCAGGTTTGCCTTCTGGTAGAATGGAAGTAAAACAATTAACAAGCACTGGAATTGTGATCCAATATAATTCCTCTTCCGGATCACCAAAAAATTCAGGTTATGGATCTTCATATAATAATTTAGGCATACCTGGCGCATTCTTGTATGATATACTAAATGCAACTTCCGGTGCCACATGTTTTCAAGCAATCAATGGTGGAGGGCCAAACGATCTGTTTAATTTCATTTTGAGAGGTCAAGGTTCTCAATACAAGCAAGCAAAATCTTTAACACCTACTTTTGTAACTGTTTGGATTGGAAATAACGATATTTTAGGACATGCAACTTACGGCGCAACGATTCCATATACACCTACAGCGACCTTTAATTTTCTATGCTCAAGCCTTATTGATAGTCTTGCCGCATTGGGTGCGAAAGTCGTTGTGGCTAATATCCCCGATGTAGCTGTAACTCCATTCTTCACTACAGTTGGAGGACAGTTAAGATTGAGTGGAATCTCGGCTATTTGGGGTATTGCTGGAACGGGAGATACTATTCCAATGAGTCCTGCATCTAATTACTTGACCTTAAGAGCTTCTGAATTGTTTCTAACAGGAAAAGGAACATCGAAATCAAATCCCTTACCAAGCAACGTTATTCTTGATGCTGCCGAAGCTGCTGCAGTTAAAGATGTTATCACAGCTTACAACACGACAATAAAAACATTAGCCGAGGCAAAAGGATTTGGTGTGGTAGATATTAATAAAATATTTACTGATATCGCAAAATTTGGGCGAACCGAAAATGGAATTCAGTTTTCTGTTCAATATGTAACTGGTGGATTGTTCAGTTTGGATGGAGTTCATCCAACAAGCCGTGGACAGGGAATCATTGCGAACGAATTTATCAAAGTCATTAATGCAAAATGGGGAACAAGTATTCCTTTAGTAAACGTATCATTGATTCCTGGCAGCTTGATTCTTGCTAAGATGAGCAATTTTGGATTACCAGTATTCGAAAAAGGTACATTAGATAATTTATTATTCTAATCAGATATAATTTTTTATCAAACATTTCTAACCCGACCTCATTTTCGAGGTCGGGTTTTTAATTTCACTTCACTTTTAGGTTTCAAATAGATGGTATTTATTGCAAAGTTTGATTAAATTAAAATAAATTCTTATCAAAATAATTTTTAGAGGTGCTTTATGGCTTTTTCACTTAACAAGATTATGTTAATCGGTCATTTGGGAAAAGATTGTGAAACTCGATTCACAACAGGAAATGTGTCCGTTACCAATTTTACTCTTGCTACAACTCACAGTTATAAAGATAAAAGCGGTAATTGGAAAGACGAAACTACGTGGCACAATGTGGTTTCATTCAGTTTATCAGATTACATGAAGGGTAATCTTAAAAAAGGTAAAAAATTCTTTGTCGAGGGACGATTGACTAAAAGAGATTACACTGATAAAGATGGAAATAAAAAATATTTTACTGAAGTCATTTCCGAACGTCTTATCCCATTAGAAAGTACTGCAGCTTCTCCAACTGAAGAAGATAGGACATCAGTTTCCGAAGCAACACCAGAGATAACACCGGAAAACAATGAGGATCTTCCATTTTAAATATTTTGTTCAACAATTTGGAGTGATTTTTCTGTTTGGATATTGATTGGAAGTTCAAAATACTATTTCTTTTTTTTTGTTTTATTTTGTCCGCTTTTTTTTCGGGGTCGGAAGTTGCATTATTTTCTCTTGACAGAAAAAAAATAAAAAATACTTTTACAAATTTTCCCTTAATCCAGGAATACCTTGACGATCTGCTCGACCATCCTCGAAGATTATTGGTAAGCATTTTAATTGGGAACACTTTTGTAAATGTAACTGCTTCAATAATTGCTGTGTCGTTAGCGTTGGAATTTGCCGAATCATTCGGCTATTCTCGTAACATTATGTTAACGATTCAGATTGTTCTTCTTACTTTACTCATTTTACTGTTTGGTGAAATCACTCCTAAAATATTGGCTTCAAAGGACCCTGTATCTTTTTCAAAAATTATTGCAATTCCAATGCATTGGGTGATCGTAATTATTTTCCCAATTTCTGAAACCATTACCGAAGCAATAAAATTTTTTGTCTCAAAGATAAGGATAGATAAAAAAAAATCAGCGATTAAACAGGATGAAATAAAAGAGTTAGCAACTTTAAGTCTTGAAAAGGGAACGATTGAGGATGAAGAACATGAGCTTATTCACAGCATAGTTGGATTTAGAACACTTTCAGTTAGCGAGATTATGACACCGCGCGTTGATATGGTTGCAGTTTCTTCAGTTTCGGATTTTACCGAACTGGTAAATGAAATAACCAAAACGGGAAGAAGCAGAATTCCTTTGTATAAAGATGATCTAGATGATATTATTGGAATTGTCTATGCAAAAGATTTACTTCCGTATTTCAAGAATGTTGAACTGCGTAAAAATCTTTCTCTTGCCAAAATAGCCCGCAAACCAATATTCGTTCCCAAAACGAAAATGATTGATGCTCTCATGCTGGAGTTCCAGGAGAAGAAGATGCACATTGCAATTGTAGTAGACGAATACGGCGGCACTGCCGGTTTAGTTTCGCTGGAGGATATCATTGAAGAGATAATCGGCGAAATTAGAGACGAATACGATAAAGAAGAAAACACGGTTACTAAAATTGATGAGAATAATTACTTGGTGCTTGGTAGAATTTCCATTGATGAACTTAAAGAAATTTTAGACATTAACATTAATACTGAAGAAGCTGAATATGATACTATTGCAGGATTATTGTTAAATTTTGCAGGTCAAATACCAAAAGAAGGGTATTCTTTAGAATTTGAAAATCATAGATTTACAGTTAAAGAAGTTCTGAATAAGCGGATTAAAAAAGTTCAGATTGAAAAACTTACAGAAACATAATCATAAATGAAGAAGGGATGTTTTATAACTGCTGTCGTTGTTTTTACAATTCTACTTGGTGCAGCTCTGTACATTTTTCAAAATCATTTTGATACGTTGGTGTTAAATCCAGGGAAAAAATTGCTGGCAGGATTTGTTAAAGACGAGTTAGAGGAGAAATTGGAGTATGTGGTTGATTCTCCCGAAAAAATTGAATTAAAAATGCTGATAAGAGATTTTTCGAAAAATACCGAGGCGTTAAAAAAGCTTAAGGAAAACGATATAAACAAATTGATAACAACGATCGAATCAGCAATGAACGATAGCATAATTCAAAAATCAGAGCTTGAAGAAATATCACTAATAATAAAATCAAAATAAAAATGAAAGATCAACGCAAAACAGAATTAAAGGTCGGAATTGTTGTTGTTGTCGCGATTATCCTATTTATCTGGATTCTGACCTGGGCAAAAAATTTCAGTTTATCTGTAACTGAAAAAAGTATTCTTGTAAGTTTTAAGAATGTATCCGGTCTTGAAGTTGGTGATGAGGTGACAATCAACGGAGTGAAAAAAGGGTTTGTGGACAACTTTAAAATTGAAGATGATAATATCATTGTGAAATTAGCCCTCGAGAATGATACGCCTATTAAAGAAGATGCAGTATTCCGAATTGCAATGCTTGATTTAATGGGAGGTAAAAAAGTTGAGATATATCCTGGAATATCGCCTCAAATTATAGATTACTCAAAAGTGCAAACAGGATCATTCACAGCGGATATTGCTACAGTAATGGCGATGGTTGGCGACGTTCAAGATGATATTAATTCCTCTATTAAGGATATGAAAATCACTTTGACTGCATTAAATAATTACTTAACAGATAAGAAGTTAAATCAAAATATTAAAAGTTCTGTCGAGAACTTAAGTGAAGCTTCTAGAAAATTGAACTCAATGATGGATGAAAATAGGGAGAACTTAAAAAAGCTTATAGGCAACAGCGTTGAACTTAGCGAAGAAGCAAAGATACTTCTGAATAAGAATAAAGATGAGATAGGGAACTCATTCAAGGAAATGAAAATTCTGCTTGAAAAAACAAACTCTCTTGTCACTAAAGCAAATGATTTTGCCGATGAAATTAAAAACAAAAAAAATAATATCGGTAAATTATTATATGATGAAGAATTGTATACTTCTCTGACTAAATCAATCGCACAATTAAACGAACTAACAAATCTTATACTCGAACAATTAAAGGGGGATGGATTTAAAGTTGATGCCAATGTTGATTTATTCTAAAAAAATATTTCTGATTTTTAGCTTTTTATATTTTATATCAGCAGTTTCTGTTCGAGCTGATGCTCCAGACCCGGTAAGAAGTAAAAATGGAATAGTCGTTTCTGCAAGTAATTTGGCTTCCAAAGTGGGTTTGCAAATTTTAAAAAAGGGAGGAAATGCTATTGATGCGGCAGTTGCCGTCGGTTTTGCATTAGCTGTTACTTATCCTTCGGCAGGAAATATTGGCGGCGGTGGTTTTATGGTGATCCATTTGAAAGATGGAAAAAACATTACAATTGATTACCGTGAAAAAGCACCAATAAGATCAACAAGTTCTATTTACTTTGACGAAAAAGGAAACGTAGTTCCAGAAAAAATACAAGAGGGTATCCTTTCAGCAGGAGTTCCGGGAAGTGTTTCGGGATTGATCTATGCTCTTGAAAAGTACGGGACAATGAAATTGGCAGATGTGATTCAACCCGCAATAAATTTAGCAGAAGTAGGTTTTCCTCTGGAATATAGATTGGCGGAATCAATTAAAAGCAGTTTAGAGGATTTTAAAAAATACGAGACGACACTCAATGTGTTTTCTAAGAATGGATTGCCTTATCTTGAAGGTAATGTCTTCAAGCAGCCAGATCTCGCTTTTACTCTTAAACAAATTAAAGAAAAGGGGAGAGATGGATTTTACAAAGGTAAAGTTGCTGAGCTGATCGTTCAGCAATGCCAAAAATTAGGTGGCATTATATCCAAAGAAGATTTAGAAAATTATGAGCCGGTTGAACGACAACCTATCCTCGGCAGCTATAAAGGTTATGAAATTGTGGCGATGGGTCCTCCAAGTGCGGGTGGAATTGGACTTGTACAGATGTTAAATGTCTTTGAGAATTTTAGTTTTAACAAAAATGAATGGGGTAGTAGCAAATATATTCATACCTTAGTTGAAACGATGAAATATGCTTACGCAGATAGAAGTGTTCACCTCGGTGATGAAGATTTTTATCCCGTGCCCAAGGGTTGGCTAATATCTAAACAATATTCAAAAGAGATTTTTGGAAAAATCTCTGACGAAGCAATTCCATCTGAAAAAATTTTTGTCGGTAATCCTAAATTGTATAAGGAGAGCGAAGAGACCACTCATTATTCTGTTTATGATGGACAAGGAAATGCAGTGAGCACAACAACTACAATAAATTCCGGTTATGGTTCTAAAGTAGTTGTGGATGGAGCAGGTTTCCTGCTGAACAATGAAATGGATGATTTTAGTGTCAAACCCGGTTTCGCAAATCAATTTGGTTTGATGGGAAGTATAGCTAACTCGATTGAACCAGGAAAAAGAATGTTAAGCTCGATGACACCGACTATTATTCTGAAAGATGGATTTCCTTATCTTATCGTTGGTTCACCAGGTGGTTCGACTATTCCAACGGTTGTTCTTCAAGTTGTACTCAATTGTATAAACTTTAAGATGGATATTCAAGAAGCAATTAATCAACCTAGATTTCATCATCAATGGCTTCCCGATCAAATTGATTATGAAGAGTTCGGAATGTCCGAAGACGTGAAAAATAATCTTATTAAGCGCGGGCATAAAATTGGCCAAATAAAATTGTTAGGCAGAGTGGAAGTTGTTTTAATTGATAATGAGAACGGTATAATTTTCGGAGCAACTGATCCGCGAGGATTTGGATCTGCAGAAGGATACTGAAAAATAAATTTTTAACGAAAAGATAAAAATGGTTATAGGAATTGGAATAGATATTATCGAGATAGACAGAATTAGAGACAGTGTTGAGAGATTCGGCGATCGTTTTCTTAATAAAATTTATACTCAAAAGGAAATTGATTATTGTTTGAAGAAAAAATACAAGTATCAACATTTAGCAGCAAGATTTGCTGCTAAAGAGGCAGTTTATAAAGCTTTGGCCACCGGTTGGGATAAAGATGTGAGTTGGCAAAATATTGAAATATCAAACGAGCCAAATGGTATGCCCATTGTTACACTTCAAGGAAAATTAAAAAAGTTCTTATCGAAAGGTAAAAATTTAAAGATTTCCATGAGCCATTCGCGTGACTATGTTACTTGTGTGGCAATTATTTATAAGAGTGATTCCGAAAGTTAAAATGAAGCTATATATTGAAATTGCGACCAAATTTGATGATGGCAAAACATCTCCAATTATTTATATTTGTAAAGAATAAATGAGTGAATCTGTGGATAATCAGAAAAAGTTTGAAATATTCAGTTACGTCTCGATAGGATTTGTTGCGATTGTTTTAGTTTTGATGTTTGCGAAAGTAATTCCGATATCATGGTATATTCCAATTTTAATATTCAGCTTAGTGCTGTTAGGAATAAGATTCGCTTTAAGATTTTATTTTATATTTAAAAACAGAAAAAACAAAAAGGAGTAAGTCTTCGAACCCTCAAAACCGCTTAATGGAAAATTAAATGCTAAAGTGCTGATTCTTAACCAAAGTTACGAACCGCTCACGGTCTGCAATATAAAAAAAGCAGTAGTGCTCATTTTTCTTGGAAAAGCTGAAATGGTGCTGAAGGATGCAAAAAAAAACCTGCATACTGTATCAAAAATTTATCCCTGGCCGAGTGTTATCCGTTTGAACCATTTTGCTCATGTTCCTTACAAGCGTGTTGTGCTCACTCGTAAAAATATTTTAAGAAGAGATGGCTACAAGTGCGGTTATTGCGGACGAGGAGATTTACCTTTAACAATTGACCACGTAATTCCAAAAGCGCGCGGTGGATCGGATAGCTGGGAAAATTTAATTTGTGCATGCACAAGTTGTAATAATAAAAAGGGTGATCGTACACCTGAAGCTTCCAAAATGCATCTTCGTCAAAAACCTTTCAAGCCGAGTCATATTATGTTCATCAAACATGTGGTTGGTAAACTGGACGATGGTTGGAAACCTTATCTTTACTTATCTTAACTTCTTATCAAATTAGAGAATAAATACAAGATTATTACGAGCTTAATTCGTATTTTTCACAATAAAGTTTTATAAAATTAATAATCTTACATGCCTAAAAAAAGAATTTTAAGCGGAATGCGTCCTTCGGGTAAGTTGCACATAGGTCATTATGTGGGTGCTTTGGAAAATTGGGTTCAGCTTCAGAATAATTATGAAAATTTTCATCTGATTGCAGATTATCATGTCTTAACAACTGATTTAAACACAAGTCAAATTTATGATAACACAATTGATATGCTGATTGATTGGTTATCTGCCGGCTTAGATCCTGTCAAAAGCCCGATGTTCAGACAATCGCAGATTAAGGAACACACCGAATTGAATTTAATTTTCGGAATGCTTATCACTGTTAACCGACTCGAAAGAAATCCTACACTGAAGGATCAAATGCGAGATCTTCACATTGATTATGTTACATTTGGACATTTTGGTTATCCGGTACTTCAAGCTGCAGATATTCTTCTATACAAAGGTGAGTTTGTTCCTGTTGGAGAAGACCAAGTACCGCATGTCGAAATTTCAAGAGAAATTGCCCGCAAGTTCAACAACCAATATGGCGAAGTTTTTCCAGAACCCGAACCTTTGCTGACCGGATTTTCACGCCTTCCCGGCTTG
>Ga0214473_10007084_pt1 | contig 13340 bp, 5 predicted proteins | sample RVTome_7_FD_203509 | JGI IMG/M metagenome (GOLD analysis project Ga0214473, IMG submission 203509) | Soil microbial communities from uranium-contaminated site in the Upper Colorado River Basin, Wyoming, United States - RVT98D197 | ecosystem: Environmental > Terrestrial > Soil > Contaminated >...
ATCCTTGGATCGGCAATAGATGCAAACACTGTTGCATGGTGGGAAAATAATGGCAGTCAATCATTTACCAAGCACATAATTGATGGAACTTTTCTTGGAGCTATCTCAGTCGAAGCCGCAGACATTGACGGAGACGGTGATACTGATGTATCCGCAGCGGCATTCGGTGGAAATGTAACAGCCTGGTGGAAGAATGATGGAAACCAGAACTTTACAAAACTCATAATTGATGCAGTTGTTGGAACCAGCGTTTATCCAAAAGATGTAGATAGGGATGGTGACCTTGATTTTTTAGGTGCGTCATTTAATGATAATTCCATAAACTGGTATGCAAATGATGGGAACCAGAATTTTACCGAACACCAAATCGAGGGTAACTATTCTGGACCGTTCGATGCGTACCCTTCTGATATAGACAATGATGGCGACATTGATGTCGTAGGATCTACAGGCTTGGGAAATTCTATTGACTGGTGGGAGAATAATGGAAGTGAAAATTTTACTAAGCATAACATTGCAAACAGTTTAAACGGACCAAGGCATCTTTTTGTTACAGATATTGACAGTGATGGAGCTATAGATGTTTTAGGAACAGAGGGACAGGGACAAAAAATATTTTGGTTGGAGAATAATGGAAGCCAAACATTTACCAATCATCTTATTGATGGAAGTTTTGGTCCTGCATTCGATGTCTATGCATCAGATCTTAATAATGACGGTAATATGGATATTATTGGCGCTTCAATAGCTCCCGGTAGTTTAGCTGTATATATGAATGACGGTAATCAGAATTTCACTAAAACGGTTATTGATGGAAATTTTCCCGGAGCTAATTGTGTTATCACTGCGGATGTTGATAAAGATGGCGCATTAGACATCTTAGCAACTGCGGAGTTTGGAAATGAAATAGCTTGGTATAAGAGTCTTATACCACAAGTTCCAGTTGAATTAACTTCATTCACTGCACAAGTACAAGATAAAACAGTAATTCTTAACTGGGCTACTGCCACTGAAATTAACAATCGTGGATTTGAAATTCAGCGTAAAGTTGTGAAAGCTGATTTTGTAACTGTTGGTTTTGTTAAAGGTGAAGGTACAACTACAAATCAAAGAGAATACTCTTATGCTGATAAAAACCTTGCAGAGGGAAAATATTTCTACAGATTAAAGCAAATAGATTTCAACGGAGAATATGAGTTCTCTAATACAATTGAAGTTGATGTTAGATCGCTTGATAACTTTACACTCGAACAGAATTATCCAAATCCATTTAATCCAACGACGACAATTGGATATGTGCTTCAAGAAAAGAGCAATACAAAACTCACATTGATAAATGTAATTGGAGAAGAAGTTGCAATCTTAGTGAATGAAGAACAAGATAAAGGATATCACAAAGTAGATCTCAATGCGCAAAACTTATCAAGTGGAGTTTATCTGTATAAACTTCAGGCTGGCAATTTTATTGAAACGAAGAAGATGATGCTTTTAAAATAAATCCTTATTTGTGTGAAACTCACAATTAAAGTGAGTTTCATTTTTATTTTATCCATCCGAATCGATTTAAGTCCGCTCCGCGCTGCTTTGTGTTTTTCATCGCAAACTGTTCTGTATCACATCATTTTAGTTGTGTTTGACTTAATAAATCTGCATGTTCCTTCACGAAATACATCGACCTCTTAGGGAAGGATTTATCTTCTTTTCTTCACGCTATTAATCACACCAATTCCAGCGTTTTTAAGAACAGATATGTTTCGATGAATTCGTAGCTAACGCTTAAAGTGTTAAACTTTAATAATTATTTAGTCTCATTTATTTTTTGTGGAATTCGTTTTCGAAATGAAGTTTATCGGTTTGAATCCTAGTGCCAGGTATATTCTGTTAATTTTATTTTTAGTTTTTCTCGTAAAGCTCAATTATGCGCAGGACATAGCCGGAAATATTGAAGGTCGGATTATTGATACTCTTGGTACTCCGCTTTCCGGAGTTAATATTTCTTTACAAAGTGAAAATCTTCAGGGAATAAAAGGTACAGCCACAGATGATAACGGCTACTTTAGAATTATTGGACTGCCTATAGGAAATTATGATATTAGAATCAGCAGTATCGGATTCCGCGAAGTTACTATTGAAAATGTACAAATCAGACTAGCAAAAACAACTTTTACAGGTGAGATAAAATTAAGTCAACAAGCTTACAACCTGTCTGAAATTATTATCTCCGGTGAAAAACAAACTATCGATCCAACCTCAACAACTTACGGAGGTAATCTTCGTTCAAAAGATTTTGTACAATTACCTATCGACAGAAGTTACAAGAGCATTGTGACATTATTGCCTCAAGCAAATACAAGTTACTACGGTGATGAAGCAAATATTGGCGGCGCTACAGGAAATGAAAATAAATATTTTGTTGATGGAGTCGAAGTCACCGATCCTTTGATTGGTGGAAATGGAACGAATCTCCCGTACAATTTTATCCAAGAGATTGAATTGAAAACCGGTGGCTATAATGCAGACTCGCGAGGTTCACTTGGCGGGCTTCTTAATGTAGTTACTAATTCCGGAACTAATGAATTTCATGGATCTGTTTTTGGTTTCTATACAAGCAATAAGCTGACTGAAGATAGAAAGCTAGGATTATTGGATGTGACACAAGGAGTTTTTTCCAATTATGATGTGGGATTTGGGATTGGCGGTCCAATTATTCGCGACGAATTATGGTTTTATGCTGCTTACAATCCAACCTTCAACCGAAGGGATGTAGATGTGATAGGTTATGGCACTTCCATCGATAAAACACTTACCAATTTATTTGCAGCAAAACTTAATTGGAGAGCATCTGAAAATTTGAATTTTGTTATTACAACAACCGGAGATCCGACCCAACGTGATGCAGTCGGACGCGATGTTGGTATTCCTCCTGCTACTTTAGCAAACTCAGATATGTATTTTCAGAATATTCGGGAAGGAGGAATTAATTTTTCTGTTAATGGGACATACAGTTCTGGAAAAGATTTTTTACTTGAAGGTTCTTTTGCCAGGGTTAACAGGCATGATACCGGCGAACCATCTACCGAAAGAGGCAGAACTGAAGTTTTATTTCAAGATTTCTTAAATGATTCATGGTCAGGCGGACCAGCATCTAGCTGGGATTCTTTCCGGCATAGTTCTGTAGGAAAGATTGCAGGTACTGTTTTTTTAGGGGAACATATGTTGAATGCCGGAATAGAATACAAGACCAATAGTGTAAATAATATTTATGACTACCACAATGTAGAGAGATACGATTCTGTTTATTATGGCGAAAGTATTGGTAAAGGATTTGGAGAAGTTTCCAATCGAATTCCTTCAGTTTTTATTCAGGACAGTTGGAGAATATTACTGGGCCTGACTCTGAATTTGGGCATTAGATGGGATGATCAATCAATCGTTGGCTCTGATGGTGAGATTGCACAAAAGATTTCAGTTCCAATTCAACCACGAATAGGTATCGTTTATCTTCCGGATAATGATGGTTCGCAAAAATTCTTTGTGTCTTATGGGCGCTTTTCACAGGAATTTGGTTTGCTACAATCAGCAAATTATCACTCGGGAAATGGATATAACTATTGGATTAGTTTTGATCATGATCCACGTTTGAACCATACCGGTGGAGATACTCTTTATAATAGTCCGCACGTTATCAGACCAGAAGTTGAAGGATTGCGAGGACAATTCTATGATGAATTCACGTTCGGATATGAAAGATTAATTGGTCGGAATATCAGTGTTGGAGTTCAGGGATTATACAGAACACTTCGTGAAGCTATAGACGATGTGTGGTTAACTTCAGAGAACAGATATCAGTTTGGAAATCCGGGGAGAGGAATATTTTCTGAATGGCCAAGACCTCAACGTGATTACACTGCACTGATTATAACAATTGAACGCCGTTTGGATGAGCGATTCAATTTCCTTGCTTCTTATGTTCTCTCAAGTGACTACGGAAACTATGAGGGATTATTTGATGCATTCAATCATGGTTTTTTCCCAAATGCCAATGTTTCATTTGATGACCTTAGCAGTTCAAGGCAAAATGCTACCGGGCTTGTTCCAAATGACCGCACACATGTATTTAAATTTTCCGGTTACTATAGTTTTTCATTTGGACTTGTTGCTGGTATATCTTTCATAGCACAAAGTGGTACACCGTTGAGTGAATATACATGGACAGGTTCCGGTATAAAATTTATTTCACCGCGAGGTTCTGTTGGTAAAACGCCGGCTATTTGGGATCTTAATGCTAGGCTAATGTATGAATTACCAATTCTATCTTCATGGCAGACAAAATTAATTCTTGATGTTTTCCACATTGCCAGCCAGCGTAAACCTGTTGATATTGATCAGAAACATTATCACAATATTGCCGCAGATGGAAATCCAGTTAGTCCTAATTTGACCTATGGTCAGGCATTCAGATATCAACCGTCCTTGTCGGCAAGATTTGGAATAGAAATTAATTTTTAAAATTATGTTTAGCACATTCGGAAAATCTAATCGTCGAAATATTCGATCAAGAATTAAAAACCAATTTCTATTTCTCCGGTTTTTGTCTTTAAAGATTATCGTAATCATTCTTTTAGCATCGTCAGTTTACTCGCAAAAGGTAAACATAACATTCGAACACTTTTCAGTTGCGCAGGGGATGTCCGAACCAATTGTTTATTCCGTAATTCAAGATAGAGATGGCTACTTATGGTTTGGTTCATGGGGTGGAATTGAAAAATTTGATGGTTATCGATTTAAGGCGTATAAGCATGAACCACATAATCCAAACAGCATTGATAATGCTTTCGTTCGAACACTTTATGAAGATAGTGAGGGAATTATCTGGGTAGGAACGTTTAACGGACTTGAAAAATTTGATAAGACAAAGGATTCATTCACACATTACAAACCTCACACAACAGGTCCAGAAACTGAATGGAGTAATCAAGTGGGTTCAATTTGTGAGGATAAATTTGGAATGTTATGGATTGGAACTGGCGATGGTTTATATAAGTTTGATAAAAAATCAGGTAAATTTATTTGCGTACGAAATAATGATCTGAACCCGGTAAGTACCGGCAGCAATGGTGTAGGTTCAATACTTGAGGATAAAGCTGGATCACTTTGGTTTGGTACAGGGAGCGGTCTTGACAAACTGGATAGAAAGACCGGAAAATTCATACATTTTTGGTATGACCCAAATAATAAAAATGAATGGTCTAACTATTGGGTGAATACCATATTCGAAGATAAATCAGGCATCCTTTGGTTAGGGACGCGTAAAGGGCTGATCGCATTCGATCAAAAAGCAGGAACGTTTACTCCATATATAAAAGAAGAACAAAATTCAATCTCATCCATTTGTGAAGATGAATCCGGGCGTCTTTGGATTGGTTCCTGGATATCTGGCCTCTATTCATTTGATAAAAAAACAAAGAAGTTTACCAACTATTTATATGATGATAAAAATACGAGCAGCTTAAGTTCTAATTCTGTAACTTCATTATGCTTTGAACGATCAGGGACTATCTGGATTGCAACTCGTGAGGGAGTAAATAAATTAAACATTTCGGAAAAAGATTTTAGACATTATCAATTCAGTGAAATCAGGAGTATAATAAAAGGAAGAAATAACAAGATATGGGTAAATACGCAGACTGGACTTAAAAAATTAGATTCACAAACGGGACAAATAATTCAATCTCCATTCAATATCAATAACAATCAGCTGCTTTATGAGGATGATAATGGAAGTTTATGGTTTGCAAAAGCAGATGGAGGTTTAATCAAACGAGATAAGCTTGGGCAAATTACAAAATTTTATACTTCGACCGGGGAAGAGTTTAATTATTTTGTTGATTTGGTTTATGAGGCTCCCGACCGGAATATTTGGATTAACGGGATTGATAAGGGACTTTTTTTTCTTAATCCTATTACGCAAAAAATTAATAAAGTAAAAATACCCGTCACAAATATCAACTTTATCTATGCAGATGCTTACGGTTTACTCTGGATTGGTACCTTTAACCTTGGTTTATATTCTTACAATAGAAAAATTGATTCGATTAAATCTTATATTTATTTTCCCAGTGATATAAAAGGTGTAAGCGGTCGAACTATTCTTGATGCTTGTGAAGATAAAAATGGAAATCTATGGTTTGGGTCCAATGGTGGTTTAAATAAATATAATCGTATCACCGATTCGTTCACTCACTTTACTGATAAGGATGGCTTACCTAGTAATGCTACCTTTACTATCCTAGAAGACAAAAGTGGTAATTTTTGGTTAAACACTCGTAAAGGTATTTCCAAATTCGATCCTAAGTTAAACAGTATTCAGAATTATGATGCGTCGGACGGACTACCGGAAAATGGTTTTATGGATTGGCGAGGGATAAAATCGGACGATGGACGAATATATTATGCCAACAAGAATGAATTGATAGGTTTTAATCCCGATAATATTCAGAATAACAATTTTATCCCCCCGATTGTGATTACAAATTTCTTAATGTTTGATAAATCGTTTCCTGTAAAAAATAAAATAGAATTATCTCATACGGAAAATTTTCTATCATTTGAATTTGCGGCTTTGAATTATGTAAGCACTGAGAAAAATCAATATGCTTATAGGATGGCAGGAGTGGATAAAGATTGGATCTATTCAGGCACAAGACGATTTGCATCATATCCGAATTTAGGACCGGGGGAATATATATTCAGAGTAAAAGGATCGAACAACGATGGAGGTTGGAATGAAGCCGGAACATCTTTAACAATAATCATTTCACCGCCATTCTGGAAAACCTGGTGGGCTTATTTGTCATACACCGGTCTTTTCATTTTTGCTCTGTATGGAATAAGACGTTATGAGATGAATAGAATATCCTATAAAAACCAGGTTAAAGTAGATAAAGCTGTATTGAATGAAAAAGAAGAAACAGAGAAAATGAAATCCAGGTTCTTCGCAAATATTTCACACGAGTTCAGAACACCGCTTACTTTAATACTCGGACCAGCAGAAAAAATTATTTCAAAAACTTCAGATGATATCATTAAAGATGCTAATATCATCAAACGAAACTCAAGGCGTTTACTGCAGCTTATTAATCAATTGCTTGATCTATCAAAACTGGAATCCGGAAAACTAAAACTCGAAGCTTCGAAAGGGAATATTGTTTCATTTGTAAAAGGAGTTGCTCTATCCTTCGAATCATTGGCGGAATCAAAGGATATCACACTGAAATTGCTGCCGGAAAAAGATTTTATAGAATTATACTTTGACAAAGAAAAAATGATGAAGATACTTACTAACCTTTTGTCAAATGCATTCAAGTTTACCCCGGAAGAAGGACAGATAACAGTTTCGATAAGAGTGTGTCATGCTGAACTTGATTCAGCATCTTCCACAAAACTGGAGATCCCGAAACAAGTTCGGGATGACAACATGAAAGGATTTGTGGAAATAAAAATAAGAGATACGGGAATTGGAATACCTCTGGAAGAAATACCAAAACTGTTTGATCGCTTTTATCAAGTCGACAGTTCATTTACAAAAGAGTATGAAGGTACAGGAATTGGATTGGCTTTGACGAAAGAATTGGTAGAATTGCATCACGGTATTATCAGTGTTGAAAGTAAAAAAGGGGAATGGTCTGAATTTACTGTCAGCCTTCCCGAAGGCAAAAATCATTTAATGGATGATGAGATAATTAAAACGGAAAAAACAGAAGCATCAATTCCTCCTGCTGAACAGGAAGTTTACACATCTTCGCGTAATAAGAACGCTACTGATTCGATTGCAATAAGTACTAATGATGGGGTAATAAAAGATCAGTTGGAAGAGACAACGATAATCCTGGTTGTCGAAGACAATTATGACATGAGGGAATATATAAAAGAATCGCTGGGTAATGGTTATCAAGTTGAAGAGGCAGTAAACGGAGAACAGGGTGTAAGAAAAGCAGAAAAGATTATTCCGGATCTTATCATTAGCGATATGATGATGCCGAAAATGGATGGGAACGAATTGACAAGGATTTTAAAGAACGACGAGAAGACCAGTCACATTCCGATTATTTTATTAACTGCAAGATCGGGACAGGAAAATAAAATTGAAGGATTAGAAACAGGAGCCGATGATTATCTGACAAAACCTTTTGATATAAAAGAACTACATGCAAGAATAAAAAACCTAATAAGCATCAGAAAGAAACTGCAGGAAAAATTCAGCAGAATTGGAAATCAAATTGCTGAGAGCAAAGAACACTTGTCTCGGCTTGGCGAAGCCAAGACGGAAAAGCTAAGCAGTATTGATGAGAAATTTATGGTTAAAGTTGGAGAAGTAATTGAGAAGCACATTTCCGAGGAAGAATTTAATATGGAAGAATTCTGCAATGAAGTGGCGATGAGCAGAACTCAATTACACAGGAAACTGAAAGCATTAACCGGTAAGTCCGCAAGTCTATATCTAAGATCGGTTAAATTAACCAGAGCAAGGAAGATGATTGAAGAGCAAAAAGGTAATATTTCCGAGATAGCATATTCCTTAGGATTTTCAAGCCCGGCTTACTTTACTAGGTGCTTCAAAGAGGAGTTTGGTTACCCGCCAAGTGAGATAAAGGAATAAAAATTTTCGTTTATTTTATTTACTCTTCTCCGAAAAATCCTACAAATTCCATCCTTTTTTAATAATGCAACAATAGTGCAAGTAATTGGAACAATACTGTTATGCACTCCCCCCTCCGATTTTGTTTATTTGCAGCCGTAATCTTAATTAATATTTTTTACAATTTTAGGAGTTCATATGAAAAACTTATATGTCTTGATTGCAATCAGTTTTGTAATATTTTCTTCCTCATTAAATGCCCAATGGGTTCAAACCAATGGACCCTACGGCTATGTTCATTCTTTTGCCATCTCTCCCGATTTGTCTGGAAATCTCTTTGCTGGAACTGTTGGCGGCACTATCTTTCGTTCCACCGATAACGGCACAAGCTGGACTGCAGTGTTTGCTGGCACTTATGTCGATGCACTTGCGACCTCCGATACGAACATCTTTGCTGGAACTGATGGCGGTGTCTTTCGTTCAACCAACAACGGCACAACATGGACTGCGGCTGGCTTGACAAACAACGTTTATCCCCAAGCTCTCGCCATTTCCGACACGAATCTCTTTGCCGGAACTTATCAAAGCGGCGTCTTTCGTTCAACCAACAACGGCATAAGCTGGACTTCGGTCAATTCCGGCTTGGTGGGTGATGCCTTAAAAATCACCGCTCTTTTCGTATCCGATACGAATCTCTTTGCCGGAACTTGGGGCGGTGGTGTCTTTCATTCAACCAACAACGGTACAACATGGGTTGCGGCTAGTAACGGCTTGACGAGCAATAATGTACATGCTTTCACCATCTCCGGCACGAATCTCTTTGCTGGGACCTATTTTGGAAGCGGCGTTTATCTTTCCACCAACAACGGTACAAGCTGGACAGCGGTCAATAACGGCTTGACAAATAGTAATGTCCGTGCTCTTGCCGTCTCGGGTGCGAATCTCTTTGCGGGCACTGATGGGGGCGGAGTCTTTCTTTCCACAAACAACGGAATAAGCTGGACTGCGGTTAATACTGGCTTAACGAATATTGTTGTGAATGCTCTTCTCATCTCTGGTACGAATCTCTTTGCTGGCACTAATGACGGCGTCTGGAGACGATCATTGTCGGAGATGATTCTTCCAGTGGAAATCACAACTTTTACAGCAGCAGCAAATGGTAAAGAAGTAATTCTTAATTGGGTTACTGCTACTGAAATTAACAATCGTGGATTTGAAATCCAGCGTAAAGTTGCAGAAGGTGATTTTGCTGCAGTTGGTTTTATCAAAGGTGAAGGCACATCTACTAATCAAAAAGAATACTCTTATGCTGATAAAGATCTGGCAGATGGAAAATACTTCTACAGACTAAAGCAATTAGATTTCAGCGGAGAATCTGAGTTCTCAAAAACGATTGAAGTTGATGTAAGATCACTAAATAACTTTACACTTGAACAAAACTATCCTAATCCATTCAATCCAAGTACGAAAATCAATTGGCAGTCGCCAATAAGCAGTTGGCAAGTCCTTAAAGTTTTTGATGTTCTTGGCAATGAGGTTGCAACACTTGTTAATGAATTTAAACCCGCTGGAAGTTATGAAGTTGAATTCAATGCCGCAAATTTACCAAGCGGAGTTTATTTGTATAAACTTCAAGCGGGCAGCTTTGTTGAAACGAAGAAATTAATGCTTTTAAAGTAAAACCCTTAAGTGAGATTCACCTTAAAGGTGAGTCTCACTTGGTTACTAATTGCTTTGTACTACCGCACATCTGCTCAAAAATTCTCATAAAATTACCACCGAGAATTTTTTCAACATCCTCTTGAGAATATCCATGTTCTAAAAGTTTTAACGTGAGAGCGGGAAACTTTGATACGTCTTCTAATCCAACCGGAGTTACTTCTATTCCATCAAAGTCTGAACCGATAGCAACGTAATCAATTCCAACAAGGTTAACTATGTAATCAATATGCTGGATTACATTTTCGATGTACGCAGTTACGGTTGTTAAAAATGGTGGATAAAAAACAACTCCAATTACCCCGCCTGAATTAGCAATATCAATAATTTGGCTATCATAAAGATTTCTGGTACTATTTTTTATTGCTCTAACACCGGAATGAGTTGCAATAATCGGATTTTTAGTAATCTCAAGGATATCCTGAATCGTTTTAATTCCAGTATGGGAAATATCTATAATTACTCCTAACGAATCCATCACTCTTATCACCGATCTTCCAAAATCAGATAAGCCAACCGTAGATGATAGTGAATCAGCAGCAGATACTGCCCAATTAGTGCTGTTATTCCATGTGATTGTCATGTATCGCATTCCCTGATCATAAAGATTCACAAGATTGTCAAGACTATTTTCTATTGAATGTCCGCCTTCGACACCTATTACTGCGGCTATCTTCCCATTGTTATTTAAATCAAGTGCTTCTTGTAAATTTCTCGCTTGAGCAATTGTACTTGGATTAGAATTAATTTCACTGTTAAAGCGATTCATTATTACTTGCGATTGATCGTAATAAAGACTTTCAGGAAACTGTCTGTAATCAAACCAAACAGAAAAGAATTGTATATCAACTCCGCCTTTCTGAAACCTCGGAATATCTGAATGATGTGTAGTGTGCAAAGTTCCTAAGTGGTACGAGGGTTCTCCCATCATAACTTCAAGAACATCATTGTGAAGATCAATCAGCGTAGCATTATGGTGTATAGTTATTAAGCTTGAATTAAAATGTTCACTGCCGGTGATGGTTGCATTAATTGATTTAGATATGTAGCCAAATTTTGAGATAGTGATTGAAGCTTGTGTCGAAGCAGATTTGTTGATGGAACGTGCACGAATTTTATTGCCTCTTTGAATCTCTGAAAGTCCATCCCCATTTCCACCATCGAGCAAAATCATTTTATTTGTGATTGATTCATTACCAGTCTTTATTGTGTAGAAATAAACTCCCGCGCTGCCCCGTGCATTCCATTTAATTGAATAGCCGCCTGAATTAAGAAACTCTTCATGTGAATCAATTAGCTGTCCTAAAATGTTATGGATTAAGATTTGAGTATTACCGGATTTGTGTAAATTAAATTCAATCGTTGTTGAGGGATTAAAAGGATTGGGGTAATTCCGTGCAATTAAAAAATCTGAAGGAATCAGATAACCTTCATTGAGTTCAGTTATTGTGAAGTCATAGCTCCAATTTCCCAAGGAATTTGTGAATGTGGAATCCTTAAAACCGGAGTTCAAATTAGTAACTAAGATTTTTGCATTTGCAATCCCGGTTTGGTTGATGGAATCAATAACAGTTCCAGAGATAACCTGAGCAAAAAAAGTCGGAGAAAATAAAATAATTAAATGGACGAGAATTTTTTTCATAAATCAAATTTGATTTTTATATGCTCCAAAATAAGGCTATTTATTTAATGTTACATTTCAAATTTTCGTACAACAAACCCAGTTTCTCCAGCGAAAGAAGTATTCATATTGAAGAAACTGGGTTTGTCAACCAATTTTACTTGCAAATAATTTCTTTTATTACTTCTTCAATACTCTTCAATGTAACTCTATAGAATTGCAGCTTTTCAGTATTCATGGAAACATCTGCAACGTGAGGTAAATCAGGCAAATCATTCATTGAAGTTTTTTCAAGCAGTGATTCATCGAATCCAGCTATGTTGCAGACCTTTATTGCAAAATCATATCTTGATAATCGCTCCGTTCCTCCGAAATTAATTACTTTACCTTTTATATCTGAAACACAAAGGTGATTTATTATTCGTGAAGCTTCAACCACAGATAAAGGACTTCTGAATTGATCATAAAAAACTTTAACTTTTTCTCCAGCTTTTAGTTTGTCATACATTTGATGAAAAAAACATGATGAGCCATTAAGTCCGAATCCGAACATCAAAGCAGTTCTTAGAATGATGTAGTTATCAAAAGTCGATTTGATTTTTTCTTCACCCATCAATTTTGTTTCGGCATAAAGAGAAATGGGAATCAGCTTTGCATCTTCTTTTAAATATGAGCCGCGATACCCTGCATAAACTAAATCTGTCGAAGTGTAAATAAGTTTTGAGCAGTACAGTGCACAAAGTTCAGCGATGTTCTTTGTTGCAACTACATTTGTTTCGTAAACTATTTTGGTTGGAAGTGCTTCAGCTTTTTTTGGAGTTGAAATTGAAGCTGTGTGTACAACAACATCAGGCTTAAAAGATTCAAAGATGTATTTCAGTTTTTCATAATCATGAATGTCAATTTGCTGTGAATTAAATTGTTCGCAGTTTCGAGGCGTTTGGTGATACAAAGTTAAAATGTTATGATGTTTTGATAATTCAATGTTAAGATACTGCCCAAGAAATCCACTGCCGCCGGTAATTAGAATTTTCATGGCAGACAAATTTTACCCAATATTGTTTTCCTGCTTCCACCTGTAACTCGTGGAATATTAGTTTCGTTTCCGGAAATAGTCTCATTTGCAAGAACTGCAAAGCAAATTGCTTCTTTCGCATCTGATGATATTCCTAAAGTTTCAACGTTCTTGACCTTAACTGAATTTCCAAAATAATCTTTAAAATCCTCAATAAGCTGTAAATTTCTCGCTCCGCCGCCGCTTAGAAACAATTCATCAATCTTCGTTTCATTCATTATGAACTTTTCATAATTACGATAAACTCCGTAAGCTGTAAACATAGTTACGGTTCTGATCATATCTTC
>Ga0214473_10007085_pt1 | contig 13340 bp, 12 predicted proteins | sample RVTome_7_FD_203509 | JGI IMG/M metagenome (GOLD analysis project Ga0214473, IMG submission 203509) | Soil microbial communities from uranium-contaminated site in the Upper Colorado River Basin, Wyoming, United States - RVT98D197 | ecosystem: Environmental > Terrestrial > Soil > Contaminated >...
CCGAGATCGCGCAGCTCGAAGGCCATGTCGAGACGGTCGTCCCAGGTTTCGCCCAGGCCGAAGATACCGCCGCTACAGATCGATAGGCCGGCCTGTTTGGCGCGACGGATGGTCTGGAGGCGGTCGTCGTAGGTGTGCGTGGTGATGACGGTGGGAAAGAACCGTCGGCTGGTTTCGAGGTTGTGGTTGACGCGCTGGACACCCATGTCTTTGAGGCGCTGCGCCTGCGGGGCGGTGAGTTCTCCGAGTGTGGCGCAGGGGCGAACGGCGCCGTTCTCGGCGGTCCGGCGGAAGAACGATTCAAGCCAGTCGAGCTGCCGATCGGTGGGGCCGCGGCCGGAATTGACGACGCCGAAGCTGCTGGCGCCGTGGTCGAGCGCTTCGTCGGCGGCTTGGGTCATCTGCTCGACGGTCATGCGACGGGGGGTGACGTGTGTGTGATAGTGGCGTGATTGGGCGCAGTAGGCGCAATCTTCGGTGCACGCGCCGACCTTGGCGGCGATGATGGAGCAGCATCGGACGCGCGGGCCCAGGAAGTGGATACGGATCTTGTTGGCCCAGTGCAGCAGGTCCCAGAGGTCTTGGCCGCGAGCGAGGGTGAGCGTTGTGGCCTGCTCGCGGGTGAGGGGTCGGCCGCTGAGTACAGCGTCGGCCAGCGCTGCGATGCGATCGGGCGTCGGTGGGGGCGGACACTGTGTCATGGGTCGGCAATCGGCCGATGGCGGGTCGGCGTGGCGGCGAGAAGGCTACCGCTGACGTCGCTGCGGGGCGAACAGCGGGTCGAGGTCCTGAACGATCACCGGCGTGAGAGTATTGCGGCTGATGTCGGGCTCGTAGACCACTAGTCGGCGGCTGAGCTTGTCGAGGACGAACAGGGAATCGCCGTCATTGCGTGTGCGTGCGATGAGGAAACTGTAGTTGGGGGTGTCGGCCGCCATCTGCGCGTTGGCGGGGGTGGTCAGCGGTGCGAATCGTCCGTGCAGCGTGGCGATCAGGAGGACGGTCAAGACGACGGCGGAGGCCATGAGGCACTTGCAGGTGAGTTGGATGCGAGTCATGGGACTTGGCTCCAGCACGTGGGTGCGGTCGGTGGGCGATGGAATCGATCGGCTAGCGTGGTTGTCGAGCGGTGGCGATTTCGGACAGGTCGCGCGTGCCGATCAGGTCGATCTTGCCGGTGGTCGAGGTGACCAGAAAGCCGACGACCTGGGCGCCGCGCTGGTCGATGATGTAAATGGCCTGCTGCCTGCGGCTGGATAGCTCGCCGGCGAGCATGATGTAGTCACCCCCGCGTGCGGCGGCATCGACCTGGGCATAAGCCTGATCGCCGCCGGTGAGGGCGCAGATCACGAGCAACACCGACAGCACGACGTTGACGGCCACCAGCGCGGCAAGCGTTCTGTGATTCATGGCGTCTACTCCTCGACGGCGCGATCATCGGCGGACCGAAAAGCGCTGCCGACTGTTCCGTGGCGGGGACAATCCCCTGACACGATTGATAATACTCCGCCCATTGGACAGTGTAAACAGCTTCGGGGGCGGGTCAGGGCAGGATGTGCAGTGCCGGCGATGCGTCGGTGGCAGGTGGGCGCGAAAAGAAAAAAGGGCCGTCTGCGTGGAAGACGGCCCCTGACCACAGGGGAATCGTTCGTTGTTGTGTGAACGTGGTGACTTCGACGCGGCGCTACGGGAGCGAGAGCCGGGGATGTCGACGGTCAATTGCCATGACCATCAGACCGGCGGCGGTGAGAATCAGCAGGGTCGCCGGTTCCGGGATCGCTTCGGGGATCGCCACGTCCAGGTCGATGGGTAAGCCGTCGACGCGGGTGAGCAGGCCGATCATGTCCTGGTAGTCCTGATCGCCGAGCAGGCCGGCGCCATGTTGGTAGGACAGGTCCTCCGCGCTGATGGCCAGGCCGTGGTTGGTGTTGAACATGAGGAAATGGTCGGTGGCGGCGTTCCAGTGTGAGCCGTCGGTATTGCGGGAATTCTCGCTGTAATAGATGCCTCTGGAGTTGGCGCCGCCGTTGGCGTCGAGGTAGAACCCGAAGTTCCGGCCGGCGGCAATGGTGAATGTGACGGTCGAACCGGGCGGCGTGACGTTGCCGGTGACAAGCGGAGTCATCGTGAGAGGCGCGGCGGCCGGGTCGAGGTTCATGTCGTAGCTGTAGACGCCCAAGATGTTCTTGTACCCGGCGAAGCCGCCGAGCAGCGTCATGGCCAGAGTGACGGGCTGGTCCATGACGCTGAATTGCTGAATCTGCGACTGGTCAGCGATCAGATCCAGCGGCGTGCCGTCGGGGCGCGCGAACGGGTCGGCGTACGTGACGAAGAACTGCTGCAGTGACATCTCGTTACTGGGGTGAAGGGTTTCGTAGTGGGTGTCGCCGAGGGTGTAGGTGGTGATCGCGGCGTGGACGGCGGTGGGCCATGCCGTGGCCGCAGCGATGATGACGGCTGCTGGGATGAGTCTGGCCATCTTCGAAGTACCTCCACAATTGGCCCGGGAGCCAGATCAAACAAACGATTTGGCCGCCCGTGACGCCAGACTCAAGCGTCCGGGTGCGAGATGTCCGGGCGCGCCGTGCGGGTCGTACGATCTGGCGCGGTCGGGCGGGTCTGGATAAGAGGTGAGGGGCTGACGGGCGAGACGCCCGTCCCATTGCGCGCCCGGCAATGTGCTAGGATCACGGCCATGCAAACGTGGTGGTTATGGACCTGTGGCGGGTATCTGTGCGGCTCGATTCCGTTCGGCCTGCTGCTCGGTAAGACCAAGGGCATCGACATTCGTCAGGCAGGCAGCAGGAACATCGGCGCGACGAACCTGGGTCGGTTGCTCGGTCGGCGGTGGGGGGTCGTGTGCTTCATTCTGGACGTGTTGAAGGGGGCTATCCCGGTGCTGGCCGCGGGGGCGGTGATGGGGGTGCTGGGCGAAGAAGACGTGGCTTCGGCTGACGCCTGGCGGTGGCTCGCCGTGGGAGCCGCAGCGGTGCTGGGGCACGTATTCCCGGTGTGGCTGGGGCTACGGGGCGGCAAGGGTGTGGCGACCAGCGTCGGCGCGGTGGCGGGGTTCTGGCCGACGTTGACGCTGCCGGGTCTGGCGGCTGTGGTGACGTGGGTGATTCTCGCGAGAATCTTCCGGTACGTGAGCCTGGCGAGTATCGCGGCGGCGGTGGCGCTACCAGTTTCTCTGTTGGTGATCGGCGCGCTGCGCGGCGCGGATCATGAGCGGCTTGTACCGTTCTACGTCGTGACGGTGCTATTGGCGGCGCTCGTCGTCGTGCGGCATCGATCGAATATCGCACGGCTCGTTGCCGGAACGGAGTCTAGGATTGGTGAATCGAAAGTCAGATCAGAGCAAGGGAGTTAACGTGGCAGAGCAGAACAACTCCGACCGACCCTGTCCGGCGGCACCCGACGGGCTGTGCGGTTTGGGGAGGTGAAACGCGTCCGCATAAGCGAGGGCGGGAATGACAGACGTCTCGGCCCCTCCGAGCATGCGGCAATCTGATAGGATCAGGGATATGGGTATGTGGTGGTTATGGGTCGTTGGGGGCTACCTTTGCGGGTCGATTCCGTTCGGGCTGTTACTTGGCAAGGCCAAGGGCATTGACATCCGCCAGGCGGGCAGTGGGACCATCGGCGCGACGAACTTAACCCGGCTGCTGGGGCGCCCGTGGGGTGTGCTGTGCTTCGTCCTGGACGTACTGAAAGGCGCCGTGCCGGTCGTGGCGGCGGGTGCGTCAATGGGACTGCTGGGCGAGGGGGATGTACCTGCGGCTGATGCGTGGGTGTGGTTAGCTGTTGGCGCGGCGGCGGTACTCGGTCACGTCTTCCCAGTGTGGCTGAAGTTCAAGGGCGGCAAGGGTGTGGCGACAGGCGTGGGCGTTCTGGCGGGGTTCTGGCCGACGCTGACGCTGCCGGGCTTATGCGCCTTCGGGACATGGGTCGTCCTTGTCAGCATCTTCCGGTACGTCAGCTTCGCGAGCATGATCGCCGCTGTCTCGCTGCCGGGCTTTCTTTTCGCACTCGCATTGCTCCGCGGCGCGGAGCACGCGCAGCTACTGCCCTTCTACGTCGTCAGCGCCCTACTGGTCCTGCTGGTCGTCATGCGGCATCGATCGAACATCGCACGCCTGCTGGCGGGAACGGAATCGAAGATCGGAGACTCCAAAGTCTCATCGCATCAAGGGAGCTAACGTTGGCGCATCAGCAGAATTCTGAACGACCGACCCCTGCTGTTCTGATCGTGCGTGACGGGTGGGGACGCAATCCGAATCCTGAACAGGATGCGTTCAACGCGGTGAAGCAGGCTCGTACGCCGGCGTGCGACAAGCTGCTGCGCGAGTACCCGTGGACGCTGATCCGTACCAGCGGCGAGCAGGTGGGGCTACCGGAAGGGACGATGGGCAACAGCGAGGTGGGGCACCAAAACCTCGGGGCGGGGCGGATCGTGGATCAGGAGTCGGTGCGTATCAGCAAGGCGATCCGGACGGGTGAGTTCCTTAGAAATGAGGTGCTCGTCGAGGCCGTGGGCAAGGCGAAGACCGCGGGCCGGGCGGTGCATCTGCTCGGTCTGGCGTCGGATGCGGGCGTCCATAGTCTGCTGGACCACCTGTATGCGTGTATCGAGCTGTGCAAGCGAATGGATCAGCGGAAGGTGTATCTGCACCTATTCATGGACGGGCGCGATACGGGGCCATACACGGGTCTTGGGTTCATCAAGCGGATCGAGGCGAAGTGTCGGCAGATCGGCCTCGGCGAGGTTGTGACGGTGAGCGGGCGGTATTACGCGATGGACCGCGACAACCGTTGGCAGCGTGTGGCGCAGGCGTATGCGTGTCTGACAGGGCGAGGCGGGCAGGCCGAGGGCGTGACTTACGCGGCGACGGCGACGGAAGCGGCACAGTATTACTATGATCACCCGACCAACGACTCGCAGAATGGCGACGAGTTCATCCTTCCGACGATCGTTGGCGCGTCGCGTGACGCGGCAAGGCAGACGCGGATCAGCGACGGAGATACGGTGATCTTCTTCAACTATCGCGGTGATCGGCCGCGCGAGATCACCAAGGCAATGGTGTACGACGACGCGAAGTGGTCGCAGGTGCCGGCGGCGTCGGACACGGGCCAACGGGGGTTCGATCGGGGGAAGCGGTTGGATCTACATTACGTGACGCTGACGGCGTATGAGGAGGGGCTGCCCGTCCACGTGGCCTTTGTGAAGCCGCCGAAGATGATGGACATTGTGGGCGAGTATTTCGCCAAGCTCGGTTTGCGGCAGTTCCGCTGCGCGGAGACGGAGAAGTTCCCGCACGTGACGTTCTTCTTCAACGACTACCGGGAGCAGCCGTTCGCCGGCGAATCGTGGGACATGGCGCCGTCGCCGAAGGTCGCGACGTATGACCTTCAGCCGCAGATGAGCGCGCCGGCGGTGTGCGACATCGTGCTGAAGCGACTGTCTGCGAATGACTGCGAGGACTTCATTCTGGTCAACTTCGCCAACGGCGACATGGTGGGTCATAGCGGCAAGCTCGACGCAGCGATCAAGGCAATCGAGACGGCGGACGGGTGCGTCGGCAAGATCGTTGATGCGGCGCTGGCGCGTGGCGGCGTGTGTATCGTGACGGCCGACCACGGCAACGCGGAGCAGATGTGGGACCCGGAAACCAACTCGCCGCACACGGCGCACACGACTTATGACGTGGAGTGCATGGTTATCGACCCGCAGAAGAAGAACATGGCGAGTCGGTCGATTGACCAGCCGAGCACGGCGTTACGCGTAGACGGGACACTGGCGGACGTGATGCCGACGATGCTGATGATGATGGGGCTGTCGCAACCGGCGGCGATGACGGGCCGGTCGTTGTTGGAACGGTGACACGGATTCTGTGATGTGGTGAGATAATGGATGCGGTACGACTGGATGAGGTGACCAAGTGTTTCGGGGACGTGCGGGCGGTGGATGGATTGAGTCTGCGCGTGCCGGCGGGGAGCGTCTACGGTTTCCTGGGGCCGAATGGCGCGGGCAAGACCACGACGCTGCGGATGATCATGAACATCCTCGGCGCGGACAGCGGGCGCATCGAGGTGCTAGGCAATGCGCCCGGCGGGCCGGCGAGAGACCGGATCGGGTACATGCCCGAAGAACGGGGGCTGTATCGGAAGATGACTGTCGGCAAGGTGCTGGCGTATTTCGGGGCGCTGAAGGGCGTGTCGGCCGCTGAGCTGGCGACGCGCGTGCCGCAGTGGCTGGGGCGCGTGGAACTGAGCGGCTGGGCCGAGCGGAAGGTCGAGGAGCTGTCGCGTGGGATGCACCAGAAGCTGCAGTTCGCGGTCACCTGCATCAGCGATCCGGACCCGCTGATTCTGGATGAGCCGTTCTCCGGATTGGACCCGGTGAACCTGGACCTGCTCAAAGGGATCATTCTCGAAATGCGGGGGCAGGGCAAGACGTTTCTCTTCTCGACCCATGTCATGCACGAAGCGGAGCAATTGTGCGATTTCATTCTCTTGATCAACAAGGGCCGGGCGGTGCTCAATGGGACGCTGGATCAGATCCGCTCGCAGCGTCCGTCGCACGCGGTGGTGGTTGAGGTGGAGGGCGACAGTCGGTTCATCGAGGAGCTGCCGTGGGTGCGTGAAGTGAAGGCCGCCGGACGCGAGCTGGAAATCACGCTGACCGACGGGGCCGATCCTCAACAGATCCTGGCGGCGTTGGTGGGGAGTGTGCGGGTACGGCGGTTTGAAGTGAAGCGGCCGTCGCTGCACGAGATCTTCGTGGGCCTGGTGGGAGCAGACGATGCGCAGAATGCTTAAGGTCGCCCAGCGGGAATACGCGGACACGGTCAAGACCAAGACGTTCATCTTGAGCGTGCTGATGACGCCGGTATTGATCGGCGTGATCGTGTTCTTCAATAGCAAGGCGTCGCAAGACATGATGGGCCCGCGCCCCGCCCATCATGTGGCGGTAACGGATCTGTCCGGCCAGCTTGCAGACCACCTGAACACCGCCTTCGAGCAGTTCAACGCAAACCAGCCGCAGCGACCGATCGTTCTCGAGCAGATTGCCGCCGACGCAGCGCCCGCCGCACAGGTGGTCGAGCAACAGAAGCTGCGGGTGCGCGCCGGGGACCTGACCGCCTATGCCCTGGTGGACTCCAACGTCATCGACGGACAGGGAGCCGTCCGCCTCTACACGCGAAAGACCGGCCCACAGGAATGGGAACTGGTGTCAACGGTCGACAACCTGGTCAACCGCGCCGTGGTCCGCCGCCGCAGCGAGATTCGTCAGATTTCGCCGCAGTTGCTCGCCGAACTGCAGCGCCACGTGCCGGTGGAGCAGATCGACGTCGAGTCGGCCACGCGCGAAACGAAAATTAGTGACATGGACCGGATGAGCCGGATGATGGTGCCGTTCTTCTTCATGTTCACGATGTTCATGGGGATCTTCGGCATGGGTCAGCACATGCTGACGAGTATCATCGAGGAGAAGTCGTCACGGATCATGGAGGTGCTGCTCTCCGCGATCAGCCCGCGGGAGTTGATGACGGGCAAGATCCTGGGACTTGCAGCGATCGGTCTGACGGTGGTGGGGCTGTGGACCGTGGCGGCCTACGGCGCGACGGTGTGGCAGGGCATGAACGTCACCGTGCCCGTCCGGCTGCTGGCGTACTTCGTGGTCTACTACGTGCTGGGGTTTCTGCTGTTCAGTGCGATGCTGGCGGGGATCGGGTCGATCTGCAACACGATCAAAGAAAGCCAGAGCCTCATGATGCCGATCTCGCTGGTCTTTGTGCTGCCGATGATGGCGTGGTTCAACCTGGCTCAACACCCGGACGGGACGTTCGCTCGTGTGCTGTCGTTCATACCGCCGCTGACCCCGATGGTGATGGTGCTGCGCATATCAGCCAGCCCGGACCTGCCGTTGGGCGAGATTCTGGCGTCCATCGCGATGCTGGCCGTGTGCGTGCCGGTTGTGATCTGGGCGGCGGCGAAAGTGTTCCGAACGGGCGTGCTGATGTACGGCAAACGGCCGCAGTGGCGCGAAGTGCTGCGCTGGGTGCGGCAGAGCTGATGCGCTATTCTCGATTCTTGATTCTCGATTGACGGGTCGGTTGGTCCTGACTGATGGGCAAGAGCATGGGTGACGTCGGGTTGTGGGTGTTGGGCGTGTTGTGGGCGGCCTGGGTGGTCGCCGCGGTGATCGCAGCGGCGCAGGTGTCGTCGTTCGCGGGGCGGCTGAAGCGGAGCCCGCATCGGCATCCGGAGTATCGGCCGCGGGCATGGGCGATCCTGCCGGTCAAGGGCATTGGCGACGATCCAGCGGCGGCGGTGCGCGGCCTGTTCGAGCAGGACTACCCTGACTACCGACTCATCTTCGTCGTCGAATCGCAGGACGATCCGGCCTACGCCGCTGTGCGGGCGGAGCTGGGTAAGCATCCGCAGCGGTCGGCGGAGGTGTTGGTGTCTGGCGAGGCGGATGCGAATCAGGGTCAGAAGGTGCACAACCAGCTCGCGGCGCTGCGGCACATCGACCAAGCGAGCCGGGACGAGGACGTGTGGGTGTTCGCCGACAGTGACGCGGCGCCGGATGCCGAGTGGCTGGCGCATCTGATCGGGCCGCTGAGCCAGCAGGATCGATGCGGCGCGACGAGCGGCTATCGCTGGCTGGTCCCTGCGGGTAACGGGGCGAGCAGGCCGTCGGTCTGGTCGCAGCTTGCCTCCGTGCTGAATAGTTCCGTGGCGTGTCTTCAGGGTAAGGGCAGGTACAGCTTTGCGTGGGGCGGGTCGATGGCGATCCGTGTGGGTACGGCGCGGCGTGGGGATCTGGTCAAACGGCTGACCGGCGCGCTGACCGACGATTACCCGATGTGGCGGCTGTGTCGGGATCTGGGGCTGAACGTGTCGTTCGTGCCGCAGTGCCTGGTGGCGACGGCGGCGAAGTTCAGTCTGTTCGGCGAGTCCGGGCTCATCAATTTCGCCCACCGTCAGTATTTAATCACGCGGGTCTATGTGCCGCGGCTGTACGCGTTCGGTCTGTCGGTCACGACGCTCTACGTTGTGGGGATGGTGACAAGCTGGGCGTACTTGCTCACGCACGTCACAGGTGCGGCCGCATGGTGGCAGTGGTCCACACCGGCCACGGCAATCCTTGCGGTGGCTGCAGCGAATCAGTGGCGGGCGGCGGCGCGACGGCGGGCCGTAATGGCAGCGTTCGAAAAGGACGTGACGGATCGGTTGCAGACGGCGCTGCGATGGGATCGGTGGGGCGCTTGGCTCTGGATGCCGCTGCACTGGCTGCTGATGCTGCGTGCGGCGGTTGGCCGCAAGATGACCTGGCGTGGGATTCGCTATCGGCTGGATGGGCCGAATCGGATACGGCGGCTATGACTTCCGGCCCCCGGAGGTTGATCGCGGGCGCGAAAGGTTAATCGAGGATCGAACCGCGGTTCGTTGAACCGCATCTATCGGTGCGGGAGGCGCGGTGCGGGCTATGAACCGACGTGGATGTAGTCGTTGGCCTTGTGCTGCTCGATCATTTCGTAAAAGGCGGTGAAGTCGAGCTGGAGGAATGCGGTGGCGAGCTGCGGGTCGAACTGGACGCCGATGTAGCGATGGATCTCGGTGAGCGCTTCGTCGTGGTCCATGGACTGTCGGTAGGCGCGGCGTGAACTCATGGCGTCGAATGCGTCGGCGACGGCGACGACTCGGCCGAACAGCGGGATGTCCAGGCCGGCCAGGCCTTCGGGATACCCGCCGCCGTCCCATCGCTCGTGGTGATAGAGCACGCCGGGGACCAGGTCGTCCATCTGGCGGATGCTCTGAATGATCTGAGCGCCGATCGTGGGGTGCTGCTTGATCGAGTCGTATTCATCGGCGGTGAGCTTGTCCGGCTTGGTGAGGACGGCTTCCGGGACGCCGATCTTGCCCAGATCGTGCACGAGACCGGACAGATACACGCGCTCGACTTCTTGCGGATTCATGCCGACGGCCTGGGCGAGCATGCGGCTCATCATGGCGACACGTTCGGAATGGCCGCGTGTGTAGCTGTCCTTGGCGTCGATCGCCGAGGTCAGGGCATGCAGCGTGCCCATGAACATGGCCTGCATGTCTTCGTACAGCAGCAGGTTCTCGAGGAAGATGCTCAGACTGCTGGCCAGGGCGTCGCAGAGCATGGCGTCGTCGCTGCCGATGTCGGTTCCGTCACGCTTGTCGCCGCCGAATAGCACGCCCAGGGGCGAGCCGTCCTTCTGACGCAACGGAATGACCAGCAGGTGCTCGGCCAGATCGGTGAGGCGGTCGATGCCGAGGCTCTCGGTTTGATCAATGAGCACGACCTTGTCGGCTTGGGCGTAGCGATGGAATAGCGCCCGGCCCACGTCCTGAACGACCGCCGGGTCGGCTGAATGCTCGCCGACGACCATGAGCTTGCCCGCCAGTTCGTCGAGGCGGCTGTCCTGGTCGGTGATCTGCAGGGCCATCCATCGCAGGCCGGAGACCTGCTGCAGTTCCTCACAGGTGTTGGCGAGGAATGGTCCGGGCGACTGATTGACCGTCATGTTGGAACTGATCTTGTAGAGCAGGCTCAGTTCCTCGTAGGAATCGCCGAGCTGCTGTGTCATGGTCTGCAGTTCGCCGACGTGTCGGTCGGTATCGATGGCGTCTTCGTACATCCAGAGGACGGTTCTGGCCAGCCGATGGACCTCCGGGGCGGTGAGCAGGGCATGACGGTCGACGCGTGCGAGCAGGTATCCGCGGTCGACGCCGGCCGCGTCGCAGACGCGATAGAGTTGCTCGCCGTCCAAGAGGTCCTGGCCGACGAACATGGCCAACATCATCGCGGCTTGCCGACGACTGCTGGGCGCGATCTGGCGACGGCGCTGCGGCGCAAGCGGCATCACCCAGAGGCCCGGCCAGAGCTGCAGCGGCGCTGCGCCGGATTCGGTCAGCTCACTGGCCATGCTCTGCAGTTGCATCAGGAACGCGGGCGACGCGGCGATCAGCTCGGCCAGCCACTGACCGCTGGTTTGCACGCGGACCCGGGCGTTGGACCCCGGCGTCCATGACACGGCAGAGACGCCCAGCAACTCCAGCCGCTGCCAGAGGCGGTTGGGGACGGTCGGCGTCGGGCATGCGTGGGTGGTTTGCGGGGTCATAGGTTAATCGTCGGCCTGCTCCACGGTTTGCGGCTGGTTCAGTAGCTCCTGGACGCGCAGGAGAATCTCTCTGGGCGAGAAGGGCTTACCGATCACACTGGCAATGCTGGTTCGGCCCAGTTGCTGCTGGCTGATGCTGGCTCCGCGGGCGGTGAGCATGATCACGGGTGTGTCGGCGGTCGGCTCACGGTCCTTGAGCTTCTCGCACATCTCCAGGCCGGTCATCAGGGGCATTTGAAGATCGGTGATGATCAGGTCGGGCTGATGGGTCGTGGCGAGTTCGAGCCCTTCCTCACCGTCCTCGGCCGTGACCACGTCGTACCCGGCGTTGGTCAGCTTCAGGCTGACGACGTGCAGGATGTGCGTTTCGTCGTCAACGACCAGAATCAAGGGCTTGCCCGTAGTCATGCGGCGTTACTCCGTGCCTGCTGCGATACTCGCAAGCATCCTCATTCATCTTCGGCCATGGGCAGCACGCACGTGAAGGTGCTGCCGAGCCCGACGCGACTATCCACCTCGATCTTGCCGTGGTGCACGGTCTCAATGATCTGCTTGACGAGGCTCAGTCCGAGACCGGTGCCCTTGGCCATCTTCTTGTGATCGTCCACGCGGTAGAACTTATCGAAGATCCGCGGCAGGTCGGCGGCGCCGATGCCGACGCCGGTGTCGGTCACGGAGATCTCGGCGGTCTTTGCCGCTTTGTTCGCTTCGATCGCGACGGTCACCTCGTCGCCGGGGGAGCAGTACTTGATGGCATTGCCCACGAGGTTGAGCACGGCCTGGTAGATCATGTCCTTGTCGGCGAAGACCTGGACATAAGCGCCGGGCGAATCGAAGCGCAGGGTCACCTGCTTCGCGGTCGCTTGCGGCTGCATGACGTCGATCACTTCGCTGATCAGGCCCGCCAGTGACACGTGCCTGCGATGGACCTTCACCAAGCCCGACTCGATCTGACTGATATTCAGGATGTTATCGATCAGTCGGCCCAGCCGGTTGGCTTCGCCTTGAATGATGTTGTAAAACTCGCACTGGGTCTGTTCATCGCGTGCTTCGCCGTCCATCAGCATCTCGACGTACGCCTTGATGCTCGACAGCGGCGTGCGCAGTTCGTGGCTGACGCTGGAGACGAAATCGCTTTTCAGTTCCGCGACTTCCTTCTCGCGTGTGACGTCCCGGAGGATGGTGACCACGGCGTCGGGCTCCTGCGGGCCGCACTCGTCACTGGCGACGCACGCGAGGGAGACGTCGAAGATGCGCGCATCGGGGCCTTCGCCGCGCCGATGTTCGACACAACGGCGCATCGCCGTGTCGCCGGTTTCCCGCGTTTCCTTGATCAGGTCGACCAAGCGACGATCGTCGATCACCTGGTCGATCGGTTGGTTGGGCTCGAGGTCCGGCGGCAGGTCGAGCGCCTGTAGCGCGGCGTCGTTGGCGAGGGTCAACTGGTTGAACACATCGGTGACAAGGACGGCGTCGTGGACGGCGTTGAGGGTGCACTGGGCGTGTTGGCGCTGCGCGTCGGCCAGACGAAGCTGCATTTGCAGTTCTCGGTGTTGGCGGACGAGCTGCTCGTGGCGTGTTGCCTGCTGGGCGAACGCCTGTTCGACAGCGGCGGCCAGCGCTCGCAGGTCGCGATCCAACAGAGGCAGCGGCGCGGCGGCTTGACCGTCGGCGAGGGTGCTGACGCGAGTGATCAGGCGCCGGACGTGCGTCTCATGGCGCATGAGGATTCGCTGCTGCATCCACCAGGCGATGGCGGCGGTGCCGGCGCAGACCAAGCCGATGAATACGGCGGCATCGGGCCAGGGCGGCCATCCCCAGCGATAGAGTTGGCCGAGCAGCACGGCGGCGCTCAGGCCGGCGATCACGGTGATAAAGACACTGCTGGTGCTTGAGGAAAGTGGACTGACCTGTGGCGCCAGGTACCGGCGCAGTGCGGCCGCTGTGTTGCGGCCGAGGGTCATCGCTTTGTGTTCACTGCGAGCCGACACCGCTTGCCTCCACCTCCACCCCCGCGCCCGGAAGTTGATCGCGGGTACTAAACGGCACACAGCGCGCTGCGCGGCGCTGTGTGGCACCCACCCTCGGCCCCCGCCCCCAAGAAGCCATGTCGGAGGTTATCGGCCGGGGACTTGTGTCCGCTACTGGTCGGCCTGCACGAGCAGGCGCTTCGCGCGTGTG
>Ga0214473_10007086_pt1 | contig 13339 bp, 9 predicted proteins | sample RVTome_7_FD_203509 | JGI IMG/M metagenome (GOLD analysis project Ga0214473, IMG submission 203509) | Soil microbial communities from uranium-contaminated site in the Upper Colorado River Basin, Wyoming, United States - RVT98D197 | ecosystem: Environmental > Terrestrial > Soil > Contaminated >...
CACCTACCTCTGCACAAACCCATTACTCAGGTCTCGAAATCGCCACCGCCCGTTACAGGGGAGGAAAGCGACCCTTCCCAAAACGCGTTTGTGCGCACAAATCCAAACGCGTGGCCCACGCTTCCCCACTTCGCCAAATCACCAAATCGCCAAATTCCCCTCACTGGCTCATCACATCCCCGCCGGTGGCGAGCAGGTGCTCACCCGTCACGTGGTCCGACAGGTAGCACGCCAGAAACAGCGCCACCCGCCCGATGTCTTCCGGGTAGCCGACCTTCCGCAGCGCCGCCGCCTTCGCCCAGCCTTCGGGGTTCTGGCCTGGCTCCCACGTCTTCGCCATGAAGCGCTCGGTCGTCGGCGTGATGATGGCCCCGGGACAGATCGCATTGCAGTAGACCTTGTGTCGGCCCAGTTCTTTCGCGATGTTCCGCGTCAGGGCGATGATCGCCGACTTCGTCGCGCAGTACGCCGCCGCACCCTCCGGTAGCGGCGATACGCCCGAATCCGACGACAGGTTGATGATCTTGCCGCCCCCCTGACGGACCATGACCTTCGCCACCGCCTGCGACAGCATAAACATGCCACGCACATTCACCGCGAAATGTCTGTCCCACATTTCCAGACTCGTCTCGAGAAACGGCACCCAGTCCTGCACCGCCGCGTTATTCACCAGTACGTCGATCCGCTTGAATTCCTTCTCGACACCGCTGACAAACGGCCCGATCGCTCGCTCATCCGACACGTCCAGCTTGCGGAACGTCACCACGTGGCCGGTCTTTTTCTGGATCTCCGCCGCGGCCTCCGCGCCCTTCTTCTCCTGGATGTCCGCGATGACCACCGTCGCACCCTCACGTGCGAATACTTCGGCGATCCCCTTGCCGATGCCTTGGGCCGCGCCCGTGACAATCGCAATCTTTTCATTGAGCAACATGACCAGCCTCCGCAAGACAACCAGGTTGAACAGAGCCTCGTGCGTGAATCAGTGTATCGCTCCTCACCTGCAAACGCCGTCTTGTGCTGACGGACAGTGGCGGTCCCAGCGACGCGGCCTATCAGGGGCGAATCGCATCAATCCACCCGGATTCCCCGCTGCTCCAGCCAGTCTTTGAGGTCGCCCATCTGCGTGTCGAACACTTCATTGTCGTAGTCGTGCTCGAGCCTGGCGATCAGCTTGGCCAAATCCTCGTGTTCCTCGACCAGTTCACTGAGCTTCCGCTCCAGCGCGTCGCTGAGACCGCGAAGCTCATCCAGGGACAGTCGCAGCCCTAGCACGGCCGACGCCTTCCGGATCACCGCCTCGACCCCGCGCAGGTTCCGCCCCTGCACGTACGCGGGGATCTCCGCGACCATGCAGGTCATGTCCAATCCCCGCTCGGCCGCGAGGCCGACGAGATAGCTGGCGATGCTGGCCGGCCCTTCATAGTCGAGCGGCCGCACGCCATGTTGAGCCAGCCCCGCCAGCAGAGCCGGCTGCGACACCGTACCGACAAATCGCGGCTCACGCGTATGCGGCACCGCGCCCGCCACGCTACCCACGAACAAATACTCACGAACGGAAAACGTCCTGCCGATCGCGAAAATGCTCTCGGCGTACGCGTGCCAATGCAGGTTCGGCTCGGGGCCCAACAGCAGCAGCAGACGATTGGCCGGATCGGCGTAGACCGTATTGGCCGGCACGTGAAACGCCTCGACCAGCCCGCCCTTGATTTCCACGTGCGGCCGAACGATCGCCGACATCTCCATCGAGCCGGGAAGCTGTGAGATGTAACTATCCCCCGCGTTGATCTCCGCCACCGGCTGCGCGCCGAGCTGTTCGATCAGAAACTCGAGACTGCCCGTCGAAACTTCTCCCCCATCCATCCAACCCGTGAACGCCAGCAGCATCCGCGCGTCGGTCATCGTCGGCCGATCGTGATACGTCACCCATTCGTCAGCCATGGCCAGGCCCTTCTCATCCACCCGCCTCACCACGCACGCAGCCCCAACGTCCATGTAGCGCCACAGCGCTTATATGACAATCCGACCGACATGGCAACGCCGCGGCCCGGATCTACCTTGAGTGCCGCGAGCCTACGAGATCGTCCCGCGATCGACCACCCGTCGATTCGGACTGCTTCTGCGTGTACGCTATGACTTCCGATGCGCGCCAAGATCACACTGTTCGCCGTCTCGTTGCTCGTCGCGCTTGCTGCCGGCCTGAGCTATCATCTGCTGGATCGCTCGATTGCCCTGTGGGTCCACACCTTGCCGCGCTGGGTCGACGACACAGCCAAGTGGGTCAGCGTCTTGGGTCGATCTGAGCTATGCCTTGTGCCCCTGGCCGTCGCGTTCGCACTTCTCCATTGGCGGCAACGCCACGCCGACGCGGCACGCTGCGCCTTTGTCTTCACCGCCGTCGCCACCGCCACGTTACTCGTCCAAATCCTGAAATACCTCTGCGGCCGATACCGACCCAAGCTCTTCCTCGAGGACGGCCTCTACGGCCTCCAGTTCCTCACCATGGGCCGCGAAGGGTACGACAATACCTCGATGCCCTCCGGCCACACCGCCACCGTCTTCGCATTCGCCATGGCGATGGCGATCATCTTCCCCCGCCTGCGATGGCTTTGGTTCGTCCTGGCCGTGCCGATCGCACTGAGCCGGGTCTTCACCGAATCGCACTACCTCAGCGACGTGATCGCCGGCGCCTGCATCGCCATCCTGATCACACTCGCCATCGAGCAGGCGTTCACGCAGCGCGACATCCGCCTGCGACCGTCTGCGTGATCCGGTCACCCGCCGCTGCGCTGCGCCATCCGGCCATTGAGCACCAGCATCGCCCCTCGGTTGTCACCTGCCATCTCCAGCAGACCGATCACTTCCCGCATCGTCTTCTCTTCCTCCACCTGTTCATTGATGAACCAGTGCAGCATGGTCTGTGTCGCGTAATCGTTCTCCTTGACGGCCAGCGCGTACAGCTTGTTGATCGCCTGTGTGTTCGCCTGCTCCATCGCCAGCGACGCCTGCGCGACCTCCGAGGCCGACTTGTACCCCGCCTTCGGCTCACGCACGGCCCCCAGCACGACCTGACCGCCACGGTCATTCACGTACGCGAACAGCTTCATCGCGTGCTCCACCTCTTCCTTCGCCTGCTGTAGCATCCATGACGCAAACCCGCTGAGGTTCTGACCCTCGAAATACGCCGACATGGCCAAGTACGCGTACGCCGCGGTGAACTCGTACTGGATCTGATCGTTGAGCGCTTTTTCGACATTGTCCTTGATCATCCCATCGTCCCTTTCATGCATGGACAGAGTATTGAAAGACCTCTCACTATAGCGCCCTCAGACACGCCGGCCACCCCTGCCCCGCAACAATCCGCCATCGGACGCTCAGTTGCATTACACCGGCCGTTGCCCTACATAGTCGCGCCGCGAGCACCGCCCCGTCACCCCCATGCCTGTAGGTCAATCCGCCATGGCAACACTCACCTGCCCCGCCACGCCCACCGCACTTCGCTGCGAATACCAGGTCAATCCACTCGGCCTCGGCACGCCCCATCCGCGATTATTCTGGCAGATCCGCGATCCCCGTCGCGGCGCTCGTCAGATGGCCTACCAGATCCGCGTCGCCTCACAGCCCACACTCCTCGACGACGGCAAACCCGATTTGTGGGATAGCGGCAAGATAGATTCCGACCAATCGACCCACATCGAATACGCTGGCCGCGCCCTTCGCTCACGCCAGCGCTGCCACTGGCAGGTCCGAATCTGGGACCCTCGGAAGCCTGCCGACGGCCAGCCCTCCGCCTGGCCCGATCCGCAATCATGGGAAATGGGCCTCCTCAAGAAATCCGACTGGCGAGCCAAGTGGATTGGCCTCAAGCCCACCGGCGATCTCAAAGACTCACAGCCATCTCCGTACCTCCGCAAGGCATTCTCGTCCGGAGACATCGCCGCCGCTCGCCTCTACGTCACCGCCAAGGGTCTCTACGAAGTCCAGATCAACGGCCGACGTGTCAGCGAGGACCTCTTCAACCCCGGCTGGACGGACTACAACAAGCGCATTCAGTACCGCGTCTACGACGTCACTGATCTCCTAAAGTCAGGCGACAATGTCATCGGTGCGATCCTCGGCGACGGATGGTACGCCGGCCACGTCCACCGCGGCGTCCGATGCTATGGTGAGTATCCGCAGCTACTCGTCCAACTTGAGATCACGGCGCCCGACGGGACCGTGCAGACGATTCTCACCGACGAAACATGGCAAGCCGCGACCGGGCCCATCCTGTCATCCGACATGTTCATGGGCGAACACTACAACGCTCGCGTTGAGATGCCCGGTTGGTCCGCACCGCAGTTCGATGCCGCCGCCTGGAAGCCCGTCGACGTGGTCAATCCCCTCGGTGACGCCGCGCTGGTCGCATCCCCCGGCCCCGCTGTTCACCGCATGGACACCGTGAGACCCATCGCCGTCACTGAACCCACCCCAGGCGTCCATATCTTCGACATGGGTCAGAACATGGTCGGCTGGATGCGTTTCACTGTCACCGGCCCGTCCGGCGCTACCGTCACGCTCCGACACGCCGAAATGCTCAATCCCGACGGCACGCTCTACACCGAAAACCTCCGCACCGCCAAGCAGACCAACACCTACACGCTCAAAGGCGGTGGCCCCGAAACCCATGAACCGCGCTTTACCTTCCAAGGCTTCCGTTACGTCGAAGTCACCGGCTGGCCCGCGGGCAAACCGTGCCTCGACGACTTCACCGGGATTGTCCTCTACTCCGACATGCCGACCACCGGCTCGTTCGAGTGCTCCAACGCAGAAGTCAACCAGCTCCAGCACAACATCCACTGGGGCCAGCGCGGCAACTTCCTCGACGTGCCGACCGACTGCCCTCAGCGCGATGAACGCATGGGCTGGATGGGCGATGCCCAGGTCTTTGTCGGCACCGCCTGTTTCAACATGAACGTCGCCGGGTTTTTCACCAAGTGGCTCGACGACGTCCTGGACGCCCAGCTACCCGACGGCGCCTTCAGCAATTACAGCCCCGTCGGCCCAGGCTCCGGACCCGGCGCGGCCGCGTGGGGCGACGCCGGCGTCATCTGTCCTTGGCACATTTATCTGCGATACGGCGACCGGCGCGTGCTGCATCGCTGCTACACCGCCATGGCCGGGTGGATTGACTACTGTCAGAAGAACTCAGCTAGCCTCATCCGCCCCGACATCGGGTACTTCGGCGACTGGCTCTCCATCAACGCCCCCACACCCAACGAACTGATCGCCACCGCTTACTTCGCCTACAGCACGCATCTGATGAGCCACATCGCCGCCGCCCTCGGCAAGAAGCGGGATCACAAGAAATACGCCGCACTCTTCAGCCGCATCAAACGCGCCTTCAACCGTGAATTCGTCACCCGGGCCGGCCGCGTCTGCGCCGAGACTCAGACGGCTTACGTCCTGGCCCTCGCCTTCGACCTGCTCGACTCACCCGCCCGGCCCGCCGCCATCAACCACTTCATCCACAACATCCAAGGACCGTGCAAGGGCCATCTCTCCACCGGCTTCGTCGGTATCCGCGACCTTCAGCCCGTCCTCACGAGAATCCGTCGCCTTGACGTCGCCTATCACCTGCTGCATAACAAGCAGTTCCCTTCCTGGCTGTACCCCATCACCCACGGCGCGACCACCATTTGGGAGCGATGGGACGGCTGGACCCACGACAAGGGCTTCCAGACGCCCAGCATGAACTCCTTCAATCACTACGCCTACGGGTCCGTCGGCGAGTGGCTCTATGAAGCTGTGGCCGGCATTGCGCCTCACCCCGATCAGCCCGGCTATCAGCACGTGGTCATCCACCCCCACGTCGACCCCTCGACCCACACAACCCCCATCACCTGGGCCAAAGCTCACTACGACAGCATCCACGGCCGAATCGAAACCCACTGGCGCATCGAGGCCGGCCGGTTCACGCTCGACGTCACCATCCCCGCCAACTGCACCGCGACCGTGTACTTGCCCACCGACTCCCCCGACGCCGCACGCGAGTCTAACTCACCGCTCGACAGCGTCGACGGCCTATCGAACGTCCGCACCGATGGCGCCGAGGTTCTCTGCCAGCTCGCCGCCGGTCAGTACACCTTCACCTGCCCAGCCCCAAGCCGGACCTGATCCCGGCGCGCCGGGAGAAGGTCCGGGTCCGACGCCCCATCTGCCATGCGATAAAGAAAAAACCTGGCCCCGACGATTCGCGGCCAGGTCGTTTCTTGCTCAAGTTGTGGATCAGAGCGCCGTCAAAACCCACGACGACGCTGAAATGAATTACCTTCGCCGCAGCAGCGCCAACCCTCCCAGCACTAGCAAGCCAATGCTCGCCGGCTCGGGAATGGCCCCCGCCTCGCCCCCACCGGTCAGCAGTATGACGAAGGGGTTGATGTCCAGCAGGTTGATGATCGGATCGCCAGGGTTGGCCATCTGGCTCGGGTCGATCGCCGGGATGTCGGCGGTCGGGTAGGCAACCATGTAGCCAGGCATGTTTGTCAACGCCAGGACGAAGTCGTTGATGTCCAACAAGTTCGTGATCCCGTCCAGGTTGAAGTCGCCCGCCTGCTGCGTCGTCACTTGCAGGTTGAAGTCGTCAAACCCCATGTAGAACGTGTCCGTCACACGACCCTTGTCGTAATACCAGAAGTACATGTGGGCTTCGTGATACGCCGCCGCGTCGACCACGATGGCGTAGTAGTCCCACGACTTGCTCGGCATCATGCTCAGGTAATGCCACGAGGCGTCGTCCCACAGATAGGCTTCGTTCGCCGAGTCCACCGTCACCCAGCCGCCGGTGTCATCGATGCCGCCGCCAACCTGGCCCGGATCCGTATACCACCCGCCCCAGTTGAACCGCGCCAGGATCTCACCGTCACCCACCGGAGCGCCGATCGGATCGCCGCCCAACGGCTGCTGGAAGGATCCGGGGCCGGTGTTGAAGACCGACGTGTCGTTCGTGGGCAGGAAGTTTAGACCGTAGACCTTGACCTCAGCGTAATGGGCGTTGGTTGGGTCCGCGTCGTCCCAATCTTCGTAGAAGAAGTCGAAGGTGAACTTGATCGGGGCATTCGTGGCCGCCGGCGTCGCGGGAGCAGCCACATACGTGCCGAACATCGGTCGGAACATTGTCACGTCCAGAACGTGGTTGCCCGCGTTGTACGGATCGACCGACACGTTCACGTTCCCGATGTCTTCCTTGAACATGCTGTTGTAGCCGTTGTTGTTCCCCACCGTCTGGTCCAGCGCGACAAGGTCGCGCGGATCGTCGTGCATCGACCAACCGCCACCCGCGTCAACGCCCGGAACGAATGGGAACTCGGCCAGCGACGGCTGACCCCAGTGCATCAGCCACATACCCACGTCGTAGTCCTGGCTGAAACGGTGATTGGGAATCGGGTCATCCCCAGTCGGCCCGCCGCCGTCAGGCGTCGCGTGCTGCTTCAAATACGTGTCCGATTCAAAACCGCCCCCTGTGATCACGTTCGCCGATAGTCCGGCCCAAGCGGTTGACGCAGCGAACACCACTGCGAACGCCGCCACAATCCAAACACATGTGCGCATGTCGATCTCTCCTTCCTAAGATGGGGAAATGGGCTCTCTCAGTCGCCGCCGACAGATGCCAGTCACACGGGACGCAGCGCCCGATGGCCGCTACCGCCACGCCTGCACGGCAACCCCCACCGCTCTGCCGATCGGCCCACAACTACTGTAGTTTACCACGCGAATCCCCTCTCCGTCAAGCTTTTTTCCCCGCCTCGCGATAAACGGCAGGGAACAAACCAAACAAAACCCGTACGACAAGCCCCGTCCCAGCCGCCCGACCCCGTTGTCGCAACCGAAGTAGAAATGTCCCCTTGTTCAACTGAGTAGAACTGTCCCCTGGGTGGGGTTGCGGTGGCTGGCGTAGCGGAGGCGAGCGCAGCGAGCCGTAGCGGAGCCGGCCACCGCCGGCGACGATCGCCAGGGATGGGTCGGCGAGGGCTTCACCGGCCCGACATGCGCGGCCAGACGCCGGGCCAGCGGCGGCTTGATCGGTTCGGGTCGCGGCGGGCGCTCGGCTCGTTCGACGTAGCGGAGCAGCCGCCCGGCGGCCAGCAACTCGATGCGGCCGTCGAGGTGTTGGCGGACCTCGACGCGTTTGTGACGATACGCCGTCGCATCCGGGCCCGACAGTTGGAAGCGGCGGCCTCGCCAGCAGACGCATCCGTCGCGGCCCAAGGCGCGTGGTTCCTTGATCGGGCACAGCGTCGCGTCCAGTGCTTCGGGCGCTGGCGGTGGGCGATGCGCGTCGACCGTGTCCGCCGGCTCGACGGCGAATCGCGCGTTGTGCTCGGCGAGGAATGTCTGATCCAGGTAGGCGTTGGCCGCGTCGATCGTGGTGATCCCTTCGAGCTTCAGCAGCTTGACCAGCCGATCCTGTCCCGGCGCGCCGGGATTCATCCGCTCTACGCGCCCCTTGGCTTGCGGGCTGTGGGCGCAGATCAGCTCGACGCCCAACTCCGCCATCGCCTGGCCGAATCGCGTCGGCGGACGCACGCCTGTGCGGTGTTCGATCTCATCGGCGGCTTTGTCGTTGCGGCGGTGGATGCTGTGGCGGTCGGGGTACAACGCCGCCGGCAGGCCGTGACGATCCACCCATTACTGGAAACTACGCATCACCGCCACGGTCGTCTCGGCCTCGAAGAGCCGCGCGTGCGTCCAGCCCGTCGCGTCGTCGACCATCACCATCAGCGTGCAGCGGTCCTGCCCGTCACCGAACCACGCGTGATCGCTGCCGCGTGCGTTGCACCAGTTGACCGAAACGCGGCCGCCGCTGCCGACGCCGATGCCGACGACGCTTGTCCCGACGCGGCTTCCACAACCCCGCCGCGATCAACCAGCCTCGCAACGTCTCGTGATCCACCGCCAAGTCGTCACGCGCCGCGATCTGCTCCGATGCCAGCGTCGGACCCAAGCCCTGATAACGCTCACGGTACAGCTCGATCGCCCGCTGTCGACGCGCGTCAGCCACCTGCCGGTTGTTGCTCGGCCGCCCCCGTAACCCGTGCACCAACCCCGCGTCGCCGATCTGCCGGTAGTGCTTCCACAACCGCTTGGCCTGACGGTAACTGAGCCTCAGCCGCCGTGATGCCTCCATCAGATTCATGTGACCGTCCCTGATGCGGCTGAACATCGCCAGCCGATCCCGTTCCTTGAGCGTCATCCGAAGTGTCTCCATAGGGGACAGTTCTACTTCAGTCCAAAGGGGACAGTTCTACCTCGGTTCCCACAAGCCGCCCAACCCCGTTTGACACCCGCCGGCGGCCTCATACACTTACTTTGTCGGGGATGTGGGCTTGCCGGGCAGGCGCCCGGCCGCAAAGCCCCAGCGACACTCACCCGGACCGCTCAGCGGTCCCGATCAGAAGTTTCCACACAAACCCTGCACAACGCCCCGCAGGTTGACAATCCTGCACGGACCGTTATAGTGCCCGGCTCGCCACGAGGTGCCAAGCCCTGCACACGCACGGCTTCACACCCCGCGACGAGCGGAACCCAGATGGCGATGCGGCATGCGGCTAATACCGCAGCACACGCCCATGGGAACTGATCTTTGACAAGTGGATATGTTGCAAACGGGTATGCACTTTGTTTGTTTAAAGTGCTTACCGAGTGCTCGTGCAATCCTGAGGAGCTTGTCCCGATTTCTTCTATCGGGATTGTGGGGCCCCGCAAAGGCCCAACGGATGATGCTGACCTTTAGAGCGATCTCTTGTCATAAGCGGATTATATCCCCCCGCAACGGCAGCGCGTCGGTCGTAGGTCGGTGTGATCAAGCTACTAAGGGCGCACGGTGAATGTCTTGGCGTCAAGAGGCGATGAAGGACGTGGGAACCTGCGAAAAGCCTAGAGGAGCTGGTAACCAAGCTGTGATTCTAGGATCTCCGAATGGGGAAACCCTCCCGCCTTGTGCGGGAATCCATGCCTGAATGCATAGGGTATGGAAGCGAACCTGGTGAACTGAAACATCTTAGTAGCCAGAGGAACAGAAAGAAACCTCGATTCCGTCAGTAGCGGCGAGCGAAAACGGATGAGCCCAAACCATCCTTCGGGATGGGGTTGCGGGCGCCAACGTGGCACACGTGATGCATTCGTGAATCGGTTGGAATGCCGAACCGCAGAAGGTAAAAGTCCTGTAGCGCTCGCGGATCGTGGCCTAGGCGTACCAGAGTAGCGCTGAGCTCGTGAAACTCGGCGTGAAGCTGGGGGGCCCACCCCCCAAGGCTAAATACTCCTTGACGACCGATAGTGAATCAGTAAGGTGACCGAACGATGAAAAGCTCCCCGATAAGGGAAGTGAAAAGTACCTGAAACCGTGCGCTTACAAGCGGTCGGAGTCCCGATTCGTCGGGATGACGGCGTGCCTTTTGCATAATGAGCCGGCGAGTTAATCTCTGCGGCAAGGTTAAACCGTACCCCGGTGTAGCCGAAGCGAAAGCGAGTCTTAAAAGGGCGAACAGTCGTAGGGATTAGACGCGAAACTGAGTGATCTACCCATGGCCAGGTTGAAGGGAAGGTAACACTTCCTGGAGGACCGAACCCGTTTACGTTGAAAAGTAATGGGATGAGCTGTGGGGAGGAGTCAAAGTCTTATCAAACTCAGAGATATCTCGTTCTCCTCGAAATAGCTTTAGGGCTAGCCTCACGTAACAGCTTGTGGGGGTAGAGCCACTGGACGGGGATGGGGAGCTACCAGCTTGCCCACCCTAACCAAACTCCGAATACCACAGGCCCCTGTCGTGGGAGTCAGTCTATGGGGGATAATCTTCATGGACGAAAGGGAAACAACCCGCACCGCCAGCTAAGGTCCCTAATCTTGTCTTAGTTCTTAAGGAAGTCAGATTGCCGTGACATCCAGGATGTTGGCTTAGAAGCAGCCACCATTTAAAGAGTGCGTAACAGCTCACTGGTCGAGGAATCTGGCGCCGATAATGATCGGGAATAAGACATGAACCGAAGCTGCGGGCTCTGACCTTGTGTCGGAGCGGTAGAGGAGCGTTGCTGTCTGCTTTGAAGCGAAAAGGTGACTTTTCGTCGAGCGACAGCAAGTGATTATGCCGGCTTGAGTAACGATAATGCAGGTGAGAATCCTGCACGCCGAAAGCCTAAGGGTTCCTGGGCAAGGTAATTCCGCCCAGGGTTAGTCGGAACCTAAGGCGAGGCCGAAAGGCGTAGTCGATGGACGGCAGGTTAATATTCCTGCACCCACTGGTGAGGTTGAAGCGACGTGACGGACCCCAGATGTCAGGCGGCTGATTAGTCGTGGCCGTTGCCGAAAGGCTAAGTCCGATTTGATGACAATGCTGGCTGAAGAGGTCCCTCGAAATAGCGCTCGTGGACGATCCAGTGGTCCGTACTAAAACTGACACAGGTAGGCGTGGCGAATAGCCTCAGGCGCTCGAGAGAACGGTTGTTAAGGAACTAGGCAAATTCACCCCGTACGTTCGCAACAAGGGGGCCCTCCCTCACTTCGGTGAGAAGGGCGCAGAGAAAAGGCTCTAGGGACTGTTTATCAAAAACACAGGACTGTGCCAACTCGCAAGAGGATGTATACAGTCTGACGCCTGCTCGGTGCCGGAATGTCAAGGAAGCGGGTCATCTTGATTCGTCAGGAGAAGCTCGCGACTCAAGCACCGGTAAACGGCGGCCGTAACTATGACGGTCCTAAGGTAGCGAAGTTCCTAGTCGGGTAAGTTCCGACGTGCATGAATGGCGTAACCACTGGAGCACTGTCTCAACAACCGACTCGGTGAAATAGAAGACGCGGTGAAGATACCGCGTACCCGCAGCAAGACGGAAAGACCCCGTGGACCTTTACTGTAGGCAGGTATTGGCCACGAATGCGTTCTGCGTAGGATAGGTGGGAGGCTTTGAAACTCGGGTCCCGGCTCGAGTGGAGCCAACGTTGAAATACCACCCTTTGCGTATTTGTGACCTAACTTCGACTCCGTGAAACCGGACGAAGGACCGTGCCTGTTGGGCAGTTTGACTGGGGCGGTCTCCTCCCAAAGAGTAACGGAGGAGTGCAAAGGTCGGCTCAGCGCGTTTGGAAACCGCGTTTTGAGTGCAAGAGCACAAGCCGGCTTTACTGCAAGACTTACTAGTCGAGCAGTCACGAAAGTGGGCTCTAGTGATCCGGCAGTGCCGTGTGGAAGGGCTGTCGCTCATCGGATAAAAGGTACCCCGGGGATAACAGGCTGATCGCCTCCGAGCGTACATAGCGGCGAGGCGGTTTGGCACCTCGATGTCGGCTCATCACATCCTGGGGCTGAAGGCGGTCCCAAGGGTTGGCTTGTTCAGCCATTAAAGTGGTACGCGAGCTGGGTTCAGACCGGCGTGAGCCAGGTCGGTCCCTATCTGCTGTGGGCGTAGCAAGTTTGCGAGGATTCTTCCCTAGTACGAGAGGATTAGGAAGGACCAACCCCTGGTGTGCCAGTTGGACCGCTAGGTCCATCGCTGGGTAGCTAAGTTGGGCAGGGATAACCGCTGAAAGCATCTAAGCGGGAAGCCCCCCTCAAGATGAGACTTGCATTCCCGATTTATCGGGAGAGAGACCCCCGGAAGACTACCGGGTTGATAGGCCGTAGCTGTAAGGGCCGAAATGCCCTCAGGTGAACGGTACTAACGGTCGATCGCTTGATCACTCCGACCCTCGACCGACGATGTTCGTCGTCGATGGGTCAGATCCAAGCTCCTCAGTAAAGATTGCACGCAATCGGTAAGCACCCCCGGAAGCATGAACGCGTGTTGACCAGTTAACCAATTAACCAGTCAACCAGTCAACCAGTCAACCAGTCAACGTACCCGAATGCAACATGTCCGACAGCATTGCGGCAGCGCTCGGCGAAAGCCGTGCGATTGGCATTGTCGGTGACCCAATAGCAGCGGGGCAACACCTGATCCCATCCCGAACTCAGCAGTTAAGCCCGCTACGCCGATGATACTGCATCAGCGGGAAAGTAGGTCGTCGCCGACTTTTTTCAGCCCCGGCACCCTAAAGGTGTCGGGGTTGTTTTTTGATGGTCTTGCTGGCGGCTGGTGGTTAAGCCCGCTACGCGCCCTGACCTGCTTCCAATGATAACGTCCTGACTTGTGTGCACATTTGAAGAAGCAGCGCTCGAGTCGGAAGGTGTTGTGTGTAATCGCAACCCTTTTCTCGACAGGAGAGCTGCCATGCAGAGTGTACAAGATGGGATCCAGGAAGGGCCAGAGGTTGTGGGTCAATCGGGGTTGATTCAGGTGGATCAGAAGCAAGTCAAGACCCACTTGGACG
>Ga0214473_10007087_pt1 | contig 13338 bp, 13 predicted proteins | sample RVTome_7_FD_203509 | JGI IMG/M metagenome (GOLD analysis project Ga0214473, IMG submission 203509) | Soil microbial communities from uranium-contaminated site in the Upper Colorado River Basin, Wyoming, United States - RVT98D197 | ecosystem: Environmental > Terrestrial > Soil > Contaminated >...
TGCGCACCCACTTCGATGACCGCGTGAGCCCGTGCTCGAGTAAAGAACGCCCGCAGCGCAGCCTGCGTCGTCTTCACCCTGTGCTGCTGCTTCGTCCCATCGGGGGCGAATACGTAGATCGCGCTCGTCTTGTCTCCCAGGTCGCATCCGATCGTCTCGATGATAGAATTCGTCATGGTCGCTCTCTCCTTTGGACTTCGAGTCATTGAAACCGCAGATTATCTGCGGCTTGGGGAGAGCGGCCTCCTCATTCCATCTGTGTCGGGATGATCCTCGTCGGGCGCTCGGGGAGGCCAGCATCGAAGATATCCGCCAGCGGCTCCAGAGCCCACCCAGCGTCCGGATGGTGCAGCGGCTCCTCTCGCCTCTTGTCGAGATCGGTCGGGTGTCGCGCACGGGCAAGGGCCGGTCCACGAGGTACCGCCTTGCGGGATAGGGACACCAGGTTCGCGAAGGGTTCGCGAAGGGTTCGCGAAGGGTTCGCGAAGGGTTCGCGATTGTTCGCGAAGGGTTCGCGAAGCGACGGCCAGCCACCGAGGCCCCGTCGGTCCGGCCCCTGTCCCTGTCCGCGTCCTGAGGATGGATCACATCTTCATGCAGGCCGCTCCCGTTGAGCGCCGGTGCCGGGCGGACCGCCGCTCGGCGTGATCAACGCCGCGGATGCAGGCGCCGCCACGTCGTGGCAGCCACGCGGTCGAGCTTCGCGTCCGCCGCGGCGGCTGCTGCTGGGTCGAGATCGCCCCAGGCGGCCGCGACGCGAAGGGCGGCGCGCGTCTCGGCGAGGGATCCGAGCGCCGTATGCAATCGCGCGCGGCGGTTGCCCGGGTCGGAGCCGTCGGCCTCCGCCAAGTTCAAGGCCGTCGAGCTCGCGGCACGGCGCAGCTGATCGCACAGGCTGCGGTCAGCGCGACGGATACTCGCGGCGAGCGGGCGCAGGACAACGATGGCGTCGAGCATCAGCTCGAGCGCGGTGAGTCGGTCGGGGTCTCGCATGCCCCCCCACGGCGCGAAGGGCATGCCAGCGCCGTTCAGCTGGCGTGACCTTCGCGCCCCGAGGGCGGCGAGATGCCGACCAGCAAGCTCGTGCGTCCCCGCTCGCCGACCCAGTCCCAGTCCCCGACCCTGTCCCTGCCCCCGACCCCGACCCCGACCCCGACCCCGACCCCGACCCCGACCCCGACCCCGACCCCGACCCCGACCCCGACCCCGACCCCGACGAGCGCCATCAGCGCGCTGCGGCCGCGGCCTGCTCCTCCTCGAGCCGAAAGGCGCGCGAACGGATCGCCCGGAGCACCATGATCTCGCTTCCCGCCGTGATCCCCTGACCGAAGGACGGGTTGCCGTTCACGACCATGCGGATGAGCCACGAGGCGTCCGCCGGATCGAATCGCGCCCAGCCCACGACCACCGCCTCGCGCCAGGGGAAAGCCAGCGTGTCGAACCTCCACCGTCCCTCCGACAGCGCCCCTGAGACGCCCGCGACGGTGACGAGCGAGCCCTCGTCGGTCAGGCGCATGGTCCCCGACGTGCCGATGAGCGGCACGTCGATCCCCCATTCGAAGTCGATTTGTCCAGCCTCCTCGGCCGTGACCCTCGCGTAGCTGCCCGGGATGAGGGCCGGGCCGAACTGGCGCGGGTCTGTCATGACCGCCCGCGTCTGCTCGACCGTTCGGCCCATCCTACCGATGGCGGCCACCTGGTAGAGCTGGTCCCCGTTCATGTCGAGCAGCACCAGATCACCGCGCGCCAGGATGGGCGCCAGCGGCATCAAGTCCACCGGCGGCCGGCGCAGCGCCGGCAGCTCCGAGGGCGCGGGGGTGGAGAGCCCCGCTCGCCGCTCCGCTTCCCTCTTGGTGCCCAACAGCATCTCCAACGCCAGCGACATGTTGATCGTGCGGTTGATGCTGCGTTCGCTCCCGATCTGTCGCGTGACCCAGTTGGCATCTCGAAGGTCCATGCGCGAGGAGAAGACGAGCAGGCTCTGAGCGGGGCCTTCCACGTACGCCCGCCAGACCTGCCGGCCGATGCCCATGTCCCCCCCGGTGCTGCGGACCTCCACGCGGTACGGGCGGTCCCGCCGTCGTCCAGGCGGGGGGTACACGTTCATGAAGCTGTTGCCGTGCAGCGTGAAGACCGCCGTCCGCCAGGTCCACTCGTAGGCGGTCAAGGAGCCCCGCCGCGACCGGATGTCGACCGAATCGAGGGCCGGCATGAAGCGCGGATAGCCCACAGGATCGGCGATCAGCGCCGCGACCTCGGACGCTGGTGCGCGCACCCGCACTGCGAAGATGATGGCCGGCAGATCCGTGTCGTCCGAGAACTCGACGAGCCCCACCGGACCACGCTCGAGATAAGGCTGAAGGACGGTCCGCTCTTGCCGACTGAGGAGCCCGAGGCGTGCGGTCTGGGCGTCGACCGGCTGGCCGTCGACCGGCTGGGCGACCGCCGTGGTCGGCACCCCCGTGAGGGTCGAGGTCAGGAGAAAAGCCGTGATCAAGCGAAACATGTGGCTCTTGGACGGGGGCACCCGCCCAACCGTTCAACGGGTAGTATGCTCCGTCGATGGGCGTCCGGGTCCGTGCCACGCGTTCCACGCGCCTGCTCTGGTTGCTGGCCGTGATGGTCGCCGGGGCGGCTGCCCTCCTCGAGTGGGCGCTGGCAGGCTCCGCGCAGGAGCAGCCGCCGCCGCGCGCGGCCGATGAGGTCCCCTTCGACGCGGTCTACGATGTCCCGCCGGACGGGTCGGTCCCCGCCGGGGCGAACGAGACGCTCCCCACGGAAAGCTCGGCCATCACGCCAAAGTGATCGGACGGCCACACCCCGTCCTCGGGCTCGTCGTAGATCACGCGTGCCTCGAGTGGCTTGCCCCTGCGCTTCATATCGGGCCCCCGCACCAGGATGTAGTCGATCCGTCGGGCCGGTTCGTGCACTTCCGCAGCGTAGGCATTGCGCGGGTCGAACGTGTGTCCGGGATCACTCCCGCAGTAGCGCCACACGTCGGCGAAGTAGACGCTCTGTCCGCCGACCGTGGCGAGCCCCGTGAGATAGCGTATCTCGTCCGAGTCCGGCTCCGCGTTCAGGTCGCCCATGAGGATCGGCGGATAGTCCCCGCCCCGGACCGGAACCTCGGCGCGGACCAGGTCGGCGATGAAGCGCGCCTGCTCGAGACGGACCGACCCCTCGTGGAGCCGGTAGCTCAGGTGGGTCACGAACACGTGCACCTTGCCGCAGGGGGCATCCACGACCGCGTGCAGCACCGAGCGTGCGTGGCCCGTGGCCTCCGCACCCGGCAGCTCGTGGCGTGCCTGGGCGAGGATGGGGTAGCGGCTGAGCAGCGCGTTGCCGAACGACAGGCCCGAGCCGACCTCGTGCCCTTCCGCATAGGCCACCTCGTAGGATAGCCCCTCGGCGAGCTCGCTGGCCTGATCGAGGGCCCCTGAGCCGGTCCGCAGCCGCAGAACTTCCTGCAGACCCATCAGATCGGGCCTCCACCGCTCCATCCCCTGGCGGATCAGGTGTTTGCGATCGTCCCAGGGGCCCAGGCGGTTCCAGATGTTGAGCGTCACCACGCGCAAGCGATCCACGGCCTTGGCGTAGCAGAAATCCGGCTCTGTCGGGGTTCGTTTGACGGAGTGCCCCACTCTCGGTCAACTTGTGCCGGGAGTCCTGTGCAGCAGTTCGGCAAATACGTGCTCATCGAGCCCATCGCCACGGGCGGCATGGCCGAGGTGTTCAAGGCGCTCTGGCGCGGGGACTCGGGCTTCGAGCGGACGGTGGCGATCAAGAGGATCCTCCCTCACCTCACCGAGGACGAGGACTTCATCAAGATGTTCATCGACGAGGCGAAGATCGCCGTCCAGCTCAGTCACGCCAACATCGCCCAGATCCTCGACCTCGGCAGGGAAGGCAGCAGCTACTTCATCGCCCTCGAATACATCGACGGCCGGGACTTGCGCGCTGTCCTCGAGCGCGAGCGGGAGAACGGGCGGGCGGTGCCGGTCGACATGGCGACGCACATCGTGATGAAAGTGGCCTCGGCCCTGCACCACGCCCACGCCGCCACCGGTCGGGATGGCCAGCCCCTGAACATCATTCACCGCGACGTGTCCCCCCAGAACGTGCTGGTCTCCTTCGAGGGCGAAGTGAAGGTGATCGACTTCGGCCTCGCGAGGGCGGCGGGGCGGCTGACCCAGACGCAGGCCGGTGTCGTCAAGGGCAAGCTGGCCTATATCTCGCCCCAGCAGGCGCTCGGTGAGCCCTTCGACCACCGCAGCGACATCTTCTCCCTCGGCGTGTCCTTCTACGAGATGCTCACCGGCTATCGCCTGTACCACCGCAAGACCGACGTGGACACTCTCCTCGCGGTCCAGGCGTGCGAGGTCGTCCCTCCACGCCAGTGCGCTCCGCACATTCCGGTGCACCTCGAGGCGATCCTCATGCGGACTCTCCAACGCGACCCCAACATGCGCTATCAGACCGCCATGGATCTCCACGACGACCTCGAGGTCTTCGTGTACGAGTCGGGCAACGTCGTGACTCGCCATGCTCTGGCTGACTATCTGCAGGAGCTGTTCCAGCAGGCCCCAACAGCAGCTCGGGTGGCCCAGCACGACCTCGCGGCGGAGGTCGAGTCCCTGCCGCCCGATTCCATGCCGCCCGACATGACTCGACCGGCCGACACCGATCCGCCCCGTCCGGGACTGGACGTTGGCATTCAGACAGAGCACGAGCCCCTGGCGGACGTCGACAATCTGGACACGCGAGCGGTGGTCCTGCCCGAGGTCTCGCGGTCCGACGCGCAGCCTCGGGCGGGACTGGGCGCCGACGTGCCCGTCGACGTGGACTTGGGCGAGCTCGACGCGGGCATGGAGCACCATGCCCCGGTGGACGCCATGAGCGAGGATGCGCAGACGGTCCACCACGTGGCGCGCCTTCCTCACCGAGAACCGGGCGAAGCAGCGACCGCCACGGACACCATCCCCGCTCCTCCCATGTTCGAGAGCGAGGATGCGGGCGGCGTACCGGAGGAGGCTCCGACGCAGCTCAATCGCGCCCCGACCGCGGAGGAGATCCTGGAGATGTTCCAGGAGGCCGATGCTACGGATGACGAAACGGTGGTGGGCGAGCCGTCGACCTTGCTGCGAGACCTGTCCCGTCGGCGGGACCCCAAGTAGGCACTTGCGGGGGCTACCCGCATCGCAAGCCCCGCATTGTGCTATTGCTACGCATCGGATCGCGTCGTCATGGGTGAGGAGCACCGCTACAGCGACGAGGAAGTGCGCGAGATCCTTCGCCGTGCGGTCGAGAGACAGCACGAGCGGGACGACCGGCTCAGCCACGACGAGCTCGAAGCGGCTGCCCAGGAGATCGGCATCGACGCCGGGACCTTGAGGCGTGCCGCGGAAGAGGTGCGCCACGACACGGCGCGCAAGCGCAAGCGCGCCGAGCGCCGAAAGCGAGAGCGGCTCAAATACCTCCAGTCCCTGCTCAGCTTCGCGTTCACCACGGGCCTGCTGTACTTCGTGGATCTCTTTACGCCAGGGGGGCCCTGGTACCACTGGGTCCTCCTCATCTGGGGGACGATCATGGCGATCAAGGGAGCCAAGCTCTTTCTCCCCGGCGCCGTCGAGAGACGCGACCGACGGGAGGACGCGCGCGAGCGGGCGCATGCCCTGCGTGAGCAGAAGCGACAGGAGCGGCAGAAGTCGCGCGCAGGACGCCGGCAGGTGGAACGGGATTTCGAGGATGCCGTGGAGAAGGGGGTTACCCTGCTGCTGTCGGCCGCCGCGAAGCACATCGTTTCCGTCAGTCGTTCGGTGCAGACCAGGGAAGGCAGCGAAGGCTCCGACTTCGCCCGCTATGTCACCGACCGCAAGCGAGGGGAACGCATGGGGGAGCCCATTCCGCCGCCGGTCGTCACGCCCCCACCGCGCGCCCGGGTCGCCGAGGAGGTCTCGCCCACGTCCACAGAGGAGCTCGTGGAAGAAACCCGAGGAGAATCCGCGCGCCAGCGCCGCCGCTGAGAGCACGGGATCGCCACGAACGGCGAAGGCCAGCCGTCCCGGGCTGAGGGCGGCGCTGAAGGCGCCCCTTGACCGCGGGGGAGCCTTTCCGTATCCAGCACGGGGCGCGAGTGCCCGGAGGACGACGAATGAAGATCTTCATCGATACCGCCGACGTCGAAGAGATCCGCGATGCCGCAGCCATGGGCGTCATCGACGGTGTCACGACCAATCCCAGCCTGGTCGCCAAGACGGGACGCGCGCTCGAGGACCTGATCGTCGAGATCTGCGAGATCGTCGACGGACCCATCAGCGCGGAGGTTCTCTCGACCGACGTGGACGGCATGGTCCGCGAAGCCAGGGAGCTGGCCAAGCTGCACCGGAACGTCGTCGTGAAAGTCCCGCTCATCGCCGACGGTCTCAAGGCGGTGCAGAAGCTCAGCGCCGAAGGAATCAAGACAAACGTGACGCTGTGCTTCAGCGCCACGCAGGCCTTGCTCGCGGCCAAGTCGGGCGCGACCTACATCAGCCCGTTCGTGGGCCGTATCGACGACATCAGCGGCGAGGGCATGGAGCTGATCGAGCAGATCGTCCAGATATATCGGAACTATGACCTGGAGACGCAGGTCCTGGCCGCGAGCATCCGTCACCCGGTCCACGTCGTCCAGGCGGCTCTCATCGGTGCCCACGTAGCCACGATCCCACACCAGGTGATCCATCAGCTCCTTCGGCACCCTCTCACCGACCGCGGGCTCGAGAAGTTCCTGGCTGACGCCAAGAAGACGCCCAAGGCTTGACGCCGAGGCCGCATTCGCGCTTGCTCTGCGCTGGCCCATGACCGACTCGAACGAGCTCGGCGCCCCTCCCCGCATCGACGTGGAGCTGCTCGGGGAACGCTCCGGCGCGGCGGACGTGGGTTTCCTGCGGCTCCGCCGGCTTCGCTTCCGGAACACCCACGCCGACGGCACCGTCAGCGAGCCCTACGACTACGACGTGGTCGAGCGCGACGCCATCGACGCGGTGGGCATCGTGCTCGAGGCATCGAGCGCCCGGGGCCCGACGATCTGCCTGCGCTCTGCTCTGCGGCCGCCGCTCGCCCTGCGCAGCGGCTACAGCGTCGTCGATTCCGCGGAGCCCGCCTCGCCCGTGGTCTGGGAGATCCCAGCAGGCCTCGTCGAGCCCGAGGAGTCTGGCGAGGAGGGCCTGCGAGCCTGCGCTGCGCGCGAGACGCTCGAGGAGGTGGGCATCGAAATCGCCCCGAGCGCGTTCGGTCGCCTCGGCCCGGCGGTCGCGCTCAGCCCCGGGGTCATCGGGGAGAAGCTCCACTTCCTGCTGGCCTGCGTCGACTCCGCTGCCCGAGGAGCCCCGACCGAGGACGGGTCCGCAGTCGAGCGCGGCGCGGAGGTCCGCTTCGTCGCCCTGGGCGAAGCGCTTCGAGCGTCTCGCGACGGGAGGATAGCGGACGTCAAGACGGAGGTCGCCATCCGGCGCCTCGCTGAGCTGCGAGGCATCAAGTGACGTCCAGACACGCCGCGAGTCGCGAACCGCGCGTCCTGGTCGTCTACAAGAAATCGACCTACCAGCAGCTCGTCAACGAGCAGCGCAATCGCAGGGTCCGAAAGCTCCTCGCCGAGGGCGATCGCACGGTCGAACGTTTCCGCGAGGCGCATGAGGCCCATCTTCGCTCCGTCGAAGCGACGAAACGCGCCCTGCGCTCGCTCGGTGTGCGCCACGCGTTCGCCTACCTCGAAACCAGGAGGGCCTCGGCGCGGGGCTTCGACCTCGTCGTGACGCTCGGAGGAGACGGAACGCTCCTGTGGGCCTCCCACATGGTGCAGGCCGAGACGCCTATGCTCGGCCTCAACACCTCTCCCCGCGACTCGGTCGGCTACTTCTGCGCGGGCGACACCCAAAACGTGGAGGTCATGTTGTCCGAGGCCCTGGGCGGTCGGCTCAAGGCCACGGAGCTCGCCCGCCTGCGCGTCCGGCTTCGTGGCAAGATCCTCTCCTCGCGGGTGCTCAACGACCTGTTGTTCTGCCACGAGTGCCCGGCTGCCACCTCGCGGTATCTGCTGCGTCACGGGGCGGTCGAAGAAGATCAGAAATCGAGCGGGATCTGGGTCGGACCGGCGGCAGGATCGACCGCGGCGCAGCATTCCGCTGGCGGCCGCGTCTTGCCCATCCGGTCTCAGCAGATCCAGTACGTCGTTCGCGAGCCCTACCCGGTCAGCAAGGAATACGACCTCGTGCGTGGCTTGGTCGAGCCGGGCCAGGTCCTGTCCGTTCGCAGCAAGATGCCCATCGCCCATGTCTACATCGATGGGCCCCACAGGGAGCACACGGTCCGTTTCGGCGAGGAGCTGCGGCTCGATCGATCCGACGAACCGCTGACGCTCCTCGGGCTGACGCGGCGTTCGCGGAGCGCGAGCCCGTGACGGCGTCCGAGAGACCAGGGCGGAGCTCGCGAGGGAAGGGTCGGCAGAAGCGTTCGGCGCGACCGCGAGAGAAGCGGGCCGATTTCGTCTCGAGCTCGAAAGCTCAGGAGCGCGACGGTTCACCGTCGGTGCGGGCGTGGGTATGGGCGGCGATCGCCGCTGTCGCCGTCGGGATCCTGTTGTGGCAGCTCTATCCGGTCGGCTCCACCGTTCCCGACGCGCTGAGCGTGAGGGTCGTGCGGTCCTTTCCCCACGATCCAGAAGCATTCACGCAGGGGCTCGTGTGGCACGAAGGCAAGCTCTACGAGAGCACCGGGCTCGAGGGTCGGTCCTCCTTGCGCCGGGTGAACCTGCGGACCGGGGCGGTCGAACATAGGCGGGCGCTCGATCCCGACGTGTTCGGTGAGGGACTCGCGCTCGCCGCCGGACACCTGATCCAGCTTTCCTGGCGATCGGGCAAGGCCTTCGTCTGGGATCTCGACACGTTCGAGCCCGTGCGCGAGCACGAGTACCGTGGCGAGGGCTGGGGTCTGTGCTACGACGGCCGGCGCCTGATCATGAGTGACGGAAGCGCGTGGCTCACCTTCCGCGATCCGGACACATTCGAGCAAGTCGGCGAGGTCCGCGTCATGCGCGCCGGACGTCCTGTTCGCCGCCTGAACGAGCTCGAGTGCGTCGACGGTCTGGTGTACGCAAACGTGTGGATGACCGATGACATCGCTCGGATCGACCCAGAGACAGGCAACGTCGTCGCGTGGATCGACGCATCCGGTCTGCTTCCAGCGGCCGAGCGTCAGGGCACGGAGGACGTGCTCAATGGCATCGCATACCGCGCCGACACCGGCCATCTGCTCCTCACCGGGAAGCTCTGGCCCAAGATCTACGAAGTGGAGTTGATCCCCGCAGGCTGATCCGCGGCTGGGGATGGATCGCATCTTCTGGTGGGCCGCCGGGGGTAATCGCCCGGTGGCGGGCCGACCCCCGCGCGGAATCGGCCGTCGCGCGGGGGCGACGGTTCGGACGGGCGGGGACCTGTCGATGCGCCTTGACCACTTCGCTGCGCGAGCCACCGACGAGACGCGATCGTCCCACCCTCCCGCCCTACGCCCGCCTCACCGCCACCCCCGCACGCCGGCCTTCACACGAGACGGCATGCGCGCGCGTGAGACGGGTCCGCGAGAACGACGCGGCATGCGGGCGGCTGGTGCCGAGCCCGGTGGCGGGCCGACCCCGGAGCGGGCGTGGCGAGTGCCGGCCGGTCCTGACAGAAGCCTTCCGGCCGGCAGGAGCCCTCGAGCGAGCGTTGCCCGGCCCTGCGCGAGCGCGCCGACCGGGCCGGATCTGCAGCGCGAGCGGCCCGCGCGGGGTCGGGCCGCCGCCGGGCGATCACGCGGAGAGGCCCGCATGAAGAACTGATCAACATCGAGGATCCTCGGGATCAGTTGCAGTGGACGAGGGCGGTGGCCGTGGCGCCGGTGTCCACCACGCGATAGCGAAACACGATCGGGCTCGGCGCGTCCGTGGCTCGAGGGGTCGTGATCAGCACGAGGGGACAGTCTGAGCCATCGAGCTCGAGGAAGCCGGGGCTGCCAAGCCCGAAGCGCTGCCGCGCCCGCGGCCGCGGCGGCCTGTCCTGACGGCCGTCCAGAAACGCTCCGACGATCTCGCGCGCCTCGTCGAGGCAGAACGCCCGCACCTCGAGGTCGCCGCCCTCCTCCATGTCGACGTCGACCCTCAGCGGTGCGCTCCCGCCCTCGAAGGGGCCCGAGGCATCGATGCCCCCTGCGCGCAGCCGCACCCGCTGGTTCGCGAGCCACCGTGTCCCGTCCGGAGGGTAGGGACGCTCGGGTACCTCGCCGTTGCCGAGCGCTCCCACCATGGTGTCGGCCTGTCCAGAGCACAGATCCACGGTGAACGTGAAGCCCGACGTCAGGCGCTCTGCCATTCGATGGCTTCCCTCCTCCTCGATGATGGGAAGCGCCCGCTCCTCGACGGAGGCGCCGAAGGCACCCCCCAACGCACCGATGAAGGCGGACCAGCCGCCGTCGGGTTCCACCCGAACCGCGCCGGTCGGGGTCACCACCGCGTCCGCCGCCTGGCGCGGAGTGAGCCACACGGAGACGAGCCCGCGCTCCTGCACGTAGGCGACGTCGATCTCGCCCAACAGCTCGATGGTCGTGCTGAACCGCAGGTGTCCGCGCACCGTGTAGCTCGTGCCCACCGGACCGACGGAGGACTGCTCGACCCAGGTCCAGCCTCGACCCGAGAGGCGCATCGCCAGACGCCCGCCCCGCTGCGTGACGCTGCAGTGCTCGATCCACAAGCGTCCCGCAGCCGGGGACGCGCCCGCGGCCGGGCCACTCGCCACGTCCTCGTCGGGCAGGGCGACGAAGCTGCCCTCGAGCCGCCCGCAGAGCTGGGCCTCGGCGACGGCGAGGAGCATCGTCCGGATGCCGCGATCTTCGGCGGCCGTGCGAGTGGGAGGCTCGATGGGCTCGGCTGCGGGTCCGGGAGGGCTCGTTCCCCCGCAGCCCACCGCCAGCGCAAGAATCAGGGAACGCCGGAGCGGTGAGCCCATCATGCCGGCCCGTCCTATCCCCGACCGCGGCGCCGCGCAAGACGCGACGAGCGCGGCGGTTCGGCTCCACAGCTACTCCTCAGCGATCACCTGGGCTTGGCGGGCGGAGCGTGTCCCCGGCCATGGAAGGCCCCGGCGCCCGCGGACAGTAGCCTTGGATTCTGGCAAGGTGACGTGGTGAACAGCAGCGTCACGAGCCTCCCGCTGCGAGTCGGTGTTCAGCAGCCGCTCAACAACAGCAGCGCCGCGCCGTCGTCGAGGAGGCCGGCACGATGAGCTGGACGACCGGGCACACCTGGGCCGCAGCCGCGCTCGGTGCAACCGGCGTCGCGGCGCTCTGCCGTGGCTGCTCATCCGCGCACAGCCCTGCCGGCGATGCAGGGGATGGCCGGCCGCCGCGTCGGGACGCGCAGGCCTGGGTCTACGACCTGTGCGACCGCGACCGAGTGCGACCGAGGGAGCTGGTCCTCGGCCCGGCACCGGGCTCCGAGTGCCGCGCGGACGAGGACTGCACCGAGGGAGATCAGGGCCGTTGCTCGCGCTCTGGAGACACGGGCGCGTTTGGTTGTACATACGACTGCTGCTACGAGCCCTCGGACTGTCCATCACTGAGGATGGTGGCATTCTGCATGTGCGGTCTGATCTCCACGGTCGCGATGGGCTGCGAGGGTTGCCAGGGTGCGTTTCCGGACCCGCCCGTGGCCGACTGCAGCTTCCCCGATCCGGTGGTGAGGGCCGTGGACCCGTGCGAGGACGGCGCCTTCCTGGTCCGAGGGCTGCACGTCGTGCGGTCCGCGGGCCGCCCCGACGAGGCGTCGGTCCCGTTCGAGGTGCCGGCGGAGGGGCGGCTGTGCGTCAGCGTGCGTAGCCGCCACGTGTCGTCCGCGCGCATCGAGATCGACGGCGAGCCCGTGTTCGCTCCCTCGGACTTCAACCCGCACGTCGGGTTCCTGAGCAGGCGGCGCGACGCCGGTCCTGGACCGGCGGAGCTCGACGTGCGGCTGGCATCACGGCCAGGCGCGGAGCTCATCATCGACGTGCGCTTCGCCCCCTCCGAGCCGGATCCACGTCAGGTCGAGGCCGCACAGGATTTCGCAACACTGCAGCGCGCCTTCTGCGAGGAGTTCAATGCACAGGCGGGTTTCTTCGACGACCCGGCAGACCTCGACGCCTTCGTCGAGGGACTGATCAAGACGGGCATCGTCCCAGGACGTATCTCGGTGATGTACAGCGCTTGGGAGCGGCCGTCGTACCTCGGGCCGCTCGCCGCCGAGGACCTGGGCCTGCCGGCCGGCGCCGGCGGGGCGGAGCGCGCCTCCGCGTGGCTGGTGCGCCATCAGGCGCTGATGGGAATCGACCCCGCCGCTACGTTCGTGCTCGGGAACGTGGCCGTCGATGGCGCAGGCAACAGCCGGGTGTTCCTCGACGAGCGCATCGGAGCTCTGCCGGTGTTCGGCGCCGGGCTCGTGATCGACGTGGACGCTGCGGGTCAGGTGCGCCGCGTCCAGGGGAACGTCGTGCCCGACGGGGGCGTCGCGGTCGAGCCCGTCGTCTCGGCGGACGAGGCGGTAGCGATCGCGCTCGAGGCGGCGGAGCTGGACGCGGCAACGGCGCTGCCCATCGCTCCAGTCCTGGGTGTTCTGGACGAGAGCGTCAAGCGCGGAGCGCCGCGGGCTCACCTCGCCTGGCGCGTCGAGCTGACGCACGCGGCGGTGGCATTCGTCGACGCGCTGGAAGGGCGGCTGCTGGAGCTGTCGACCGAGTCGGCCCTGCTGCGCGTGCAGGTCGAGGAGATCACGACCGACACCCCTGGGGATGTGGGCGGTGGTGACGGCCTCATCGTGCGCCTCACCGATCGTCCCGGCGGCGTGGCGACGCCCCCCTGCGACAGCCGGTGCGTCGAGATCGGGCTGTGGCTCGGGCAAGTCAACCGCTTCTACAGCGTCGTCTGGGGGCGCGACGGCTGGAGCCACGGTCGCGGCCCGCACGACGGCGAGTACCGCGTCCACTTCAACTACATCCCCGACATTAGTTCTACTGTGTCATAAACCGTGAGGCGTTCGCGCCCGTGCCCGGCCACACGACGTGCAGGCCGGCAGCTGTCGTTGAAGCCGTCGAAGTTGGATGACGCGCATCGTGGCAATGGAGGATGGGTTGTGGCGCTCAACGCGCGGCGGAAGCGCCGCGCGGGCGGAGACCCTTGGGTAGGCGAGCGGCGCGGAGGAAGGCGAGAGGCGCAGGGGGGGAAAGCCGAGCACGCTCGGCGGCGAGGAACGCGTAGGCGGCGATGGCTAAAGCCCCATGATGGTGGAAACCACGCCAG